>Ga0302130_1000276_pt1 | contig 38098 bp, 31 predicted proteins | sample CB9_surface_MG_FD_203117 | JGI IMG/M metagenome (GOLD analysis project Ga0302130, IMG submission 203117) | Marine microbial communities from Western Arctic Ocean, Canada - CB9_surface | ecosystem: Environmental > Aquatic > Marine > Oceanic | place: Canada: Western Arctic Ocean | collected... | reverse complement strand
TTATTTGGCGGCTGTTCGCTGTCGCTGTATTCGATTGTAGTAGCCTTTACTAATGATCACCTACGTCCAGCTGAGATTGTCCCTGCCAGTGGCACTATTATTCTGATCAGTGGGCTGACATCGATTACCGGCCCAATTACAGCAGTATTTTGGCTGCAAATTTTTGGATTGAAGAGCTTTTTTATACTGATTGCGGTGAGTTTACTGGGGATGGGCATAATGAGCATTTGGCGTGTTCTGACTATTCCTGCTCTACCTGCTGAATACAAAGGACAGAGTACTCTGCAGGCAGCGGCAGCACCTGTTGGTACTATTTTACATGCGGAAGAGGAACTGCCGCTAGAGAGCTAAGATATTTAACGAACATATCCAATAATCGCAATAAAGTGCGCAGTTGAACCCACCAAGACAGCAAAGTGCCAGATACCATGCGAGTGTTTCAGGCGCCACGTTTTATCCGCGACATAGAATATTACACCCACCGTGTAAGCAACGCCGCCGGCAACCAACCAATTAAAACCAACGACATTCATGGCTTCTTTTAAACCAGAAAAGTCCAGCGCACACGCCCAGCCCATGGCTAAGTAGATGATTAATTGGGCAACTTTAACTCGACGGCCCGACAAAAATATTTCGCTCAATATACCAATTAACGCGAGCGTCCAGATAACAATCATGATCCACCAGCCACTACCATCCCTCAAGCTGACTAGCATAAATGGTGTGTAAGTACCTGCTATCAACAAATAGATAGCAATATGGTCAAACAATTGGAACAGGCGTTTCAACCCAGTAGGCCGGAAACTGTGATATAGAGTAGACATGGTGTAGAGCAACACCAGTGACACGCCAAAAATAGTAAAACTTGAAATAATCCAAGGGTCTGCAGTCTGCACACTAACGGTAAGCAGAGAGCCTAATCCGACGAGTGCGAGAGCTGCTCCAACCAGATGACTAATACTGTTAAGTCTTTCACCGTAATACATAATTATCCTCAGCCTATTACTCTAGTGGTGGCTTTCAGTAGTGCCTACCGCAAAATCGGCAGTCTTCATATGACTAATCATACGCTCTAGCATGCTAGGAAGTATATCTTCAGGTACGTTATGACCCATGCCTGGGAAAATGACTAATTCGGCACTTTCTATAAGCTCCGCAGTATGCTCACCATGAGTGGGCGGTATAAGGCCATCATCCTCACCATGAATCACTAAAGTTTTGACTGCTATTGTTTTAACCTCATCAGAGCGATCACCTGTTTTGAAAATGGCCATCAACTGGCGTGGCATTGATTCGGGGTAAAACCCACGATCTCTCATTGCTTGGCTAAGTTGTTTTGCAGCCTCGCCAGATGCAAAATTAGTCAAACGTTCCCTTGCCTCTTTTGTTGGAGGAGGCAGATGTTTAGCAAAAGTAGTAGACATTACTGAGGTTAAACTACGCACCCTCTGTGGATATTGAGCGGCTACCTGTTGAGCAATCATACCGCCCATGGAGAACCCGATGACATGAGCATTTTGATAACCAACAGCATCAAGAAGACCCGCTGCATCTGCAGACATATCATCTAAGGTGTAGGGCGCATTTACAGTGAACCCCAGCTGGTCTTTTAATAGTTGCCACCATATTGTTGGTTGTCCCCAGCTATCAAACCGTGTGGAGCCTCCGGTATCTCGGTTATCATAAATCAGAACTTGAAAACCCGCTTGCTCAATGCCCCGAACCATGTTGTCGCCATGAACCCTATTTGAAGCGCCCAAACCCATGATCATAAGAACTTTGGGGTTCTCTGGTTTACCGATTTCTCGATAGGCAATTTCGATATTATTAACTAATGCTATTTTTAACGGATGTTCAACAATATAGTCAGAGGCAAATTCGGCATTAGCAAAGGATGCCAATGTAAGTAGTAATAGTAAAAAGAGAGGCTTGCGCATTGAGTTTCCGTTTTGTGGCCACCTGTGGCGGCTCATAGTTTTTTTAACGATGATCAATAGGTCATCGCGTCCCAGCTTCATAAACCATAGTTGGCTGCACTCAACAAATCTATATCAACTAGTACTCAATTAAGGACCCGTTAGTCACTAACCAGCATATGTAGGCCCGCAAACATCAACGATGGCACTATTAGTTGTCCCCGTGTCATGCTTAGGTCAGTGTTTTTCGCATTGTCTGAATCGAAAAAAACACCGGAGGCGTATACTTCGAACCGGTAAATAAATAATTCAATATCTATCAATAGGCTGAAAATACGATATGCAACTTAGTTGGTTCGACAATGACGCGACGCAGCTATCTGAGGGTTTCCCCAGCAAGATGGTGCTGCTTGATTGTGAAACGACAGGGGGTAATGCCACTCGCAATAGAATCATCGAAATTGGTTTACTTATTATTGAGGAGGGTAAATTGATTAAGCGCTGGCAAAGCTTCGTCGACCCTCAAACAACACTGCCACCTTTTATTCAAAAAATCACCGGCATTAATCCTGGAATGTTGATTGGTGCGCCGATTTTTAGTGATATTGCGGACGAGCTTCTCCAGTATCTTGATGGTCGCACGCTAGTCGCCCATAATGCGCGGTTTGACTATGGGTTTATCAAAAATGAATTTGCCAGAATGGATGTCAAATTTTCAACTAAGCCATTGTGTTCAGTAAAGTTTAGCCGTGCCTTATTTCCACAGTTTAATCGTCATGGGCTATCTCATATTATCAAACGTTTTGAGCTGACCATCGAGAATCGTCACCGTGCGATGGACGATGCCGAAATGATTTACCAGTTCTTTTTAAAATCTTCAGCGTTATTTTCTAATGAAGAAATAGCCGCGACCTGCAAGCAGCAGTTAAAAAGACCCGCATTGCCCATGAATTTACCCAGTAGTGAAATTGACAAATTACCAGCTTCTGCCGGCGTTTATTATTTCTATGATCTAAATGGTGTTCTTCTATATGTGGGGAAAAGCGTTCATATTCGTAATAGAGTAATGAGCCACTTTACTCAAGACCATAAGAATGCCAAAGATTTACAAATGAGTGCGAAAATTGCTCACGTTGATTTTCATAAAACACCCTCTGATTTTGGTGCACAGATACTAGAGAGCAATCAAATCAAAGCATTGAATCCGCTCTATAACCGTCGGCTTCGCCGAGTAAAAAAGATGCACCAATTTCGTAGCTATGAAGACAATCTGGGGTATAAGCGATTAACAGTTGAAGCTGTTGATATCGACAGTGAAATCGATGAGACAAATGTTGGCCTGTTCCGCTCTCCTCGTCAGGCCATTAAAAAACTCGAATCCCTTGCAGACCAATTCTCGCTATGTCATAAATTACTCGGGCTAGAAGCTGTGCCAACTAGTAACAAACCCTGTTTTCGCGCCCAACTAAATAAATGTTTGGGTGCCTGTCATGGCGCCGAAACCCCGGAGCTCTATAATCAGCGTATAAATACGGCGTTAGAAGGCTACCAGTTACAAATATGGCCCCATACTGGGCCAATTCTCATTGAAGAGCGAAACCCCGAGGATGCGGAACAAAGCGCACTCCATCTGATCGATAATTGGCGCTACATCAAAAAACTAAGTGAGGTGGACGAACTATTTGAGCGCGGTTTGCAAACAGTAGATCCATCGAATGTAGTTGCTGTAACTGGTCACCAGAATGGATCACAGGACGAGATTAACTTCGATCTAGATATTTACTTTATCTTGGTGCGATTCCTTACTGATGCCCGACGAATGGCCATGAGTAACTTAAAATTATGGCCTCTGACGAAATTACCAGCGGATATCCGGCCTTTTTGATGCTGAGCCAGCCTCCTAGTATCAATGGCACATGTATCTTTCCACCCGTAGCAATTGCAAAACCCACAAACTAAACCTCGCGCATCGTAGTTGATTGCGTGACATTGTCTCGTCTTCCGTGTCAGCAATACCCAATAATTTTAGTTGCTACTCATGGGGATTCCTGTGACGAACAGTATGTCTCAAAAACTGACAAGTAACTTTAGTGCGCCTATCTAGATTAGCCAGTAACACTAGATCCTTATAATGAGAATGAGAATCACAATGAGAATGAGAATGAGAATTACTTGCATTAAGGGTGTGGGGGTGTAAAATACCGCCCAAGCGCACAATATTTACATTTATGTTGCCGCTTATAGGTTTTCATTATTCAGAAATTTTTACCTCTAAAGGACTAACATGAACAAAAATGCCGGTATTTCATTTACTAATTTGGCCTTAATATTCTCATTCAGCATCTCGTTTGCCTACGCGGATCACGCTGAAAAATCTCAATTTTTTGAAGAGATAACTATTGTTGGCAACAAAGATCGAGCGAACACGGTGGCTGGTTCTGCTCATTTTATTTCTGATGCAGACCTAGAAGTATTCAACTACGCCGATATACAACAAATCTTGCGCCAGGTACCTGGTGTTAATTTACAGCTTGAAGACGGCTATGGCTTGCGCCCTAACATTGGCATTCGCGGAGTACAAACCGAGCGCAGTGGCCGCATCATGTTACTGGAAGATGGCGTACCTATAGCCCCAGCACCTTATGCCGCATCAAGCGCTTACTATTTCCCTACTGCCGGTCGTATGTATAGCGTCGAAGTATTGAAAGGTCCTGCCGCAATTACCGAAGGTCCTAATACTATTGGTGGTGCAATTAACATGGTCTCTACACCTATCCCAGAGGAAACTGAAGGTAAGGTCGTTGCCGAAGTCGGCGGCAATTCCACAACACGAGTGCATGCGGCTTATGGTTCTACTAATAGCGATGGTTTTGGTTATTTGATTGAAACTCATCAATGGAAGAGTGATGGGTTTCAATCAATTGACGGCAGTAATAGTGGTACCGGTTTAGATATCAAAGACTACACCTTAAAGTTAGGGTACGCTCCCGTTGATTCTCGCCATGCATTTGAACTGAAATATCAGTACGCTGAACAAGACTCTAACCAAAGTTATTTAGGCATTACTGATGCTGACTTTGACCTAAACCCCTACCGTCGTTACTCCGTATCACAAAACGACTTAATGACTACCGAGCATAAACAGCTGATATTGCGTCATGATTTTTCCATACGTGATAACTTAAATATGACCACTACTGTCTATAATAATGATCATGCTCGAAGCTGGTACAAGCTTGATAAATTGGGTGGTGTCGGTCCTGAGAAGATTATTGCAGATATCAATAAAGGAACTACTGCATCTTCTGACTTAGCCTTGCAGGCTATTTTATTGGGCGGCGATAGTGCCGTGGGCGACGTAGCCATTAAAGATAATAATCGCGATTATTATTCACGTGGTGTGTCGGTTAAATTTGATTGGTTACTAGACGGAAATTCAACGACCCATGATATTGAAGTGGGTTTGCGATATCACCAAGATGAAGAAGATCGCTTGCAACGTTCTGACAAATACACTCAAGTCGACCAAATCTTAATTTTAGACTCCATAGGAGTGACCGGTGGCAATAAAAACAACCGTGTTGTCCAGGCAGAAGCACTAGCTATTTACATTAAGGATGATATTACCTTTGGTAACTTTATTGTAACACCCGGTGTGCGTTTTGAAGATATTGAACTCGAGCGTCGTGACTGGAGCACCCTTCCCCGCAATGCAATGCCTAGTCTAAAGCAGAATAGTGTTACCGCTGTATTGCCAAGCATCGGTGTGCTGTATAACGTCAATGACAAACTGTCTCTGTTAGCTGGCGCATACAATGGTTTCGGCACTCCAACAACCACTAGTGGTGTTGAGGAAGAGCAGGCACTTAATGTCGAGCTTGGTGGGCGTTATCAGCAAGCTGACTTGATGATTGAGTTAATTGCCTTTACCAGTGACTACGAGAATCTGGTGGGTGAATGCACCGCATCTTCAAGCACGAGTGATTGTGATATTGGCGATCAATTTAATGGCGGTGAAGCAACTGTTCGCGGGCTGGAGTTTCAATTAACCAATAATTATCAGTTAACTGATAACACGGCTATGCCAGTATCGCTTGCCTATACATACACAAACGCAGCGTTTGACAGTACCTTTGACGGCGAGTTTTTTGGTGATGTTAATAAAGGTGATCCGATCCCCTATATTCCAAAGGCTCAAGTAGCTCTAGCGTTGGGTTTAGAGAATGGTCCTTACCGTGTTAACGCAAATCTTAATTATGTTGATGCGGTTTGCGTAAAGGCAAGTTGCGTTGATTTTGAAAAAACCGATGATTCAACTGTGTTAGATCTAGTTGGTAATTATCAAGTCAATGACAGCTTAGGTGTATATTTGAGACTAGAAAATATCACAGATGAAGTCGATATCATTGCACGCCAACCTAAAGGGGCTCGCCCTAACAAAGCGCGATCAGTAACAATCGGTATGCGATTAATGCTTTAGCCTTAGGGGATAACGCTAACAAGTTAGATGGATTTATTGGGAGCTGGTAACAGCTCCTTTTTTTGTATCAGAAGAAAGGGCCTATAAAAAACCCACGGTAGCTGATGCGATCGCCGACTGGGTCATGACCCAAAACGCGAGAGCATTAAAGTCTTATCTAACGGTGCCTGGTCGCATCCTAACGCATCAGCTTTTTTTGCGCAGCCATGGTTTTTTTTGTGGCCTCAAATACCGTTAGTTTTGGGTCTGCAGAGCCAGTGCGTCCGATAGAATCGATCTGACCGTAAAACCAGTACTGCACTGCGAAACCTGCCACGGCTTTGAGGATTTTGAGATTACCCAGCCACGCTAACCAGCTTGGAAATAACGATAGAGAATTCTCATAACGCGGTAATTCTTCAAGACCAGCGATTAATTGATTGGGCGCATCGGTCATAACACACATGGGTCGTCCAAGACCAATGAGATCAGCAGCACCGCTTTCAAGGGCCTGCTCCATAGCTGTACGCTGTCTAAAACCGCCGGTGACCATCAATGGCACAGTCACCTTTTTGCGCATGGCGACCGCAAAATCCACAAAATAGGCCTCGCGCATCATTGTCGATTGCGCCACATTCTGTTTCTCTTCTTCTTCCATGCCAGCAAGACCTAGTAATTTTGGTTGTTCATAGGTGCCACCAGAAATTTCGATTAAATCAATACTTGCCTCTTGCAACCACTGTGCAACTTGTAGGCTCTCTTCAAAGGCAAAACCGCCTTTCTGAAAATCTGCACTGTTAAGCTTTACCGCAACGGGAAAATCAGGCCCCACCGCGGCTCTTACCGATGCTACCACTTCCAATAAAGCGCGTGCGCGATTGGCTAAATCACCCCCATATACGTCAATACGCTGATTACTTCGGGGACTTAAAAACTGAGATAGTAGATAACCATGGGCGGCATGAATTTGTACACCGGTAAAACCTGCTTCTTTTACCGCCGCTGCACAAACACCAAAACGCTGCACAATGTCATGAATCTCATCAATCATTAGTGCCACTGGCTCACCAAACTGCCCTCCTGGCAATCCAAGTTTGATGGCAGATGGTGCTTTTGGGTTCTTATTCACCAATTTTTGAGTCTGTCGACCAGCATGACTTATTTGCGCCCAAAACTGGTTGCCATTTCGGGTTGCATCAGCTGCCCAACGGGCCAAAGCATCACGCATTTGCCGGCTCGGCGGTCTATCAATGACTACGTTTCCGGGACGCTCAAGATGGTCTTTATCAATGATGATATTTCCCGACAGCAACATGCCGGCACCGCCATCACTCCACAACCCATAAAGACGCGCCAGCTCAGCGGTTGGAATCCCCTCAGCCGTAGCAAGGCCCTCAGTCATGGCAGCTTTCGAAAGACGATTGGGTAACACTGCCCCACAGGGCAAAGTCAGTGATTGAGAAAATAGCGATGGCATAGATAACCTTGAGAGTAGATTTTTGATTGGAGAGTGTATGAAAAACATACCTAAAGGTATAGTTTTTGTGCTCTTTATTGTTATCCTTCTGCCCCTAATTTGTAATTCATAACACAAGGTCAAAAAATGGACTTCGAGTATTATCAAAACAAAGTAAAACAAGTTTCTACATTTCCCATTGATAGCGCGTGGGGGCAAGGGAGAGGCGCTTTTGGCGGTCTTACCGCTGCCCTTGTTTTAACTTATATCGAACAACAAACGGGGCTCACCGATCGTGACCTTAGAACCATTAATATTCATTTTTGTGGTGCCGTTATTTTAGATGAATCTTGCGTATTTACTCACCGCGTATTGTCTGAGGGAAAGTCTGTCTTTCAAGTTGAAGGCCAATTACTTCAAGATGGCCAGGTCAAAACTCAAATAGTAGCCTGTTTTGGTGCGCAACGGCAGTCGTCCATTCAGGTTGCTCATAAACCCGTATTCGCCGAAAAAAGTTTATCTGAGGCGATGCAATTTCCATTTATTAAAGGCTTAGCACCCGACTTTGTGCAATATTTTGATCTGCGTATTACCGATGGCAGCTTGCCCGTTAGTGGAACGAAACAATCTAGACTGGCTGGATGGATGCGGTTTAGAGACCCAACAAAACCACTTGATGACAGTGCGATGCTCTGCCTCATTGACGCATGGCCTCCAGCAGTAATGCAAATGTTAGACAAACCAGCACCTACCAGCTCCATTACGTGGAACCTTGAATTTATTCAACCGCGTGAGCTACTGCAAGCCGATGACTACCTTTATTATGAGTGTGATGTAATACAAGCTGATTTTGGCTATGCTCATACAGAGGCCAAAATATTTCACCCCAACGGCCAACTATTGGCCTTGAGTCGTCAGCTGGTTGGTGTCTATGACAAACGCGGTTGAGAGGTCGTTAATAAGATAAAATTTAGTCTCGTTAAGAGGTAGAGGATTAAACGCCATGAATAATAAAGCGGTACCAAGCGCCGAAAAGCCACTGGCTGGAATTAAAATTCTTGAACTATCCACTATGGTCACATGCTCCTTTGCGAGTATGACTTTAGCAGCCCAAGGTGCAGAAGTTATTAAAATTGAACCACCATTAGGTGGGGACGTCATGCGCCACCTTGGACATCAAAAAAATGGAATATCGGCTTTATTTCACAACTGCAACCGTGGCAAGCGATCACTGGCGATCGATTTAAAATCCTCCGAAGGTAGCGATGCCGTAAAGCAGCTCGCTGCCGAGGCTGACTTACTTATGCACAACTATCGGCCAGGTGTTATGGAGCGAATGGGGCTAGATAGCGCCTCACTTAGAAAGGCCAACAAACGACTTACTTACATTGCGGTAACCGGATTCGGTCTTGAAGGCCCTATGGCGGGCGAACCCGCCTATGATCATGTTATTCAAGCTATGACCGGGATTACTGATCTTCAAGGAGAGGGAGAAAAAGACTTTAGCTTTGTCCGCACCCTATTGTGCGACAAAATTACGGCCTATACTCTTTGCCAAGCGGCAACCGCAGCGCTTTTGGCTCGCGCAACCACTGGTGAAGGACAGCACATCGATATTTCTATGTTACACGCCTGCCTTGCGTTTGTTTGGCCCGACGGCATGATGCACCACACACTGCATGAGGACGATGTTATTGCAATGTCACCTGTGTCCGATTACTACCAAACCCTAAACCTAAATGACGGATCTATTGCCGTGGCTGCATTGCAAGACAAGCATTGGCAAGCGTTATTGCCTCTTATTGGTTACCCCGAGTTGGTCGACAACCCTATGTTTAAAACTATGGGGGCTCGGTTGAGCAATATGTCTGAGGTGCTTAAAATTCTTAAGTCACCGCGCAAAGATGTTGGTGTTACCCGAGCGCTAGAAATACTAAAAGCCGCGGATGTGCCTTGCGGTCCCTGTGAGTATCGAAGTGATGTCGCCGAACATTCTCAAGTAAAGGCGATTGGCGCACTAGAAACCTATGTGGCAAAACATCTCGGCTCACTAACTGTCCCCACTCCGCCAGTGCAATTTGCTGGTGCTGCTACCAGCCAAGCATTGTCCAGCCCCACTCTTGGTGAGCAGAGTCGCAATATATTGCAAGAACTAGGTTGGAGTGATAAAAAAATTGATAGGTTAATAGAAAACAAGGTGGTCCAATGTGGTTAAGAGAGTCATCCTAAGCACATCAAAACATACTGGGCGCACCATAATCTCAATGGGTCTCTTGACCCCAACATGTCTAAGTTACAATCAAGATTAGGGGTTTTTATCACAAAAATAACGAGATATACCATTTCTCTACTGTGTCTGACGGCGGCTATTGCCTGCTACTCAGTTGGCATCGTTAAAGGTGGCAGTGTTTTTTTGGTATTAGGCTTAAGTTTTGAGGCCGCATTTTGGTATGGGTTATTTTCAAAAAAAGACTAAGCCATCACAATAGTCTATCTAGGATTAAGGTCGCCCAAGTTCATTATATTCTGCAGCAATGTAATAGCCATCTCCTCCCATCTTGCCAACCGAATCTATGCGCGCTTGGTCTATGATGCCATCACTGTATAAATCGTCGCGCACGTAAATCGACACTACATCGAGTAACACAACTGTGCCGCTCCCAGCTGAATCGCCAATAGAGAAAGTTTCTCTTAACCTACATTCATAACGAACCGGCGATTCCTCCACTGACAGCGGTAATACTGTTTGGCTGGCAGAATACTCGACTCCCACATGAGAAAACTCACTCTCATCAATCGGCAGGCTGGCACTGGTGGCATTCATCATGTCCATTAGATCGCTACTAACAATATTTACCACGCATTCGCCGGTCTCCATTAAATTTTTCAGCGTGTCTTTATGGATGTCCGTTCGGGGAGTTATCTGGGTATACATCAATACTGGTGGGTTACAGCTTGCGACGGTAAAAAAAGAATAGGGTGCAAGGTTATCGACCCCGACTTTTGATCGAGTACTAATCCAAGCAATGGGTCTGGGTGTTACGCCTCCATTGAGCAATCGATATTTTGCTTGATTGCCTAGATCCGAAATATCAAAGTTCATTGTTTGCTCACTTAAACGCTTGCCTGTTAAAATTATTCGAACAAGTATAGGTTGAGTAAGGAATTTAACAAGCCTTTGCTGACTAACAAAAACGATCCTCCATTTTGTTCCCATCACTGGGTTATTTAGCGGCTTTAATCACCATCACCAATCCAAAACTGACTAAAGATTTATAGGTTTACCTATGGCAATATAGGCGTAGATAAAAAAACATGACTTATCCGCTGATAAAGGTAAGCATAATTACAACAAAGACTTAGGTCTTGAGATGGGTAAATCCTTACTTCATAACTGCCAATATGGCACTAAAATTAGTGTCTGCGGATTTATATGCGCTGGACTTTTTTTAGTCTCTAGTACCTTTGCCACAGAAGCTGACATTCAGTTAGCCGACACCTGCCCACCCAGTTTTGGCCTCAATGATGAAAACCGCTGCTCGCTGCGCCATCTATATCAGCTTTATGACTCACTGCAAGACAGCGGTATTGGCGGTTTAAAAACGGCACTACCCAAAGCGCGCGACGGCTTTAGTCCCCAGCAAATTGATTTAGGCCGTTTTTTGTTTTTCGACCCTATTCTGTCGGCTGATAATAGTCTCTCTTGTGCAACCTGCCACAATCCCGATCAGGGTTTTGGTGATGGTCTGGGCCGCAGCGTCGGCATTAAGGGTCATGTGCAAGCGCGCTCAGCACCAACACTTTGGAACAGTGCATTTTTATCGTCATTTTTTTGGGATGCTCGAGCCCAGAGCTTAGAGGAGCAAGCTCAGAGCCCACTCTTTAGCGCTAACGAAATGGGTAATACTCCAGAGCAGCTAATGGCGAGTCTAAATCGTCATGCTCCTTATAAAAGATTGTTTAAACAGGCCTTCCCCAACACATCAGCGGCGCTATCGGTTGATAATGTGATTACCGCGCTAACGGCCTTTCAATCCTCACTGGTATCGCTTAACAGTCGCTATGACCAGTACGCGCACGGCTATCACCAAGCATTAAATGAAGACGAGATTGCCGGCTTAAATGTATTTAGATCATTCGTTGCACGCTGTTCCCAATGCCACACGCCACCACTGTTTACCAATCAACAGATTGCGGTCATTGGTACGCCTGAGCCAGAAGGATTACCGCGAGATATTGGGGCAGAAGAGACCTTTGATTCAGCAGTATTGCGAGGTGGTTTTAAGGTGCCAACCTTGCGCAATATTGCTCAAACAGCCCCTTACATGCACTCTGGACGATTTAAAACGTTGCGTGAAGCGGCAGAATTTTATACCGGTGGTCGTGGTCATGCAGTGCCTGAAAACGAAGAGTTGTTATTGCACTGGCATATATCAGAACCTAATTTGTCCAGTGATGAAATAGATCGACTGGTAGACTTTATGAAAACTCTCAGTGATCAAAGCCTAATTCCCACCACACCAGCGCAGCTACCCTCTGGCCTGCCGTTTAAACATATGGAGAATATGCATGAAAAATCTTAATAGTCTGGCCATTGGTCTTGCGGTTATTACCTTTGCCGTTGGTTGGTATTTGGGTGGTAGTAACGATGCACTCACCATTACTAGCAGCTCCGGTGGCAAAAGCTACAGCGGTGGCTATGAGTCCGATCAGTCAACGGCCGCTAAGGGCAGCGGTGCGGTTAAGCTGCGCACCACAGAAGGTACCATTCATATTATTAACCCCGGAGACTCTATTCAGGCTGCTGTTGAGTTGGCCACACCAGGAGATACCATCCAAGTGATGCCAGGGACATATTCAGAGACCGTTTATATCGACAAAGATGATATTCACTTACTGGGCGTTATTATTGAGGGTGAGCGAGCAACCTTAGATGGATTAAAGACACTAAACGATGCGATTCTGTTTTCTGGTAATAATATTATTATCGAGAACTTCAAGATAATTGACTATAAAGGCAATGGTATTATGAGTCAGGCCGGTAATAATTTTGAGATTCGCAATAATCAAATTATTGATACGGGCATCTATGGTATTTTCCCTCAGCTGGGCAAAAATGGTCTGATTGAACACAATGTTGTATCAGGCATAGCCGATGCGGCTATTTATGTGGGCATGAGCGATAACATTCATGTGGCCTACAACGAGGTATTTGATAGCGTGGCCGGCATTGAAATAGAAAACAGTCGTCATGCCATCGTTGAGCATAACCATACTCATCACAATACCGGCGGTATTTTGGCGTTTATCACCCCAGGACTGCCAGTCAAAGATACTTATGATGTCATTATTCGAAATAATTTTATTATGGATAACAACACCCCCAACTTTGGCGCACCAGGCTCCACCGTTGCGGGTATACCGGCGGGTACGGGCATTTTAATTATGGCTGCCGATGATGTGGTGGTTGAAGGTAATATTATTAGTAACCATAAAACTGCAGGTATTTTAATCACTGACCATGGCAATGCAGATGATCTAACGTTAGATCCTGAGTCTGATCCTAATGCAGATGGTGCAATGATTTTAGATAACGTCATGCTTAATAATGGCTATGACACCATTGATGCAGTGAGGGCCTTTGCATTAACGGAATTGCATACCGGTGATATTGATATCTTTCAGATAGGGCCAACCGAAGGTAGCTGTATTAATAACCGCCACCGTTACAAAACTGTTGGCGTTAGTGACTTTACCGATTGCGACTTCACCAATACTGATGATATTGAGACCTATCTATTGGCCGGTGGCGCAGAACCTCGGGTGATACATCCTTCAGAGCGCGGCGAGATTGCCTATCTAGGCGTTTGTACCGGTTGCCACGCTTATGCTGGCAGACTAATTGGTCCGTCTGTGATGGAAATACAAGCATTGTACGCTGACCGTCCCGAGGCGCTAGTGAACTATATTAATGCGCCAATACCCATGCGTGACAATTATCCTGAGATGCCCGCACAAAATTACCTGGATGCTGAGACCCAGTTGGCCGTGGCCAACTACATTTTAAAGGTGGGTAACTAATTAACCCTCAGCTAGGTGCTAAAAACTCACACAGCTTTTGACTGGGGTGACCTGAGGAAAATAATACGTCACCCAATGACTGAATATTAGGGTTGTCCGCTGAGTAATTTGGCCACACCGGCAAGTCCAACTGATTAGGATTGCCTGTGGCAGCGAAGTTAACCCAGTACGTTTGCATAATGTTAGTGAGCCTATGATCGGCCTCGACAGTAGGCAGCCAATCATCATGGGTATCAAATATATAGGGTAGTTCAGCACCATGATAAGCCCCCATAGTAGCGGCTAGCTCGCCTTCACGTTGACGAGTAAAATGGTATACCCATGCATTATGATTCAGTTTTGAAGCTTCTTTGGCCAGCACTAGGGAGGGGCAGACATAGTATTTAGCGGTGCGTAGCAAGTCTGACTTGCGCCGATCATCACTTTGGCCATCTAACAATGCGTTTAAACTATCAGCCTCTGAGGGTGTCACCTCGGCTTTTAACCAACCCTCAATGTCAGGGTTATCATCGGTATACATTAACCATTCATCATCATTAGAGCCTATTAATAAGTCCACTCCATGCATTTTCCCTACGCTTATGGTGTTCATAATGGGTTCCATAACACTCATTCCATCAACCACAGGATCAAAGTAATGATTTTGATAAATCTCGTTTGCCGCTGACAAAATAGCATCTGCCGACAATTGTCTCATTCCTTCTACAGGCTGGTTTGCATCATCACCCAATGTAAAATTTGCAAAGGCTTCGCCTAATTGTAAATGCGCTTTTCTAATACTTCGATTGGTTAATGAGGACCCACCACTTTGATGAATTGCCTGAGAGAACAGACCCTTTCCTGAGGGCATGGTCATCAGGTGATCAATATTATTGGCGCCTGCGGACTCTCCCATGACGGTGATTTTTTCCGCATCGCCTCTGAGAGCGATAATATTATCGTTGACCCACTGCAACGCTGCGACTTGATCCAGCAACCCAAAATTAGAGTGCTCAAGTGAGGGATGAGAGAAAAACCCGAACACGCCCAGCCGATACGCAATGGATATAACAATGACGCCCTTGGATGCCAAGTTGTGGCCGATATAGTTAGGCTCATAAGACCAACCACCTTTATTGCTGCCACCATGAATATAAACAATGACGGGCAGCATTTCGGCACTTTGCGCCTCAGTGGCAGGTCGCCAAATATTCAAATAAAGACAGTCTTCACTGACCTCGGGGTGCTTTATTAGCTCAGGATCCCCACCAAAACCAGCTGCAACATTTTTGTACCATTTAGCAATGTGGTCCCCTTGCATGCAAGCTGCTGGAAACTCATTTTTTTGAGCTATCGCACTGGGTTTTGCTAAAGGCTGAGGCGGCGCCCACCTCAAATCGCCAACCGGAGGTTGCGCAAAAGGAACCCCTAAAAATGATTCTGTCCTACCCCCTTCCGCGAGCTTACCAACAATAACCGATGTATCATTTAGAGTCAGTCTGGGGCTATTGTCAGCGCCTCCTTTTACTGTATCAGTGCAAGCGCCCACTATTGATAAAAGGCATACCATGCTTAATTTAATAAATTTTTTGCTGGATAAATGCATTACTAGCTACTCCGTATAAACAATAACACAACCACCAAATCCACCCTGCTCGACAATCTTGTGCCCCTCAGCGATATGCTCTAAGGCCACTGTGTGTGCGATTCTATGTTGCAATTTTGCAGCCTGTAACGCTTCGGTAATGGCGTCAATCGCCTGTACTTTTGCCGACTCTGGCATGGCATAGACAAGTATCATTCGCAGCGTTAAGTCCATAAACATCATGTCTATAAAAGGCAGTGATGGTTGCTTTACCTGAGTCGATGAGTAGGTCGCTATAACGCCACCAGTGGCAATACAGTTCAGTATTTGTGGTAAGTTGGCACCAAATTCTACGTCAATCACGCGATCTACTTTTTTACCCTGACTGGCGATTAAAACCTGCTTACCCCAATCAGGCTCTCTGTGATTAACTACCGCGCTAGCACCTAATGCCAAACAGGTATCGCGATCTGCATCATTACTCGCTGTGGCAATAACTTCAGCGCCGGCGATGAGGGCCCACTGAATGGCGTAGTAGCCCACTCTGCCGGCACCCCCAGTCACCAAGACCACTTGGCCACTAATGTCGCCGTCCGTGTAAACACAGCGATGCGCAGTCATTACCGGAATACCCAGACAAGCGCCAACGGAAAAGTCTGTATTGTCCGGCAGATGAACAGCCCGATTTGAGTCCAATACCACATATTCAGCTGCGGTCCCTAGGCGCCGCCCGTACTGCGCTTGGTACACCCATACACGCTGACCGACCCGATCTTCAGGCACACCACGGCCAACTGACTCAATAACACCTGCACCGTCACTGTGGGGAATAACTAACCCGTCATCAAGTAGACTGGCGGATGCCCCAGCGCGTTTTTTAACGTCTGAGGGGTTCACACCACTGGTGGCTAACTTAACCAGCACCTGTCCAGGTTCAGCTAAAGGTTTGGGCTGTTCGCCTACCTGCATAACCTGTTCCGCACTGCCAAATTTTTCAAACCATGCAGCCTTCATAAACTATTCTCATTTACTTTAAAGTACATTTATCTTTTCCCCATCAACTAGACAATCTCTCGGTATGCCCATCAATGGGTATGGCCTGTCCGGTAATATGCTGAGCCGCTTTGGAACACAAAAAATCAACTGTCTGGGCAATATCGTCAGCTTCAACAAATACCCCGAGCGAATTCTGCTGTAAATAAGATTGGCGTACTGACTCTGCTGAGATATCTCTAGTTTGCGCGTCAACCTCTATGACTTTATCGATGCGCGGGCCGTTAACACTTCCCGGGCAAATGGCGTTAACACGCACACCAAAGGCTCCAAGCTCCATTGCCCATGTCTTAGTCAGACCAATAATTGCCCACTTAGCCGCGGCATAAGGTGACCGCAGAGGACAGCCAAATAACCCGGCATTAGAAGACATATTAATCATATTCCCCTTAGACTCTTTTAATAAGGGAACAGCTTTCCGAGTCACATAAAAAATGCTGTTGAGGTCAGTGGTAATGGTTTCATTCCACTGGTCTGGCAAAATATCCTCAACCGCAGCTGTGGGGCCGGAAATACCCACATTATTGACTAAAATATCCAATCTGCCGCAGTGGCGCAGGAGGTCTTTAAAAACCAAGTCCACGTCACTAAGTTTAGTTAAGTCAGCACAGGTGGTGCTAATTTCTGGCATATCTGTGTTCAGAGCCTCAATTGCCATTTGATCAATATCACACACGTGGACACGGTAATGTTGAGCCGCAAAATGCATCGCTATTGCTCGCCCGATACCCGATGCGCCCGCGCTTATTAATACCACTCTTGAAGTGTCACTCATGACATAAAGTGCCTGTTATTATTTTTATTCATTCTAAGTATAAATAGGTGTTAACCTCAACCGCTAAAATCGATGTCCGCGCTCACGACTCACCATAACACGCAATATCAGTTGAGCTACGGATTCATCATTCATCAAAATACGTTATTTTAAGCCAAGGAATAGTCATGCCCAGAGAAATTCTAGATCCCAAAAACATACATGCAAGTATTCAAAAAATAGTATCTGACCAGCATGCCGATATTATTACTGAGGTCAAAGAAGCTGTGGCAAACAACGCGATTGTTATCGTTGGCATGGCACAAAATCCGGCGCCAAAACGAGCACGCAAGGTGCTGGATGAGCTCAACATTGACTACCACTATTTGGAATACGGTAGCTACTTCAAAGAATGGCGTCGACGCAACGCACTGAAGATGTGGACAGGCTGGTCGACATTTCCGATAATTTTTGTGAAGGGTACTCTGATCGGAGGCTCTAGCGACATGCGCGCTTTAATAGACGCAGGTGAGCTAGATACTTTGCTAAACAGCGATTAAGTATTGCTTATTTAATCGGTTGATTCAGAATCATATTTCGTTAATTTATTGATTCTGATCACCGCTTGAATTTCGTGTACATAGGCCTCCCGCAGCTCTGAATAATCAATCAGACCCTCAGCTAGCTTATGGCCAGTAACCACTTTCCCGGCATTACGCAGCAACGCTCTTTGCTCGCGCAGATCTGTGTAAGCACGGTGCGTGTTGAGATTGCGTAAATAAGATTTTATGGCATCACTGACCGAATCAAATTTAGCCACCTCATGCTTACTGCCCGCATTACGGCGCAGTGGTACCAGACCACAGCCCTCCTGATAACACCATTGTCCAAATAGATTGTTGGCCTGAACCGCAAACCGTGAGGTCCCCCATGCTGACTCCATTGCGGCTTGCGCCAGCGCAAGAGACGCGGGAACTTGATCGACACGTACCAATAATTGCTTAACTACATTAGGAGTAATCTCCTCCGGTGACGTTAGTCTGTACTGATCGGCTAAGTCCGTCAGGAAGGTTAGCTGCGAGCGACTGTATTCCCCTTCAGATAAGTCCTTTACCTCAACGAGCTTATCCCGCTGGCCTTGTATGAGCGTATTTTGCTCATCCACTAAGGGCAGAATATAGCCAAAGAAAGCACTCTTTTTTTGTTTAACATCCTTATAAACACTAAAGTCCGGCAATGGCTCTGAACTAGAGCCCATGATCCCGGTACCTAATACTGCCAACGTCATAATCAACGTGACAATAATGACTGCTCGGTTAGTATCTAGCTTCATCTTTTAGGAGTCCGCCAATTCTTTATTGCGCTGTTCCGCCTCTGCCCAATCTTTGGGTAATACTCGCGCGACCACCATAAAACTGATAATTGAAGGAATAAACATGCATATCGTCACGGTGACGGCATAACGCATAGCCATCAAGTCTGTATGACTTTCTCTGTAGACGTCAATCAACCAGCCTGTAAATGTAGGGCCACCGCCCAAAGCGATCATATTGAGAATAAAAAAGAACAGCGCTGTGGACATCGCTCGCATATTGATAGGTGCTAAGGTTTGAGCAATCGCGAAACTAGGCCCTAAATAGATACCCAAAAACAACAGAAAGATTGTTGAGAACGCTAGATGAGCCCAAACCGACGTGACCCAAAACGCAGCTATACCAATAGGTAGGCAAATCCCAATGGCGATGGCCGGCAGCCAACCGTAAGCACGGATATCTTTAGCGCCCCATTTGTCGGCTAATTTTGCGCCAAAATATGCGCCACCCGCATAGGTCGTACCATTAATAATACCTAGAATAATCACTAAGGTTTGAAAGTCGAACGTTGGATCCAAAATGACCAAATACTTGGTTTGAAAGGCAGACTTGGCGTAAGAGACAAAGGACCCAAAAGCAATACCAAAGCACATGGCCCACCAGGCGGGAATCTTCAGTAGTGTTTTTAATGATTCCTTAAACGGAGGCTGCACAATATCGGTTCGACTGTTAAATTCCATTGCACCGCGCACTGGTTCACGCAAAACTAATTTCACAATAATGGCTAAAACAACACCCGTGACACCTAAAAAGATAAAGATACGCCGCCAATCCACATCTTGCCCAGAGGAGCCCATGAGTGATGCTGTAATAAAATAGGCCGCCATAATACCCAACGGGATTCCCATGGAATAAACGCCTAATGCCCCTGCCCGCTCTTCTTTTGGATACATGTCAGAAATAATCGAATGCGAAGGTGGACTTCCGCCCGCCTCACCAATACCAACACCCATGCGAGCGAAGCCCATCTGCACAAAGTTGCCCGCTAAGCCTGTAAGAGCAGTAAACCCACTCCAGGTTGCCAACGCAATTGAGAGAATATTAACGCGACTATAACGATCAGCCAGCCAGGCAATAGGAATGGCGACAATGGTGTAGAACATTGCAAAAGCCAAACCGATCAATAAGCCTAACTGAGTATTACTAAGACCAAGATCCTCTTGAATAAACGGCGCTAAAATGCCAACAATTTGTCGGTCAATAAAGTTAAAGCCATAGACGACTGTTAGCAGTACTAGGACAAAACTACGGTAACTTTTGCTCGGTGTTTTTTGATCAGTCATTTTAGTTAGTGTTTCCCTATTATTATTATTTTATTCCATGAGCCAAAAGCGTAAACGCGTACTCCTCGGCATAGTCTTTTAAGCGGCCATATCTTCCACTGTTTGCAAAATGACCCGCACCCATATTAATGCGCATCACTAAAAGATTATTATCTGTTTTTGTACTGCGCATCTTTGCCGTCCACTTAGCAGGTTCCCAGTAGGTTACCCGAGGGTCGTTTAAGCCGCCGGATACAAACATCGGTGGGTAATCTCGCGCAACAATATTATCATAGGGTGAATAGCTTTTGAGTAGGTCAAAAGCATCTGGGCTTTCTATCGGATTACCCCACTCTTCCCATTCTGGCGGAGTAAGGGGCAAACTCTCATCAAGCATGGTATTTAAAACATCTACAAAAGGAACACCCAAGTTGACCGATCGCCACAGGTCAGGTGCCTGAATAACCGCAGCACCCATTAATTCTCCGCCCGCACTGCGACCTGAAATAGAGATATTACCCGCACTGGTATATTTTTCTGCAGCGAGAAATTTGGCCACATCGACAAAGTCATTAAAGGTATTGGTACGCTTTTCTAATTTTCCATCCAAGTACCACTGATAGCCCAGCATAGCCCCGCCCCGGACATGGGCAATGGCATAAACAAAACCTCTGTCTAGCAAACTCAAACGCATCGAGGAAAATGTTGGTGATACAGTAATACCGTAAGCGCCATAGCCATAAAGTAACATTGGCGCGTTACCATCACGTTTAAATTCTTTTTTGTAGACTAGGGATACAGGTACAAGTACACCATCACGCGCTGGAGCCATTACTCGTTCAGTGACATAACCATTTTTATCATAGCCACTGGGAACCTTCTGCACTTTGCGTTCAACTAACACCTTGGTTTTAAGATCGTAATCAAAGGTTGTCGACGGCGTCACCATAGACTGATAACCCAAGCGCACAAAAGACTGGTCAAATTGCGTATTCTGACCAATGTAAAGGGTCGCTATGGCCTCAGGAAAAACCACTTTGTGCTGGTCTCCGGCGTAGGACCTAATGCTTATGCTGTCTACCCCAAGGTTCCGTGCCTTGATGGCGATGAAGTTGTCAAAGGTTTGTAAACCCATCAAGTAAACATCTTCGGAACCCTGCTCTAGAGTCTGCCAGTTACTGTACTCTGGCTGCTTGTCTGCGACTTTGGCAAACCGAAAGTTCTTGTGGGTGTCGTTGGCTAAGATATAAAAATGGTTATGCGCATGATCCACTGTCAGGGTGAAGCCTGCGGTGCGGTCAATTAATTTTAACGGCTGAGCATAAATATCCGCGGCGGGAATCACATAGGTTTCCTGAACTTCACCCTGAGAACTCACCAATACCAGGTATTTTTCGTCACTGGTAAGGCCAAAACCCAAAAAGAAACCATCATCTTTTTCATGATAAATGGTTCTATCCTCTGATTGAGGCTCACCTAAACGATGGACATTAATGTTTTTAGCATGCCATCGGTCATCTTCTAGTCGGGCATAAACAATAGCCTTCCCATCTGCACTAAACTCCAAGCTACCTTCTACGTTATGAAGCTGATCTGCTAGATATTCACCCTTTTCAAGATCGACAATGCTCAGTTGATAACGCTCGTCTCCTTCGGTATCAAAAGTGTAGGCGAGAAGATTGTCATTAGGACTGACACGCCAATCACCCAGTACAAAATAATCATGACCCTTTGCCAAAGCAGTCACATCGAGAATAATTTGCTCTTTTTTATCATGTAAAGATTGCCGACTATAGGTAGGATACTCCTCGCCGGGCCGATAGTACCATCGGTATTGATAACCATTTTTAATGAAAGGAACAGACGCCTCACTTTCATCCGTACGACCTTTAAACTCATTAAAAAGAGTGTCTACCAATGCACTGTTAGGTTCAAGAAATGACTTGTGGTAGCTATTCTCTTCGGTGAGATAATCAATAACCCGCTGGTCATCAACCTCAGGGTAACTTTGATCTTTTAACCAAAAGTAATCATCTGAAAGGTCTCTACCGTGATAGGTAGAAAATTGAGTTTGCTTAGCCGCAATGGGAGCAAGATTCTCCAGTTGAGCGAGGCGAGGGAAATATGGTGTCACGGTATCATCCATTGACGTCTTAGGGTTTACATCACAAGCGGACAAGACGGCCAATGACATTAGCGCTAGAAAAAACTGCTTAACCATTACTACTCCATTTTTTCTAACGATGAATTTTTCTCAAATAAAGCCCGTAATATACGCGCCAAAAGGCGTTGAGACTATAGCGAAGAGTAGAATCCAGAAATCTGCCAGTGTCATATATTGCCGCAGAATGGGTACTCATCTCTAGATGATAAGTAGCACATCAATACCCAGTAAAACGCACATTCCCCGCACAATCATTTTCGTACGCTTGTCCAAATCGGCATAAGCGTCAGACAGCCTGTCTAATTCATCTTTGGCAATCTCTCCGCCCTGCTTAATTTGCGCTGTGCTGCTTACTAACAACGCAGATGCAGACGCACCCGCAGTCGCAAAACTGAGCTTTTTAATGAAGTTTCTTCTACCTACCAACTGTTGATCAGCTCGCATCTATGCATCCACCCTGTTTGGTCGAAAAATCCTTAGCTGAGGTTACCGTAAAAACTATGGCGACACCATCACTCTGGTGTCAAAGTCTACCGAACTATCGCACCTCTATTTCGATGACATCTGACATAACCGGAGGAGAATGCGGAATATGCACTTGATTACCAACGATAAGTTGCAATCGATGCTTACCGGGCGACAACTTAACTCTCGTACTGGTTTGACCTTTACCAAAATGTCGCACTTGATCCGTTGCTGGCAAGGGATTAGTCAGGTCAGGCAATTGCTCGACATTGATCAACAAATGGTGATGGCCAGAATTAGGTTCGGAAATGCCTGCCGGTGAGACTTGCATGCCGGTAAGACCAAATATAACCTCTATGCCGGCTTGGTCTTGGCTATCAAATATCTGACCGTCCGCAGGTTGCACAAAATAGACTCTGGCGTCGTCTGGCGATGACGAATTAGGCATTTGAGCCTGTGTCAGGCCAACAAGCGCCAGTCCTAGAAAAAAAACGACAGCCTTTAACCGGCTCATTAACTGATTGATCATGGCTACTAATACCACCTTATTTGTTTACTTTAGTAGAGGCTAACGCAATATGGATGTAAAAATCCAGTCTATGTCGTGAGAAAGTTCATCGTTTCACAATAATTTCAAAATCCTGTGCTATACCTAAGACTCCAGTATTTATTAAAAGAGCTTTGAATTGACCTCTCACAGTAATTGGTACCAAATAAAGGTACTCTATGACGCTGAATTACCGTTGGTAAATCAATCACAATCTGCGGCTCATTTTGTAGGTCCACATACCTACATTGCTAGCCAAAAAAATGCTGCCCGTCTGTCCCAAAAAACCATTGCCGATGTTTACTGCAAGGCTATGCAGAGTATTTTTAAGAAACGTCATGGGGACGCCGTTAGACTGACCGTAACCAAATTTTCTGCAGATCTGAACGAAAAGCAAAGGCGAATTGTCTTGCTTCATGATGCAATAATTAGAGAACGTCTAGAAACAGCAAACTTCTCTCCCAATAAAAAGGTAACTCTAACTGCAAGACAAAATTTCAACTAACTGCCGTCAAATTGCCAGTGGCCCTCTCACTCAAATAGACTAATCTAAGGTCTAAATATTCATTAACTATCCTGAGCGAAATTATTCGGGTACCATCTTCCGCTAAATTAATTACCCGAGCGCATACAATGCTAATTCTCCATGGCTTTGCAATGTCAAACTACTTCAATATGGTCAAACATGCCTTGATGCTAAAAGGCTGTGAATTTTCAGAAAACAAACTCTATCCTCAAGTTCCAGAGCTGCTTGCTCTAACCGCGACCGGTAAGATACCAGCCATTACAACGACAAGCGGTCACCATATTTCAGAAACATCGGTCATTCTTGACTATATCGAGGATATATATCCACAGCCAGCCCTGTACCCCCAGACGGCAGAGGGTCGTGCTCAAACTCGCCAATTAATTAAAGTTATCGAACTGTATTTAGAATTACCGTCAAGACGGTTAATGGGAGATTTTTTTGCGCGCCGTAAACCACAGGATGCATTAGCTGCTGAGGTTCTTAAGTCTTTCACAAAAGGATGCGAAGTCATCAATCAATTAACCGATATACAGCCCTATTTGCTTGGTAAAGACTTAACTGTGGCTGATATCTTTATGCGCTATGCATTAGCTATCCCAAGTATGCTCAGTCCGCGATTGCTCGACTTTGATCCTATCTCCGCCATATCGGGATTGGATGAGTGGCAAAAGATGATGGCCGACAGTGATATTGCTCGAAAGATAGATGCCGATCAATTAGAAAACCGACCGGAATTTATGGCCAAAATAAGCGGCTAAAGAGATTCGCTTAAAGATCAAAAAACGCTATATCTATAACAATTAAAATAATAAAGGGATGATTATGAAACTATTAGTATGTTTAGTAGCATTGATAATGGTGTTAACGCCATTGGCAAACGCAAAAGATTTACGCACAGCAAGAGCCGAGAGCGTTGGCATGTCCAGTGAGCGGCTAGCCCGAATAAAACCTTTACTGCAACGTTATGTTGACGAAGGGAAAATAGCCGGCATTCAAACTCTGATTGCTCGGGAGGGCAAGATTGTCCATTTTGAGCAGATCGGAAAATTGGATCTGGATACTGGTTCAGATCTAAAAGACGATTCTCTATTTAGAATCTATTCAATGACCAAACCAATTACCACTACCGCAGCTATGATTCTCTATGAAGAGGGTAAATTACGGCTGGATGATCCTGTTGAGAAATACTTGCCCGCGTTTAAAAATCAAAAAGTTTTGATTGATGGTGCATTGGTTGATGTCACACATGCCATCACCATTCGTGAATTAATGAGCCATACCGCGGGTCTTACCTATGGAATCTTCGGTAACTCGGCTATTGACCAGCAGTATCGTGCAGCTATGTTTGGTGAGGATTATCAATTCGACTTTAGCAATACAACTATCAACGCTGACGCGAGTAAAATCAAAACACTAGATGATCTAGTCAACGCTATTGGCCCAATCCCACTGCAATATCAACCGGGCACGCAATGGGTATACAGCTTATCTGTTGATGTTTTAGGAGCCGTTATAGAGAAAATTTCTGGTCAAACCTTAGACATATTTATGCGCGAACGTCTATTCGAACCACTTAAAATGAACGATACCTTTTTTGAAGTACCACAAGACAAAATACACCGGTTTGGTACCCTTCAATTAAAGGATGCCGAGGGAAAATTAGTGGTAATCGATCGGCCTAAAACCAGTGGCTTTTCAAATAATGTGACATTTTTCTCTGGTGGAGGCGGCCTGGTGAGTAGTGCAATGGACTATCTCCGCTACTCGCAGATGATGCTCAATGGTGGTGAATTGAATGGCGTTAGAATACTTAGCCCTACCACTATTGATTTAATGACGCGGGATCAACTGAGTAAAGAAATGAGATTAAAGTACGACCCAAGACCGGGTATTATGGGGGATGTTAGTTTTGGACTAGGCTTTGGTATTGCCGTTCAATCACCGCGAATTCGCTCTGGCTCAAAAGGAATGTATCGCTGGGCAGGCATTGCCGGCACCGACTTCTGGATTGACCCAAAAGAAGATCTAACCGCCATGGTATTAGTTCAAATGATGGGCTACCCACCCGCGTTGCGCAACGAATTCAAAACCCTCGTGTACCAAGCCATCACAGAAATGAATTAACTGGGAATCATAGAAAGGGGCAGCGGCTTGACCCACTGCCCCTCCAATTACCTAACTACTGTGCCTAACTCTGGTTGAATCAAACGACCTGTCACCGCTGACAGCGGGTGTGGCCTAGCGTTACCCGATTTTGCGTTCCAAGCAGATGCTGTCTCGGCGGGGCAACTACCTGTTTCTATATACCCAAGTGCCGCGGCTAAGCGCGCTTCGTTGGCATCACCCAACGCATGGGAGAGGTCATCCGCGACTTCACAGCCAGTTATCTCGGCGCCAGAAAGGTCAGCGCTAACTACCGGTATAAAGCCATCACTGTAGTCACCAAACCCCTTAGCATTAGACCCTTTGAACTGAATCGTACTGTAGGTAGTGCCGCAATTATCAAGCGCATACCAGCCGTAGGGTTTGCCGCGTGTCGCTTCACCGATGAGAATGACCTCTACATCAACACCTCGCAAACCATTAATTAATGCTTCACTGGCAGATGCTGTACCTCCACTGGCGAGAATAAACACTCGCGTAAGATCTAAACCTGGTAGCGGGGTTCCCGATGGAGTAGGGTCAGTTGGCGCATCAAATCCTGCTGCGGTTGATGAGAAACGCGACGGCTCAAGAATGTTGTTATTGATTGGATCTCTTACCGTATATTTATCATTAAAGGTTAGCGCGTCAAACACTTCCCCCTCAGAAGCACTACCCGCCACCATATAACCTAGCTCAGCTGCAATAGTAAGATAGCCACCACCGTTGTAGCGCATATCTAGCACTAACTCTTCAATGTTGTTCGCTTTGAGCTGCGTAATGGCATCAATTAGCTGAGTCTCGGCGGGCTTGATATGCGAGTTAAACGTTAGGTATCCCACTTTTTTACCACCAACATCCAGTGTGGTAATGTTTTTCACTGGTACCGTCGTGGTCTCAGCACTGGTCATGGTGAACGTACGGTCTTCAGTAGCGTTTAAATCTCTCACTACAAAAGTATGGGCCTCACCGACTGTCTCCGGAAATAGCGCGGCATTGAGAACGTCGACATTGTTACTATCAACGATAGCTTCACCGTCCACGGAGATAATCTCCGCACCCCTTGAAAGGCTGTTATTCGCCGCTGGGCCATTCGGCTCATTGTAGCCAACAATAATCTGTCGTGGCGGGCTACTTGCGATAAGAAAAAATCTCACCCCATAACCAGCAGACACACCAGAGTAGTATTGATTATATTCTTCAGTATTTTGACTGTAGTGAAATTGGTCTTTTGCATTGCCTGTTGGTGATAGACCATTGGTCCGCATTAGATCGAAGTATTCCTCGGCAGAACTAACTGTACCTGGATCTATATCATTCAGCTCAGAATACCAAAGATAAGTGTCATTACTGTAAGACCGAATCCAGTTATTTTCATCAGTGACAGTACCCTGAGTATCAGTGTTATCGGCAGTGTTTCGAGGATTCTCACAGATATTACGCATACTTGTTAATCGCCAGTCATCATACTCCCCCGCAACCCAACCAGAGGCTGGTGGTGTAGTGCCTACTGAGGGCTGGGAAGGAGCCGCCGACGAAGACCCACCACCACTGCAACCTGCAATAACCATTGTGATCGCTAACAGCCCTATTTTTGCAAGACTGCTGCATTGAAATAATACTGACGCTTTTGAAGTCATGATGAGCCCCTAATTTAGAATTTTTTTAAGGCACTCTAGTCATTTGTTTTAACCAAAAAGCGTGCCTCTTACGGAGACTTTAACAAAAAACTGTTATTGAAGCATCTACCCATTAGCACAGTTTCTCAAAACCCTTAACTGGGGAGCATAGAACTGCCGGCTGAAGTTACTGTTGATTGGGTCTGTTCTGCGCAACCGCACCGGAACCTTGGCGACGCGGATCAGAAGCACCAAGCGTACTCTTATTTTGGCCTCTTTGAATACTTTGAGTCGAGCCCAAAATTCTTGGCTTTTTACCAATCTGGTGGCCCATGCTCGTTAATAGTTGTAATGTGTCTTTGGATATTCCCGACTCAAAAAACACCTGATCGGGCAGCCATTGATGGTGTATTCTGGATACAGAAGACGCCTCTGCTATACCCATATCAAACGACAGAACATTTAGAATTGTCTGTAAAACCACAGTAATAATAGTGCTACCTCCGGGGCTGCCGGTGGCGAGCATTGGTTTACCATCTTTATCAAATACTATAGTCGGAGTCATTGATGACAGTGGACGTTTTCCGGGCTCAATGGAATTAGCGATACCTCCAATCAAACCATAACCGTTAGGAGTGCCCGGTTTAGCCGAAAAATCATCCATCTCGTTGTTTAATAAGAACCCCGCTCCTGCCACAGAAATACCGCTTCCGTATGAAAAGTTCAGCGTGGTTGTGCTACTGACTACATTACCCCACTGATCCCATGTCGAAAAATGGGTGGTCTCTACTGATTCTTTTGCCGCAGCATCACGTCTCTTTGAAAGGCTATCAACATCAATATTTAAACCGGGTTCGATTGTGGATGAGACACTGGCTTTGGACAGGTCAATTCCTGCGCGAAGTGACGCCGCATAATCTTTATTAATAATCTGCGATACGGGTACTGCGTAATAATCAGGGTCCCCAAGATAGGCGCTTCTATCCGCATAAGCGCGGCGCATAACCTCGACTAACCGATGAATATACGCGGCGCTATTATGGCCAAGCGCTTTTAAATCCCAACCTTCAAGCATGTTTAACATTTGCACCAAATGGACACCACCAGATGATGGCGGCGGCATAGCACACACTGTGTTATCTCTGTACTCCCCACAGACTGGCTGGCGAGTAACTACTCGGTAATTTTTCAAATCTGCACTGCTAATCAAACCACCGGAGCGTTGCATTTCACTGACGATTAAATCGGCTGTTTTACCTTGATAAAATCCGGAACGGCCATCTGTTCGAATGCGTTTTAGGGTAGAGGCTAAATCGGTTTGGCTTAAGGTTTCTCCAGGCAGGTACAGATCACCATTGGCCTTATAAAAATAACCTTTGGAGGCCTTATTTTTCCCGAGTCGCTTGGCTCTTGACGCCAGTGATGAGGACAAATCAACACTGACAATAATCCCGTCTCTGGCCAATTTAATCGCTGGATTTATTACTTTCGATAAGCTCAATGAACCATATTGCTCGTGAGCTTGCAGCAACCCTGCAACGGTTCCAGGGACGCCTGATGATTTGATACTAAAACGGGCTAGCTGTTTGTCGACATCACCTTGAGTATCTAAAAACATATCTCGACCTGCGGCTGCAGGAGCCATTTCCCGATAATCTAGTGCAATGGTTTTATTTTCTTCCGCTAAGTGAATCATCATAAATCCACCCCCGGCCAGATTTCCCGCGCGCGGCAGTGTTACTGCCAATGCAAACCCCGTTGCCACTGCGGCATCAATAGCATTGCCGCCCTGGCTAAGAATATCAGCACCAATTTGGCTGGCAACAATCTCTTGAGAAACAACCATTCCTGACTGACTGTAAACCGGATGGAATCGTGCAGTGGGGTCAATGATGGCAGCTTCTTTTGACAACGCTATCGAATGAAGAGCGGTTAGCAACATAAATCCAGTGATTAACCGAACCAAAGCCTTCGACGGTGTTTTTGTTATTTTTAGCATGAAGCTACTCCGATAGCGCTTTCTAATTTCTGTTCGGCTGGATGATAATGTAATTTTCTACAATAAACGACGAATTAAATCACTCTTTCGGCGAATTTTTCTGCAGCCATCCTCTTCACATGGTTATGCAGGCTATCGTTGTAATAAAGATAACTATTTTCAAACAGGATTCGATTTGGCTTTAGGCCTTTCAAGGATTTAACCTGAGGCTCTTCAGATGTATAGGAGTCTGAGGACATAAATAAAAAAATTAGCAAAATGTCGCACCGCAGAGTTTGCACGGAAAAACAAGGCCTCTAATAACTTTGTTGTGATCGTAAACCTTGATCAACGCAAAATAATATTTTCCCGAGGAAGATTTTAAATTACAAACATTCAACCAAAATAGCGGTACCACTTCCAGCTGCTCCGCTTGCCGCAACAATACCAGTTTTCCTTTTTCTGCGCTCTAGCTCATCTAATAAAGTGCCCATCATGATGCCGCCTGTAGCACCCATAGGATGACCTAAGGCAATACAACCACCATTAACATTTAGCTTTTCATCATCAATATTTAAATCACGCTGGCATTTTATACTGGTTGCCGCAAACGCTTCATGGAGCTCAAACAGATCGATATCCGATGAGTTTATACCTTGTTGACTCATCAGTGTAGCGGTAGCTTTTGCACACCCTGAGACTACTTCCAGCGGATCATCACACACAGTAGCAACTGCAACGACCCTTGCTCTTGGCTTTTTACCAAGGTTCTTTGACAACGACTCATCGCCAATCAAGAGTAGAGACGCCGCATCGGCCATGGCAGGCGAATTTCCAGCCGTGTGAATATGTCGGATGCTATCAAGCTGAGGATGCTCTGAACATTGCAGTGCATCAACGCCCTGAGCACCTATGTCCGCGAAATAGGGTTTTAACGCACCCAGGTCACCCATAGAAATCTTCTCTCTAATGCATTCATCATCGCTAACCATGATGTCTTTAACGGGATTGAAGACAGGAATGATAGATGAAAACCAGCCCTGCTCTCTGGCATGGGCGGCTCGCTGTTGACTTTTAAAAGCAACCTCATCGACCTGCTGACGACTCATATCGAAAAGCGAGGCGATAAGATCAGCGCCGCTGCCCATCATTAGCATGCGATGACGCAAAGCCTGGGCCGAATCTGAAAATAGGGTCGCCTTATCTGACAACATAGACACTCGAGACATCATTTCTATGCCTCCGGCTATAGTGCACTGTGCTTGCCCGGTCATCACTTTCATGGCAGCGATATTAATGGCATCGATTCCCGACGAACAGTAACGATTAACCGTTAAGCCTGGGACATGATCGGGCCATCCAGCATAAAGTAATGAGGCTTTTGCTATATTACCGCCTTGTTCACCCACCTGTGTTACGCATCCGAGCACTACATCCTCAACGCGATTTCTGTCTAGGTGAGTACGCTGTTCAAGGGCATCGTAAAGTGCTTTTAGTAACTCAAAGGGGGTTAAGTCTGCTAGCCCACCATCGGCTTTTGCCCTACCTCTTGGCGTCCTGATCGCATCATAAATAAAGGCCTTTTTCATGAATTAACGCCGACAATAAAACTTACGCAGGTGGTGGTGCTACCTCCCAAATTAAACGTAGCCATGTTCTTTGCCCCAGCAATTTGATAATCACCGGCCTGACCTGTCACTTGCTTTGCGCAGTCCAATAACATGCGTACGCCTGTGGCCCCAACCGGATGGCCTAAACCAAGAAGGCCTCCACTAGGGTTAATCGGGAAATCACCGTCCATTCCAATGCGTCCCTCCTCGATGGCTTTCCAACTCTCTCCGGGTGCTGTCAGACCAATATGATCTATCGCCATATACTCTGTAATAGAAAAACAATCATGTGTTTCTAAACCGTCAAGATCAGTCACATGAGAAAAGCCTGCTCGACCCAGAGTATCGATCATGAGTTGATTAACATGGGGAAATAAAAATGGCTGCCCAGCACTCAATTTCAACTTGCTGTCTAAGCTTAGTGCGGCCGACCGATGCCCCCAGCCTTTAATTATTGGAATATCTGAAAGCTTCAGATGATGTTCTGCGGCATAGGCTTTAGCCGCCTTTTCACTAGCTAAAAACACACAGGCGGCACCATCGGTAATCTGACCACAATCCATTTTGCGCACCTTGCCTTCAATAACCGGATTAAGCTGGTCGTGGTCGGTGTAACACTCCGGTGGAAAATTCCAATTCCTGGTCTGAGCATTGGGGTTGCGGCGACCATTGTCGAAGTTGATTTTTGAAATGGCTTTTAGATAATCACAGTCAATGCCATGACGCGTGTCATATTCATCAATTATTTGATTGAACATGAAGGGCCACGGAAAATCACAATCGGTCGCCTCAACACCTTTCCATGTTGCTGCGCCCAAATATTCAGCGCCGGTTTGACCGTCCACATTGCGCATATATTCCAACCCCAGCACGCAGGCCAAATCGTAATGACCCGCTTCAATATCTCGCATAGCACTTAGAATAGCGATGGATCCTGATGCACAGGCAGCCTCATGACGACTGGTTGGAATGGCGGATAATTCAGCATGCGCCTCGGCAAAAAAACCGCCTATTAACCCCTGACCGGTAAACAAATCACCCACAAAATTGCCCACATGCCCAACTTCAATTTGATCTGGGCTAATGCCGGTTGACGTTAGCGCTTGGTTCAGTGCCTCGCGAAACATATCGTAAAGAGACAGATCTTCTCTTGCCCAGTTGCGTGCAAAATCTGTTTGAGATCCTCCCAATATATAAATAGGTATACTCATTAAATATTCTCCTGCTGACGTTGGCTGACACTGTCTTCCAACATAAAACGCTGCACCTTGGCCAATGGATTACGCGGCAAATGAGTAAAAAACTCTATGCGCTCCGGCAGCTTAAATTTAGCGATGCCTAGTGCACTGAGATAGTCCGATAATTTCTCTAAGGTTATAATTTCAGTGTTGGGCTCCATGACTATACAAGCACAGATCTTCTCACCCAGTTCATCATCTTGGTACTTACACACCGCAGCCTCTGTCGAATCGGGCAAGCCTTCTAACAAAATATCAATCTCTGCAGGAGAGATTTTCATACCACCGCGATTAATAATATCTTTGCTGCGCCCGGCTATTCGATAAAACCAAGGCGGCTCACCGCAAATCTCAACCAGATCGCCGGTATGGAAGTAACCATCGTCACGGAATAATTCGGTATTGTCAGTACAGAGGTAGCCATCAAACACCGTTGCCCCAGCAAACAGTAACTCCCCTACCTGCCCAACTTGAGTAATCACTTCCCCAGTATCTATATCCACCACCTTGCTGAGCAGCGCCTTATTTGCATAGGAATCAAAATGATCGATACCACATCCTAATCTTGGAAACATAGTCGCTCGAATATCGCTGTCAGCCGTGTGCATAGGTGTACAGAACAAACTAATCCCTTCATTAGATCCATAAAAATTAATCACATCTAACCCATACTTCTGACTAAAAGTATCAATCATCCAAGGGGCAAGAGGCGCCGAACCAGAGCCTATAGAGCGCAGGTTAGAAAAATCAAACTGGCCCCACATGTCGGGGGATTTGGCCAGTTGGTTCAGTAGTAAGGGCGGTGCAAGAGTAAAGGTAATTTTTTCATTCTGTAACTGACTCAAATACAGACTCGGATCTAAGGGATGATGCAAAATAATACTGCATCCAGTTATTAGGGCCGGAAATAAAAATCCGCCAATTGATGCCATATTGACCAGCGGAAAGACATTTAAAAAGCGATCTCCGGCTTGGTAATTTCCCGCCTCAGCGCAGCACCGGGCCGTAGCAATCCACATGTTGTGAGATCGTGGCACGCCTTTGGGTGTACCTGTGGTTCCCGAGGTCCAGCAAATGGTAATAATATGGTTGGCATCTGCTGGGTGGAATTGTTGATAACGGGATAACTGCAATTGGTAGGTTTCATCTGGGCTACTATTCACCTGCAAGTCTTTACCAAAAACCAGCAATGCTATCCTGTCATCAAGGTATTCTTGAGCATTTTTCGCCAGTGGCAGATCTCTAAAGCTATCAATTGTAATCATTGCCTTGGGGGAAACCATGGCACTAATATGAGTTAATTCATGACGTCCATATTGCACTGGAATCGGCGAAATAATTGCGCCTACCTTGCTACAGGCCATATAGCAGATGACTAGCTCTGCGATATTGGGGAGTTGCACAATAACGACATCATCCGCACCAATATCCGCATCAATTAACTGACATGCAAGTGCGGTACTGGCGTCATTAAGCTCACTGTAGGTTAAGCGATAGGGGGCGTCGCCGGTTAATTCGCCTCGATTAGGCTGATCTGCAACAGCCAGTAATTCGGGATTTTTTTCAACCTGCCGCTGCAGAAGGTCATGTAAGGTCTCATGGCCCCACCAATTACGTTCGGTATACTCTTTAATGCGCTGCTGAGGTGAGGTAATCATAGGCTGGCCCTATACTCTTTATCTAACTGATCAACCACCTCAGCAATAGATTGATTGCGACTAATAGACCCCACTGACTGGCCTGCTGCCCAGATATCTCGCCATCGTTTGACATCCCCCGCAGCCTCAAGAAAATTAATCTCTCCAGGCGATGGCATGTTGTCAGTGTCATAGCCAGCGTTAACCAGGCTTCCTTTAAGCCAATTGGCTTTAACACCGGTGACTGAATCTGAAGTAACGATATCTGCACCGCTGGATTCGACCACCATGGTTTTGTAGTCTGTTTGAGCTAAAGATTCGTCAGTCGGTATGAATCGTGTCCCCATATATACATAGTCAGCGCCTAAAACTTGTGCTGCTCGAATGGCGCGGCCATTGCCAATAGCCCCCGAGAGGATGATCTCTCCATCAAAAAACTGGCGAACTTCATCGACAAAGGCAAAGGGTGATAGCTGGCCGGTATGACCTCCCGCGCCGCAGCAAATCAATGCCAAACCGTCGACTCCCGATGCCGCAGCGCGACGGGCAAATTCAATGGTTGTTACATCTGCGTAAACTTTTCCGCCATAAGCTTGCACAGCATCCACTGCTTCCTCGGGGCTACCCAGTGCAGTGATAACAATAGGGGCTCGGTATTTAACCGCTAACTGTAGATCTTCAAGACGGCGGGGATTAGACCGATGCATCACTAAATTTAACGCCCAGGGTGCCGCTTGCGGAGAACCTGCAAGTGCCTCAGTAATAGTGCGTAACCACTGTTCTAACACATCGATGGTCCTAGCATTAGGCGAGGGAAATGATCCGACAATCCCCGCTCTACAGCTGGCAATGACCATTTCAGGCCCAGACAATAAAAACATCGGCGCCTGAATAACTGGCAAACGAAGATTACTAAATGACATTAGAGCTTATCCATAGACTGAAGCCTTACTTTTATCATGAGACCAATCAGAGTCTAAATACTAACCAACTGCTGATGTGCTGGCAAATGCACTCTTTAAAACCGGCCTAGGTACTTGCATAAATAGACCATACTGAGGCATAGTTTGGTTAAAGACTAGTAGAGATAAGGATTATGAGTAGTAATTTCTTCGAAATTACCGAGAAATGCATCGGATCTGCCCCTAAATTTGATAACACTCAACAATGGATTTACGAGTTAGATAATCCCTATCTTCATGGTGCCTATGCGCCAACCTCTGATGAAATTGTGGTCAATGAACTAGAGGTTATCGGTGAGCTACCGGATGATTTGTTTGGTGCGTTTTACCGCAATGGGCCCAATCCAATGTTTAAGCCCAAAAACCTCTATCACCCCTTTGATGGTGATGGGATGGTACATGCTATTTATATCAGGGACGGTAAGGCGTCTTATCGCAATAGTTATATTCATACAGCTGCCCTGCAGCATGAAATGACAAAAAGTGAAGCAGTATGGCCGGGGGTCATGGGGCCTTTCGATTTTTCACTGCCTGATTTTCCTATCAAAGATACCGGTAATACCGATATTGTGATGTTTAATGGCAAGCTCGTACCCACTTGGTACAACGCCGGAATTCCCTATCAGATGAACCCTCTGACCTTAGAAAATCAGGGTGTTTTTGATGTTGAAGGTCGTACGCGCAGAAATATGTCTGCTCATAGTCACATAGACTGGAACACCGGTGAATTAATTTTTATGGACTATGGCGATGATGCACCCTTCATGACCTATGGTGTTGCTAACCCCGATGGAACCCTGCGCCATGAGGTTGATATTGAGTTGGCCGGACCACGTTTACCTCATGATTTAGGCTTTACTACCCATTACACCATCCTCCATGATTTGCCGTTCTTCCATGACATGAAGGTATTGCGTAACCACAACATGCGGGTGCTCAATTTTCACCATGATATGCCCTCGCGGTTCGGTGTTATTCCGCGTTATGGCGATGCTAGAGAAATCCGTTGGTTCGACTGTGAACCCTGTTTTATTCTGCATGTGTCCAACTGTTGGGAAGACGGCGATTGGATCACTATGGATGGCTGTCGATCGATTAACCCAATGCCAAATGCTGCCAATGAGGAGGGCGCACTGTCTCATATGCTGGCTTACATGCGCTTGGAAGCCAACAACTATCGCTGGCGTTTTAACCTAGTGACTGGCGAAGTCCGTGAAGGTGATATTGACGATCTAAATACAGAATTCAATAAAATCAACCAAATTTATCATGGTATAAAATCTAAATATGCCTATCATCAACGTATTCCACTGCTCGAAGAAGGCGGCCATACTCTGCGCTTCAATGGAATGGTTAAATACAATAACGACACCGGTCAAAACGTCCAATGGGACTATGGCGATGGTGTTTATGGTAGTGAAACCCCTTTTGCGCCGGTTAAAGGCGCCGATCGTAATAGCGTAGAAGATCATGGCTATGTCATGTCTTTGGTCACCGACAGCAACACGTGGACATCTGAGCTACAGATATTCGATGCTCAAGATATATCTCAAGGACCCATTGCACGGGTTAAAATACCTCATCGCGTGCCTGTTGGTTTCCATGCTTGGTGGAGTCGTGGTGAGGATCTTTGGGCATAGTCTCATCCCTTTATTGCCCCTAGGAACCCCAATTCAATGAACCTCTCAGGTAAAACCACAGTCAGCACTAAAGCGAGCTCAATTAACCGCGCTCTCGATGAAATTGGTGATAAGTGGTGTCTATTAATTCTTCAAGAGGTGTTTTGGGGCATTAACACTTTTAGCGATATGCTAGCCGGCACGGGGGCTTCTCGCGGTGTCCTTAGCAATAGACTCAGCTGGCTACAGTCAGTGGGTTGTCTGCGCAAAGATATTACCGTTAAAGGTCAAAAACGACCCACCTATCATATGACAAAAAAGTCCATTGAACTCTATCGCAATGGATTAATGGCCATGACTTGGGAACGAAAGTATTTCACCACTCCAGCGTTAGATTCTGTGGAATTGATCCACGACCGCTGTGGCAAGGCATTTTGGCCAATGATGGAATGCAGCCATTGCAATCAGTCAGTACTTTCGACAGATGTAAGCTTTCATAAAGGTCCCGGTGCTAAAAACGATACACGTATCACCAAAACACGCAGACGATCATCAAACCTCTCTGCCTCTGAAGACCGTGGTAAAACACTCTACAACAATTTAATTAATCTATTGGGTGATCGCTGGACCGCAAATATTATTGCGTTGGCTTTTCATGGGTTTAATCGCTTTGATGATTTCCATACAGAGCTGCCGGTGGCGACGAATATTCTCGCCGATCGGTTAAAACTATTAGTTAACGAAGGTATTTTTTATCAGCAGCCCTACCAAGTTAGTCCACTGCGTTATGACTATCATCTTACCGATAAGGGTCGAGATCTATTCCCCTATTTTGTAACACTCATGGCGTGGGGCGATAAATGGTGCACAACGGGAGATGGCAACCCCATTCTACTCAAGCACATAAGCTGTGGTGCAGATTTAAATGCCGAGGTGCGCTGCGACCAATGTGGCGAAGGGCTTATCGCGACTGAGGTTCACTTTAAGCGCTAAAGTGCCATTCAATTAACCGTGGGTTGCAACGCCCCAATAATTGTAACCCGCAAATTTAGGGGTGCTGGGTAGATACATCTCATCCATAGTTTGAATATGAAAACCCGCAGAACGAATCAACTCAGGAATATCACGATTTAGGTGACAGCCACCGGCAATCTTTCCCCAGAGCGGGTCGATTCGGCTCTGCCATTTTGACACCTTCGCATCAGGGGCTAGACCATGTTCGCAAAAAATCATCTTGCCACCGGGCTTTAACACTCTGAGCATTTCTTTATTGGCCGTAAGCGCATCGGGAATAGTACACATCGTGTAGGTCACTAAGACCGTATCTACGTGATGATCTGGAAGAGGAATATCCTCAGCACCACTGAGTAAAAACTGAACCTCAAGGTCATGCTTATTGGCCATTTTTTGGGCCATGGCATTAAGCTCAGCTGATGGATCAAGACCAATGAGTTTCTTCACCTTAGCTCTGTCGTAAAATGGAATATTCAACCCGGAGCCAATTCCAACTTCTAAAATAATGCCCTCGGCACAAGGAACCACTTTTTGTCGTTGATAATTGATCGGCTTACTGCCGCAGGCGCAGTTTAAAAAACTTGGTAAAATGTACTTATCATAAAGACCCATACGTTCACCCTCTGATTTTTAAAATCTAGTTTAGATCTGTTGCA
>Ga0302130_1000257_pt1 | contig 40788 bp, 32 predicted proteins | sample CB9_surface_MG_FD_203117 | JGI IMG/M metagenome (GOLD analysis project Ga0302130, IMG submission 203117) | Marine microbial communities from Western Arctic Ocean, Canada - CB9_surface | ecosystem: Environmental > Aquatic > Marine > Oceanic | place: Canada: Western Arctic Ocean | collected... | reverse complement strand
GTCAGCGACAAGCCGGTTATGATGGCTTTCTCAAAGTTGACAAGCTGCGGCTCAAGCACAAGCTGGTTTTAGGTGGCTGGAGTGAGGAGATGCGTCGTGAAATTCAAGTTAAAAGTGCTGCCATCGGGATACTGTTGCTGGATCCCTTGCGTCTTGAGGTGGTCTTAGTCAGGCAGTTCAGAGTGGGAATGATCGACGAGGACCAGACTCCATGGCTGCTGGAGCTTGTTGCGGGAATGATTGAGGAAGGAGAATCTCCAGAAGATGTGGCTTTGAGAGAATCTGAAGAAGAGGCGGACTGCAGTCCAAAAAATATTATTAAGATTAGCACCTACTATGGTAGCCCCGGCACTACTAACGAGAAAGTACATCTGTTTTGCGGACAAGTCGATGCAAGTAAAGCTGGGGGCGTGTTTGGACTGGATACTGAGCATGAAGACATTGAAGTTGTCATATTATCAGTGGCTGAGCTTTATCGTGCGGTTGAATCAGGTCTGATTAACAATGCAATGACTATCATTGCCAGTTTTTGGCTTGAGAAACATCTTGATGCAACCGTCAGTGAGTGGCTGGATAAGGCTTGTTAAGAGTTTGTAAAAATCGAAATATAATCATAGATTGGCTCGCAAATATGGCGTAAATGTTTACAATTGGGGCACGACAAATTTTGATTTAGACTGAAGTTAGATAAAAAGTCGGACATGAAACGAAACACAAACAACGAGACAAGTACCTAGGCCGAAAAGACGAATGGCAAGAAAATCTTACAGTATCGACCTCATCAAGCAAATGGCAGAGTGCGACGCCAACTACATCCGGTTGCTTAAACTTGTTCCACAGCTACAGGCCTATATTGATAGGTCTTTTGAAGATTATATCCCCGTTAATTCTGATGCCGAAGTTATAAAGCGTGAGTTAGTCGATCCAGAAAAAATATTGGAAGGAATTGGCCGTGAGTTTGTGATTGCAGACTTAGAGTCAGGTGGTGAGAAAGTAGTTGTTCAAATTAGAATTCTTGAAGCATTTAAATACACCACCACACTAGAGATTACACAGAGACCACAGCTCAAGAAGTGGATGACTAATCCGTCTATGCTTGTTAGGGCCTATCATGATGCGAATACAGCTGAAGTTGTTTCCTATCAAGGTCACCGGCACTTGCAATCTCGCTATGCTCAACCAAATCCAAAAATGTATTATCCGGATGAGAAAATGCAGGTGAATTCATTCTTAGGAGAATGGCTAACTCATTGCTTGAAAGTAGGTAGAAGCATGAAAACGCCAGCCATAATACCTAGTACCTAATGAAGCCCCAACCCTTATGGCATCATCAACTCCACTAAAACTAGTGCAGATTACCGATACTCACTTGTATGGAACTAGTGATGGTACGCTGTTGAGGATGAATACTGTAGACAGTTTAAACCAAGTGGTAAAAATGGTGGCGCATTACGAAGAGGCCATCGATTTGATATTGGCAACAGGTGACATCGCACAAGATGCATCAATTGCTGCTTACGAGAGGTTTTTAGAGGTGATAGCGACACTTAATACTCCATGTCGCTGGATACCGGGTAACCATGACGTTGCCACCGTTATGGAATATGTCGCTAAAGAGAGCGATCTTTGTTGCAAGACTATTCAACTTAAAAACTGGTATATCGTGATGTTGGATACCTCTATTGTTGGCCAAGTTTCTGGCCGGTTATCTGAAAGCGAGCTGGAATTTTTACAAGTCAAGCTCGATTATGTCAATAACAGTAATTCGATCGATCACTGTATGATCTGCTTGCATCACAACCCAGTGCTTGGCAGTGCGCAGTGGATGAAAGATATTGGTCTGCAAAATAATGAGCGTTTTTTTAAAATAGCATCGTCATGCAATAAAGTTAATTCAATCGTTTATGGCCATATTCATCAGTCTTTGGATTTTGAGCATTTGGGAATACGTTGCTTTTGTACTCCTTCAACGTGTATTCAATTTAAGCCACACGCAACGAGTTTCGCTCTCGATGAGGTCAATCCAGGGTATCGAAGCTTCTCGCTGTATGAAGATGGGTCTATAAAATCTTATGTCAAACGAATTATGGATTCGGACCTTGATGTGGATTTAGAAAGTGTCGGGTACTGATGGTCTTAGCGTGTGGTTGAGATTCAATTCCAGTACCCACAAGTATTTAAAATACTTTTACTAAGTTAAGAAGCGGTTAATAAGACCAGCTCAGTGAGAGTAAATTAATAGAACAGCACGGCAGGAATAGCATTCAAAATTCCTCTCAGAGTATTATCATCCAGCACACACTCGGAAAAAACTTGTCGCATTCCCCACATCTTCTCTATTTACACGGTTTTCTGAGTTCTCCGCAGTCGGTTAAAGCTCAGCAGACAGCCTCTTACTGTGCTGAAATAGGCCTAGAGAGTGCCTGTACTTTTCCGATGATGAAAAATGGACCGATGGAAACTGTCGCAGAGCTAAGTTTGTTAATTGAAAGCAAGAAAGCCGATGACATCATTATTATGGGTAGTTCACTGGGTGGGTTTTATGCCACTTACTTATCTCAGAAATATGGTTTTCCTGCAGTGCTTATTAATCCAGCGGTAAGACCGTTCGAGCTTTGGGAAGGCCATATTGGTGAGCACCATAACTATTACACGGATGAAATCCATACAGTGTCTAGAGAGCATATAGCTGAACTCAAAGATATCCATATAGAAACCTTGAAACACCCAGAAAATTTCCTTGTTTTAGTTCAAACAGGAGACGAGACACTGGATTATAGTCAGGCTGTCGAAAAATATTCTGAGGCCAATTGTCTCGTCCGCCAAGGCGGTAACCACAGCTATGAAAATTACTTAGAAGAACTACCCCTGATCTTTGAGTTTTTACTATCAAGAATCAAGATAAATGCGCGATAGAGTACTATCCACTTTTAGCTTTTCGAACGAGTTTCCCTACAGAAGAAAATTGAATGTCAAATACCTATAACGCCGATGCCATAGAAGTCTTAACTGGGCTAGATCCAGTTCGAAAACGGCCAGGCATGTATACCGATACTTCCAGGCCAAATCATTTGGTACAAGAAGTGATAGACAATAGCGTGGACGAAGCACTGGCTGGTTTCGCCAATAGTCTTACCTTAATTTTACATAAAGACGGCAGCGTAGAGGTTTCTGACGATGGCCGTGGTATGCCGGTTGATAAGCACAAAGATGAGAAAGTAAGCGGTGTCGAGTTGATCCTTACTCGACTTCACGCCGGCGGCAAGTTTTCTGGCGATAATTACCAGTACTCTGGGGGGCTTCATGGGGTTGGTGTTTCGGTAGTTAATGCCCTGTCAAAAAGCTTAGAGGTCATCGTTAAGAGGGACGGTAAAGTTTACTCCATGACGTTTAAGGACGGCGAAAAAGACTCTGAGTTAAAGCAAATCGATACTGTAGGCAAACGTAATACCGGTACAACGGTAAAATTTTTACCGGATGAAAAGTATTTCGATTCGGCGAAAATATCTGTCCTAAAACTAAAACACGTTCTTAGAGCAAAGGCTGTTTTGTGTTCTGGGCTTAGGGTGAGCTTCATTGATGAAACTGTCAGCGATGACAAAGCTCAGAGCGAAGAATGGTGTTTTCAGGATGGCTTAACAGACTATCTACTTCAGTCCACCTCTGAATATGAAACCTTGCCGGCAGAACCGTTTGAGGGGTCAGTGAACGGCAATGGCGAAGCCGCTGACTGGGCGGTGCAGTGGTTGCCGGAAGGTGGCGAGATTGTCGGTGAGAGCTACGTTAATTTAATACCAACACCATTAGGTGGCACTCATGTAAACGGCCTTAGAACTGGGCTCCTTGATGCGTTAAGAGAATTCTGTGAATTTAGAAATTTACTGCCTCGTGGGTTAAAGCTCACCCCAGACGATGTTTGGGATAAATGCTGTTATGTGTTGTCCTCAAAGGTAATTGAGCCACAGTTTTCTGGGCAGACTAAGGAGCGGTTATCTTCTCGTCAATGCGCGGTCTTTGTTGCTGGTGTTATTAAAGATGCTTTCAGTCTTTGGTTGAATCAGCATACCGATGAAGCTGAAGCGATTGCAGAACTTTGTATAAACAATGCACAAAGCCGACTTAAGGACAGCAAAAAAGTAGCCAGAAAGAAGATTACATCTGGCCCAGCGTTGCCGGGTAAGTTAGCGGATTGTTCCACTCAGGATGTCATGTCAGGCGAGCTTTTCCTAGTGGAGGGTGATTCAGCTGGAGGCTCGGCAAAACAGGCAAGGGATCGAGAGTTTCAGGCGATTATGCCCCTACGTGGGAAAATACTGAACACTTGGGAGGTGGACTCAAGTGAGATTTTAGCATCTCAGGCGGTTCATGATATTGCTATCGCACTAGGTGTAGATCCTGCCACCAGTAATATCGAGGGCCTACGGTATGGAAAAATTTGCATACTGGCGGACGCCGACTCCGACGGCCTTCATATCGCTACACTGCTGTGTGCACTTTTCGTTAAACATTTTCGGGCCGTGGTTGATGCAGGGCATATCTATGTTGCGATGCCCCCGCTGTTTCGTATCGACATTGGTAAGGAGGTGTTTTACGCCTTAGACGAAAATGAAAAGAATGGCATATTAGATCGCATTGCGGCAGACAAAAAGTCTGGGAAAGTTAATGTCCAGCGGTTCAAAGGCTTGGGTGAAATGAATCCTTTGCAGTTGCGGGAGACGACCATGGCCAGAGACACTCGTCGACTAGTACAACTTACTCTAGAAGAAGAACCAGATCTAAAGAGTGAGGGTTCGACTTTTGAAATTATGGATATGCTGCTTGCCAAAAGCCGATCATCAGACCGTAAGGCTTGGTTGGAAGGCAGTGGCGATCAGGCAAACTTTGCTGAATAAAAAATTGTAAATTGAGAAATTCATGAATCAAGATATTACAGTCAATCAAGACGGCGTCGAGCAGATGCCTCTGAAAAGTTACACCCAACAAGCTTATCTAAACTATTCAATGTACGTGATCAACGACCGTGCTCTGCCGAATATCGGTGATGGTCTTAAGCCGGTGCAGCGCCGAATAGTTTATGCGATGTCAGAGCTTGGATTAAAAGCGTCTGCGAAGTTTAAAAAGTCTGCAAGAACCATAGGTGATGTAATTGGTAAATTTCATCCACACGGAGACTCCGCCTGTTATGAAGCGATGGTGCTTATGGCTCAACCGTTTACCTATCGATATCCGCTGGTTGATGGACAGGGCAACTGGGGGTCACAGGATGACCCTAAGTCATTCGCCGCTATGCGCTACACGGAATCTCGATTACAAGGCTACGCTGATGTTTTACTAGGCGAGCTAGCCCAGGGTACTGTGGATTGGCGCCCGAATTTCGATGGCACTATGGATGAGCCAGAAATTCTTCCAGCGAGGTTGCCTAATGTACTTCTTAACGGTGGCAGTGGTATTGCGGTTGGAATGGCGACAGATATTCCTCCTCATAACCTAAGAGAAGTCGCTGAAGCTTGTATTTATGTTTTAGACAAGCCAAAGGCGACCGTAGAAGAAATTTGCGAAATCATTAAAGGACCTGACTTTCCAACAGAGGCGGAGTTAATCACGCCTAAGGCAGATATTCAGGCTCTGTATCGAACTGGCCGAGGGTCATTGAAAGCTCGTGCGATTTATAGTGTGGAAGGCGGCGATATTGTTATTAACGCTCTGCCTTATCAAGTTTCTGGCGCCAAAATACTGGAGCAAATCGCCGCGCAGATGCAGAAAAAGAAACTGCCCATGGTGGTAGATCTACGAGATGAGTCCGATCATGAGAATCCGACTCGTATCGTGATTATTCCACGCTCAAATCGAATAGACGTAGATAGTGTCATGTCACACTTATTCTCAACAACAGATCTTGAGAAAAGCTATCGTGTGAATTTCAACATGATCGGTATTGATAAGCTTCCTAACGTTAAAGATATCGCTACATTATTAAAAGAATGGATTGAATTTAGAACTGAGACGGTTAGACGAAGACTGCAATTTCGCCTTGATAAGATAGTAGATCGTCTGCATTTATTGGACGGGCTATTGATAGCTTATTTGAATATAGATGAAGTCATCAAAATTGTCAGAACCGAAGACAAGCCCAAGCTAGCTTTAATTGCAAAGTTCAAAATTTCTGAACGTCAGGCCGAAGCAATTCTTGAGCTCAAACTGAGACAGTTGGCAAAGCTTGAAGAAATCAAGATCACAGCAGAACAAAAAGAATTGAACGAGGAACGAAAAGGGATCGAGTTGCTGTTAGGTTCCGCTACGCGTTTGAAAACTCTAATCAAAAAAGAGATTAGGGAGGACACTGAAAAATATGGCGATGATCGCCGTACCCCATTGGTGAGCCGCACTGAGGCAAAAGCATTCAGCGAAACAGAATTATTATCAACAGAGCCTGTCACTATTGTTTTGTCTGACCGTGGTTGGATACGAGCTGCGAAAGGTCACGATGTTGATCCTACTTCACTGCAGTACAAGTCGGGTGATGAGTTTAAGTTGGCCGCTAAGGGCAAAAGCAGCCAGCTTGCTATCTTTTTGGATTCCACTGGACGCACATATTCGCTGCCAGCTCATAGTCTGCCTTCCGCTAGAGGTCAGGGTGAACCATTATCCGGGCGTGTAAATCCGCCATCCGGAGCAACTTTTGAAGGCGTATTGATTGGGGAGGACACAATTGATGTATTGTTAACTAGTGATGCAGGTTATGGCTTCGTTGCAAAAATCAGCGATCTTATTAGCAAAAACAAAGCCGGTAAGGCGGTGTTAAAGTTGCCTAAAGGCAGTGAAGTTTTATCAGCCCTCATATTAGCGAACTATGATGAAGACTATATCGTGTCGGTTACCAATGAGGGCCGCATGCTGATGTTTCCACTAACTGATCTACCTAGATTGGCTAGAGGAAAAGGAAATAAAGTGATTAGCATACCGTCGGCTCGTGTTGCCGATCGTATTGAGTTTGTTGTGGCGATTGCAGTTCTTAGCAACAAAGACACTCTGACTGTATATGCTGGTCGCCGCCACCATAATCTGAAGCCGTCGGATCTAGAACATTACCAGGGTGAAAGAGGTAGAAGGGGCAACAAATTACCGAGGGGTTTTCAAAACGTTGACCGTATTGAAGTGATATCTAAGACGCCTTTGAAACCAGAAGGAGAGTAAATGCTCAATAGCGCACGGGTCTGGCTACTCGCTGAATACAGTGACTAGTTGGATCGCTTGGCGCTCGAGTAGCAATTTGAAATCAGACATAGGCTCGCAACTTAGATAAGCAGAGATCTGCTCTTGCTCGCCTATTATTGTGAATGCTTCGCCTTCAACACGGGTTGCCGCTCCTGCATTCTCAAAACAAGCCTGGCTAATAAGTAAATTATTGACGGGACATTCATCGCAAATTTGACGACATAAATCCAGTGTTTTACCGGTTAAATTACTGGTGTCTTGAGTAATGGGTGAGTAGAGCCCTCCAACAGCTTGCCCTCCATGCACAGCAAGCTTAAATTTTGCGTCAGTAGACTCACCGGCGATATCGCCAATGTCACCTACTAACTGAAGAAAAAGCTGACCTGCGCAGATCGCATAAAAAGCCTGTTCTTCTTCTACCTTGCCAACCCCAAAGTTTATCAACACCTCACCGTCAGAGCAGTATGTGACTTGGCCGCTATAAAGCTGGCTGACTTTACCTGCATAGAAATAAAATTTATTGAGAAGGTTAACCCGTTTTGATTCGCTTAGTGTTGAGGCTAGGTAGTGGAAGTTTGCCATCTTAATGTTTAGTAGAGTGACATCTTGGGTGCCAGGCTCAAACTTTGGTGCATTACCTTCGATATCCGGTTGGCGATTTCCAAAATTATTTAGAAAAGTATTCTGTGCTAGAAATTCAGCGGTAGCATTAAATTGCCTAATTGCGGTGCTTAACTCGTTATTGTTGCTTGGCTCTGGGCAGGTCTCTATTTTTCCTTCTCGAACTTGGTTTAATGCAAAGGCTAACAAGTTTGCTGGAAAGCTAACCAGCGTCTGGAAGTAGGTGCTAATTAGTAACGATGACATCGTCATGAGGAGCAAAGTGGCTGCGACATTAAGAACTAGGCTGTTAACTAATCCGGTTTCTAGATAGCCAAGATCTAGACTCAGTATTACTGACCCGGCTATTGAGTTGGCTAGAAAAATTGAAGCGATGTACTCACCTTGAATTTGACTAACTTTGAAAGGTAGCGGGATGATCGGAGCAGGCGAGGCCTCCCTCGTGCTCGACGTTGCTATGACTTCGTTACTCACGTTCAACACGTCTACTTTGAGGATAGAAGAATCTTGAGTCAAAGCTGATAGCACCACGTTCATGCTAATCAAATCATTGGCCAGCATGAGTTCAGTCATTTGATTTGCTGTTTGTCTAGCGAGTGTATTGCCCATGCCGTCAGCATAGTCACGCATTAAGCTTTGGGTGGTGTAAGTGTTTATTAACCAATAGCAGCATAGCGCTAAGATAAGCAGAACCGACACCGTGAATGAAAATTTAGTCGATACCTTGGCTGACTTTTTGCCCGGCTCTTTATCCCTCGGTGTTTGGCGAGTCGCGCGAGGTGTTGAATCTGAAGGGTTTGCTGACAAAGTAGAATCTCATGTGGCGGTGCTGATTTGTATCTTTTGGGTATTGTGGCAAGAATAACAGCTGCCGCAGCCTTCCCCAATAAGTTTGTTTAGGATATTTCCGTAAAAGGCGCTAGTGGACTCGGCCACCCTAGTTAAGACATAGGAGTGATAAGGTGCGGGTTAAGGGCAGTTAAGATGAAGGCCAGTGGAGTTAAAGCAGGTGTTAGGTTCGAGTTTACTTTAGGCCTACAAACCTAATGGATGCTCAACGTCACCTCTTGTGAAAACTCATAATCAAGTGATTTGCTAGGCTTATGCAAACCATAGCCTTGGACATAGTTAACATTATTGCTCCAAAGTTGTGGCATCTGGAGCATGCTCTCCACTTTCGGGACGATCACTCGTAAGCCGCTCTCATGCAATCGCTCCACTAAGTTTGCCAAACTTTGTGAGTCACCACTTTCGGGGGCTGAATGTTGGCCAGCTGGACCATTGAGTTTTACAAACTCAGCGCGGAATAAGTCTAGGTAGTGGAACGGATTATCCGCACAGCCAAAATGGTTGATGCAAAGGTGTATATCGTGATTGTCTAATCGCTGACAAAAATAACTCATATGATGCTGAGCGATGAGCATATCAATTTCACTAATTTGGAACACTAAGCTGGTCCCAAGGTTTGGGTTCTTGGCCAATATTGAGTCGAGCCAGGATAGAAAATGTGGGTTAACTATGGAGTTCTGGGTGATATTAACGGTAAATTTCAATGAGGGTTTAGCAAATTGCTTAAGTATCCTGAGGGCATTTTGAATAAGCCAGCGGTCGATGGCATCTCCCCATGCATTTTGTACGGCAACTTGAAACAGAAGCTCCGCTGGAATGACACCTTCGCTGTCCTCCACATGTGTTCTGATTTCATAGTGTTCTAGTTGATCAGGTTTTAAGCTGATTACTGCTTGAAATAACGGCCGCAGCAAGCCTGATTTCAGGACGTGTTTAAGGCGTTTAAAGACAATGGCTGGCTGCAGATTTTGCTGCTGACGCGCTAAATGAATCTGGCCTTCTCTGTAGTCGCTCATATCGTGCCGTGCCCGAGCATAAAGAACGTCTTTGCCGGTAGTGCGATCGTCAATTTCCGCGATTCCAATACTGATCTTTAATTTGACACTATCCGGCAGAGATTTCTCGGCGATGGATTCGAGAGCGTGTCGGACTTGCGCGGTAATCACTCTGGCATTATGACTGGATTGGTCGATGAGTAATGCTGCAAACTCGTACCGTTCACAGCGGCTCAGGAGGGCTGAGGCAGGGAGGGTTTTCTTTAAAAGGCGAGCAATATCACTAAGGAAAAGCGTTGCATCAGATTTTCCTAGCCATGCTTTGATTTCGTAGAAATTCTCTAGCTGAAGAAGTGCCAGGCTGGCAGCAGCAGGATTGAGCCTGTGGCCTTGGATGCTTTTATTGAGAACCCTGTCGAGATAGCTCTGATGGTGAAAGCCTGTCAGGGGGTCGAGTATAGCGGGATCATGGAGTAAGCCTGAATATACTTGTTGCTCGGTACAGTGATTATCCACGGCCATGATGACTCCTTGTTCGGTAGCTGGTTTGATTGGCCAAATCCACTTTGGCCTGAACTGATTTTTCCCTACCTTCCCTACCTTCGCCTCGCCTTCCCGCTACTTTCTGTCTGCTTACTTTATCTATTTATTCTCTTTCGCCAATGCTCTGATTTACCTCGTCATTTCTTACCGGCCTAGCCAATTCGAGTCTTGGAGGGCTGTCCTGGCTCTTCCTTCACCAGCTTGGGCACTAGATAGCCGGGAAGTTGTGTTTGCATTTGGGCGATCAAGTCCAGCGCCTTGTTTTTACTGACGTCGAAGTGTGCGGTTCCAGCAACCTCGTCAGGTAAGTGCAAGTAATAAGGTAGTACATTGACAGAAAAAAGTTTTCGACTGAGCTCAACTAGGCAGTCTGCATTGTCGTTAACATCCTTTAAAACAACAGATTGATTCATTAAAATGACCCCATTTGACGACAACGTGTTTAATGCGTGGCGGCTATCAGTGCATAGCTCTTGCGCGTGGTTGCAGTGAATTACCATCACCAGCTTTACTTTCCTGAGACTCAGAATCTCGGTTAGTTCGTTGGTGATCCTCTGGGGTATGACAATGGGCAATCGAGTGTGAATGCGGATTGTGGTGATGTGGTGAATAGATTCCAGTTCGTCCAGAAGCCAACCTAGTTGTTTATCCGCCAAGGCCAGAGGGTCACCACCGCTGAGTATGACTTCCTCTATGCTGTTGTCGGCACTGATGTAATCGAAACATCGCTGCCAAAGAATGCGACTGGGGGCGTTTTCTTCATAGTCGAAATGACGACGAAAGCAGTAACGACAATGCACTGCGCAATGGGGAGCTGCGGTTAACAAAACTCGCCCTTGGTATTTGTGCAGCAAGCCGGATACTGGATTGCTGTCGGCCTCTGCCAACGGATCAGTCACATAGCGGCTATCGACAATTTCCTCTTCCGAGGCTGGCCAAACTTGTCTGAGTAGAGGGTCAGCCCAGTCTGCTTTTCTCATTTTAGCGGCAAAAGGCATGGGCACTTTCATTGGGAATTGAGTCTGTGCCATCAAACTTGCAGGTTGCTGGGCCTCATCAAGCTGAAGATAGTTTAGTAAGTCCTTTGGATCTGTTATTAGATCGGATAGTAATTCTTGCCATTTTTTAGGCTGATCTGACTGTATAATCAAAGTTTCTGGCTTATTCATAAGTTCTGGGCAGGAGCAACGTGGGCTCTGATTTTGTGTTTGCTTGAGTCAGGTATCATCGAGATTCGTAAAAGTGTAGATAATAGCAGCTATCTTCATCACGGGCATGAGCGGTGAAAACGATCTTTGCCGCCCTTAATTTGAGAGGTCAATTTTGCAAGACGAATCCTTCAGGGCAAGACGTGTTGTAAAGATTGATCGGCAGGAGCTAAATTAAAACGAAGCTCAGCAAAAAAATCGGTTAAAATAACTGATGTAAGATATCTCAGCTAAAATATTTGAAAAATAGCTCGTCTAAGACAGTTTGGCAGCATGAATTTAACGATATCCAGAATTAAACAGATCAAGAGGGAACTATGGCTAATTACTCAACCAGCGAATTTAAATCCGGAATGAAAGCTTTGGTTGAAGGAGAGCCTTGTTCTATTTTAGAAAACGAAATGGTCAAACCGGGTAAGGGGCAAGCCTTTAACCGAGTTAAGTGGCGAAATTTGATGAATGGTCGTGTTTTGGAGCGTACTTACAAATCCGGTGAATCTGTCGAATCTGCAGACGTAATGGAACTTGATATGGAATATCTCTACGCCGATGGGGAATTCTGGCACTTCATGAAAACAGACGACAGCTACGAACAGGTTGCGGCAGATGAAAACGCGATATCAGACGCCAAGAATTGGCTAAAAGAACAATGCCTGTATACGGTAATACTTTGGAATGACGCCCCAATATCAGTGACGCCTCCTAATTTTGTTGAGTTAGAGGTGACTGATACGGACCCAGGATTAAAGGGTGACACGGCTCAGGGCGGCACCAAGCCCGCCACACTAAGTTCTGGTGCCCAGGTGAAAGTACCACTTTTCATCAACATAGGTGATGTACTGAGAGTGGATACCCGGACCAACGAGTATCAAAATCGGGTGAATAAGTAGCTACTCCTTTGACTAATTGGAAACCGAGCGCGCCATCCGTCATGCTTGCCGCTCGTGCCGATTTGCTGGCACAAATAAGAAATTTCTTTGCTGAACGCAAAGTTTTAGAAGTAGAAACACCGATACTTGCCAGGGCAACGGCTAGTGATTTTCATATCCAGTCATGGAAAACTGAAAATAGTTGGGGGCAAAATAACCAAGCCTTATACCTTCAAACGTCTCCAGAGTACGCCATGAAGAGGTTGTTGGCCTCGGGGTCTGGTGCCATTTATCAGCTGGGCAAAGCATTTCGATTCGAAGAAATAAGTGACCGCCATAATCCTGAATTTACTTTATTAGAGTGGTATCAACCGGGCTATTCTTTATCCCAGCTAATGAACGAAGTCGAAGCTTTGGTTCATTTAGTTACCACGTTGACTGACATTAGGCGTTTTTCTTATCGGGAACTTTTTCAGCAAAATTTAGGAATAGACCCTCACCAAGCACTTACTGACGACTTAGAGCGGTTCGTCAAAAGCGAGATTTCTTTGGTGGCCCAAGGACTTAGCCGAACTGACTATCTTCAATTGATACTTTCCGAAATCATCGAACCCGCCATGCAAGGCAATTGGTTTCTCTATGACTACCCAGAAGATCAGGCTGCTTTAGCACAGGTTAAACTTGATGCTGCCGGAGTAAAAGTCGCTCAGCGATTTGAGCTTTTTTGTTCTGGAATGGAAATAGCTAATGGCTATTTTGAGCTAACTGATCCAGTTGAGCAGCGTAGGCGCTTTGAGTCAGACCTAGATAAACGGCAGCAAGCTAATCGTGGACTGGTGCCGACTGATGAAAATCTTATTGCGGCACTAGAAAGCGGGCTGCCAGACTGCGCTGGAGTTGCTCTGGGAGTAGATCGCTTGCTGATGATTGCAACCGGCGCTAAACGCATCAGCGAAGTGATTAGCTTTACTACAGACCTAGCTTGAGCTTGATCTATGAAGCAGCAGCTTCCGCTATTAGCTTGTTCTTGTAGAGTTCACGAAGCCGCGTTGTGATAGGGCCAGGAACTCCGTTAGCAACAGGTTTTCTGTCGATACTTACCACCGGCAAGGCCAGCGTAGTTGCGCTGCTGATAAAAGCTTCATCGGCTGACAAGGCTTCGTCAACTGAGAACGCGCGTTCTTCAAAAGCCAAATTATTTTCTTTTGCTATCTCCAGCATTGTTCTTCGGCGTATACCCGGAAGGATTGAGTTGGATAGTTCTCTGGTGATAATTAAATTATTTTTAATGATATAGGCAGTCGAGGATACTCCCTCTGTTACGAAACCATCTTCAACCATCCACCCTTCTGTGCCGCCCTGTGATACTGCATCCTCTTTAGCAAGACATTGGCCGAGAAGATTAATTGACTTGATGTCTCGGCGTTTCCAGCGTAAGTCTTCAGTTGTGATAACCGGAATGCCTGTGCGTGCGGCAGGATGGTCTAGCAAAGTCATTACGGTGGTGAACGCAACCAAGCTTGGGGCGGCGTCTTTAGGAAAGGGAAAATCTCGCTCTGCAATTCCTCGGGTAACTTGTGAGTATACAACTCCTTCGGTCAATTGATTGGCTGAAATCAGGTTTTCCATTACCTCTATGTACTGGTCTTGGCTGCAGGGCCAGTCGATAGAAAGTTCCGCTAGAGATCGATTCAGGCGCTCAAGGAAGTACTGTTTGTCAACAAGTTTGCCGTTTATAACAGGGACGACTTCATAAACTCCATCGCCAAAAATGAAGCCCCTATCAAAAACTGAAATTTTGGCTTCAGACTGGGGGTTGAATTCACCATTAACGTAGACGATTCTTTCCATTTTCTTGCTGTCCTATTTATGTTGGCCGCCAGTTCACAGCGACAGTTATCGGTGCTATTTTTTAGTTTTAATTTTTAGAAACGTAAACCTATTTAAATTCTTTGGCAAATGCTTGCAGTTGATCACCGTCAAGTCGTTGTGCAGTCCAGCCTTCCATTGGCTGAGCACCAATAGAGCGATAAAAATCTATAGCGGGCTTGTTCCAGTCCAAGACTGACCATTCCACACGAGTGAAGTTAGAATCAACGGCTAGCTTGGCAAGATAGGCTAGTAAGTTTTTTCCAAAACCTTTGCCGCGCATTTTTGGTTGCACATAAAGATCTTCTAAATAAATGCCGGGCCGGCCTGTGAAAGTTGAAAAGTTATTAAAAAAAAGTGCATACCCTACAGGCTTGGATTGATACTCAGCGATAATGCACTGAGCATATCGGGTCGGACCAAAAAGGGTCTCTTCCAAAGTCGCAGTAGTGGCTACAACCTCGTGCTCAAGTTTTTCATAGATGGCTAATTCCACAATGAAACTAAGTATGGTTTGGCAATCTTCGACCTTTGCGTGCCTAATATTCAAATTGGGTAGTGAGGTTGTAATAGTCATATTTATCCTTCAAGTCGGTAATGTGTAACAGTATACATGTTGATTGGGGTTAGGTTTCGCAAATTGATAGAGTTTGCTGCCCTGTTCTGAAAAGTTCGTTACTGCTATGCTATGCGCCCTTTTTTGCTGAGCGATTTTGTGAAGAAGTCAGAGCAGCGACTCGGTTCGCGGTAATTGTAGTAACAACCTTAAAGGATCAGAAATGTCAGAGCAAAAACCTATCATCATCTATACAGAAACAGATGAAGCACCTGCGCTAGCTACCTATTCTTTCCTTCCCATCATCAGCGCATTCACCGATGCTGCTGATATTGATGTAGAAATCCGCGATATTTCCTTAGCCGGGCGCGTTATCGCCAGCTTTCCTGAGTTTTTAAAAGAAGAACAACGGCAGTCAGATGCTTTGGCTGAACTTGGCGCACTTACCGAAGACCCTATGGCCAACATCATCAAATTGCCCAACATATCGGCGTCAGTGCCGCAAATGAATGCGGTAATAAAAGAGCTTCAAGCGAAAGGCTACGCGCTTCCTGACTATCCAGAAGTTGCTACCACCGATGCCGAGAAAGATATTCAAACCCGATATGAGCGAGTAAAAGGCAGTGCGGTTAATCCTGTTTTGAGAGAAGGCAATTCTGACCGTAGAGCTCCGCCATCAGTGAAAGCGTATGCGCGTAAACACCCCCACTCTATGGGTGCTTGGTCTCCTGAGTCTAGAACTCACGTGGCGAGCATGAGCGAAGGTGATTTTTTTGGCAGCGAACAGTCTGTGACGATTGCTAGTGCCAGTAGCGTGCGTATTGAACACAAAGACGCCTCTGGCAATGCCTCTGTCCTGAAAGACGGAATAACGTTGCTGGCAGGTGAGGTTATTGATGCTTCTAGCATGAGTAAGAACGCACTAAGAAGTTTTTTGGCTGAGCAGATAGCTGACTCCAAGGCCAAAGGTGTGCTTTGCTCCTTGCATCTTAAAGCTACGATGATGAAGGTATCTGATCCGATTATTTTTGGTCACGCAGTGACTGTTTACTATGCCGATGTTTTGAGAAGTATGCAGATACGTTTAAGCGCTTAGGGGTAGATGCTAACAATGGTGTTGGTGATGTCTATGCGAAAATCGCATCATTACCCGAAGTGGAGCGCGCAGCGATCGAAGCGGACTTAAGCTCTGTTTACGAGAGTCAGCCTGAGCTTGCCATGGTCGATTCAGACAAAGGCATTACAAACCTACATGTACCTAGTGACGTCATTATTGACGCGTCAATGCCTGCCGCACTGCGAACGTCGGGGATGATGTGGGACGCTGACGGCAATTTGCAAGATATGAAGGCTATGATTCCTGATCGTTGCTATGCAGGTGTTTATCAGGAAGTCATAGATTATTGCCGCACTCACGGAGCTTTTGACCCAGCTAAAATGGGCAGCGTGCCTAATGTGGGCTTGATGGCACAAAAAGCTGAAGAATACGGCTCCCATGACAAGACTTTCGAAGTCGAAAGCAATGGCACAATGTCAGTCATAGATGCTGACGGCAACGTGCTTTTAGAGCATGCAGTGGAGTCTGGTGATATCTGGAGGATGTGTCAGGTGAAAGATGCGCCGATTCAGGATTGGGTGAAATTGGCTGTTAGCAGGGCTAGATTGTCCGGCACTCCTGCGGTTTTTTGGTTGGATAAAGGGCGTGCTCATGATGCGCAGTTGATCAAAAAGGTTGAAGCTTATTTACCCGAACACGACACCAATGGTCTTGAACTGCATATAATGTCGCCTGAAGACGCCACTAAATTCTCACTGCAGCGAATTGGCGAAAGCAAAGACACTATTTCAGTTACCGGCAACGTGCTTAGAGATTACCTTACCGATTTGTTCCCAATTTTGGAGTTAGGTACAAGTGCGAAAATGCTTTCAATTGTGCCATTAATGGCCGGCGGTGGACTGTTTGAAACCGGTGCTGGAGGATCTGCTCCTAAGCACGTGCAGCAGTTTGATAAAGAAAATCACCTTCGATGGGATTCTTTAGGTGAGTTCCTTGCGCTGGCGGCATCTCTTGAGCATTTGGCAAATGTCACCGGTAACAATCGCGCAAAAGTCATGGCTGACGCCTTGGATAATGCGACGGGTCTATTTTTGGACACGAATAAATCACCTTCACGTAAAGTAAATGAGCTGGACAACCGAGGAAGCCACTTTTACCTTGCTATGTACTGGGCACAAGCCTTGGCCGAGCAAACAAAAGATTCATCGCTTGCTGCTAAGTTTAAGCTTGTGGCTAATGAGCTGACTAACAACGAAGATAAAATTGTTGATGAGCTTAACGCAGTTCAGGGTGTGAGCATGGATGTTTGTGGTTACTACAAGCCAGATTTTGCTAAAGCATCGGCGGCTATGCGCCCGAGTGAAACGCTAAATCAGATAATATCTAAAGTGTAAAACACTGAGATGTTTAGGCCTTGGATTTAATTGTTTTTCACTCGCGGGTACGTAAAATCCAAGGCCAGTTACTATACTTCCTGAAACCCGTTCCTAAATCTTCTGCGCCTTTGGATTAGATTGAATCGGATGTGTCGCTCGACTCGCAAAGAACGTTACAAAAAGATCACAAGGTATTGCGGAGACTGTGACTATTAGTTAGTCCAAGGATTAAAAGTTGTGGTGCAGCGAAACCTGCTTCTGGCACAACGAATTGCGGTAAGAGTGCCAGAAAAAATAATGCAGTTTTTGGGTTGGTGACTTCCACCAGAATGCTTTCACGAAATACTTGGTTTAAGCTTTGAGTTGGGAGTCTGACGTTTGTTTCCAGCTCAGAATTTTGGCTAATAAAATAGCGTGCACCCAAATAGATGAGATATAAGGCAGCGCTAATTTTCCCTACCTCATAGGCTAAAGGTGAGTCCCCGAACAATACCGAAAGTCCAAGAACCGTGGCGACGACATGGACAAGGCTACCAACAGCTAACTGCGACAGCGGCGGAACTGCCGTTAACCCCGCGAGAGATAGTTCTCGTCATCACATAGAGATTTGAGGGGCCAGAAGATAAGTTCATTAGAGTGTTGCGGGTGGAAAGCGATCAAGGTTTCTGCTGAAGGCATAAGGTTATTCAAATTTTATAATATTGAGTTGAGTCATCATCAAAAAAGCCCACCTTTGGCAAGGCGGGCTTTTTTGTAACTGACTTTTAATATTACGCTTAGAGCGATTAGAGGTCAGCGTAGTTGCGCCAATACCTTTTTACTTAAATCACTTTCACTGTTAAAAATTTAGAACTGCCAAGGGTTCGTTCTAATTATCTATCTATCTATCTGACTGGGCGTGTATAACGCTTCACTCCGCCGACAGGGCCAACTTCAGCGCCAAAGATATTACCGTTTGCATCGGCTACTACGCCTTCAGCAGTACACGTGCCGCTGCAGTCTGGATTGGGATCAGGAATAAAAAACTCAACTTCGCCAGTTTGCGCAGAGCCTACCCGGATACCACGAAGCCAATCGCCATGAGCTGGATTTACTGAACCAGACTCAGAATCCGCTGAGTAGAAAACATCGTTGCTATCAATATAGATTCCGCTTGGGCGACCAAATTGATACCACATGTCGAGAAAGTTGCCGTTTTGATCGAAAATCTGTACGCGGTTGTTGCTTCTGTCTCCGACAAAAAGTCGACCTTTGGAATCCATGGCCAAGGCGTGAGGCTGCATAAACTCGCCTGGTCCATTTCCCATTTCACCAAATGACATGAGAAATTCACCGTCATTGTTAAATTTCAGGATTCGAGCAGGCGTCCCAGGATTGTTTGAGTGACCTTCGGCAACAAAAATATCGCCATTTGGGGCGACATGCATATCATTAGGGGTGAAAAAGAAATCATCATCGCGGCCTCCGGCTTTTTGACCTAAAGCCATCAAATGAACGCCGGTTGGGCTAAATTTGTGAACTTGATGTCCGTAGGCATCACTTGGTGGATTGTTGCCAGATTGATTATCGCGACCATCTGCTACCCAAACATTGCCTTCAAAATCTATATGAATGCCATGAGGCCAGCTTATATAGCCTGCGCCAAAGCTGCGGACCATGTCGCCGTTCTTATCGAACAACATAATCAGATTGGTATCTGGGTTCTGGACACAGGCATTTAAATTAGCGCCACAGCGTTCAGCTATCCAGACGCTTTCACCGTCAAGGTCAATGTCGACAGTACTGGAAGAGCCCCAGCTTCGGCCCGCAGGCATCTTAAAATACCCTGCTTGGGTAATATAAGGATTGGCTAGTTCGTTTACGGGGTCCATGTCGGCTTGTGCAAAAACCAGCGTCGAGGAAACTAGCAGGCCCAGAAAGCCAATCACCGAGGATTTTAGAGGTTTGTTATTATTCATTCTTTTATCTCTCACTGCTTCGTTGAGGGGACCAGCAAGGATAAACCAGTAAAAACAGCAGTACAATTGCGGGTTAGTGTTGCTGCGCCCACACAGTGGGAGTAAAACACTCAAGAACAGCCAGTGATTCCTTCAAGCCTCAGCAATACTCGAGCTTGAGGATAGGCTTGTTGACTGAGCAGCCATGAGAACTGCTTTGTAACAATTGTTTACAAGGCTTTAGCGGTTTGAAATTACAAGAATGTATGTTGACGTGAATAAATTGCTAACGCGCTAGAAGAGTTGCAATGTCTTGCGGGGATTAAAGCGTTGCGGTTTGTAGCTATGCTGCAATGTCAAAAGATATAAAATGCCAGATATCCTCTGTTGGGAGCTTGCTATAGTTAAGCTAAGAATTTTTACAATAGAGTACTACCGATTACTCACCACCCGTTACAATAATGCCTAAGCCGTCTATGGTGACTAATACGGACGAAAAATCCGTCACATCCACTGGCATCACTGAGCCCTCATCATGCTGGCCAAAAACATAGACCTTAACCGCGTCTAGTCGGCGATCTGGCAAAATTGCTGTGTCTGAGTCAAAGCCTTGGGGGATAAATACACTGACGACATCCATTGAATCACCCCAGCGCCGGGTTAGCGATCGCCGCATGGAATACCAGCGTGACTTGGTTGCTGGAAAATCCTCAAGAAGGGCTTGATCGTAGAGAAAAACAATATCAATTTCGGTGATCGTGATCGCGTTTGGATCTAGATTGGACTTAATCTCAACAGAGGCTAATGACGCCGCGTTGGCACTCGAGCCAAACACTATTAGTAATATAAATGCACAGTTCAACCTCAGCCAATTAAGCTTATGGGAAAAAAGTGAGACTGAAGTCATTGCAAAATTCTCTAATAAAAAAGGGGCCATTTGGCCCCTGCAAAACATATCCGCGGGGCAAGCTATTCTTTAGGAGTGCCGTTGCCATTCATGCCCAATGACTCATAGCGTCTCCATCCTGCCAAAATCCCCTGCAGCCCATGATTGCCTTCGTGGCAGGCATATTCATAAATAGGATCCCCAGATTTTCTTAGCGGTACTTTAGCTGACCAGCTGCCATCCCATGACAACGGGTCTGTTACCGTGAAGTCATAATCGAGGGTATTTTCATCGACATAGTCAAAGCGCTCTTCAATTACGGCTTGGCCGGACATGCCTCGCAAATTGTAATCATGGTAAAAATGCTGGGTTTTCACCACAAGAGTATCACCTTCCCAGCGACCGATTGAGTCTCCTTCCCATTTTAACTGCCGAGTATTGTGATCACTATCAAGTTTGATTATTCGGGCCGAATGAACCATTTCGTTTAGGATCATTACATGATTTTTAGTTTGCACGAGCTGCATATTGTTGTTGTACGACCCGGGTATCATCGGTGGGCCGCCAACAAAGCCGGTAAGACATCGATCAACAGTGGTTCGTCCTTCTGGGCCGGCACTATCAAAGACCATTTTTCTATAGGTTGCTCTACGTTTTTGTCCAGCCGCGTTGGCTGCTGGGATACGGCCATTAGCAGGGCTGTAAATGAGCGATGTGCGTCTATCCGAGATAGTTTGATTGCCCCGCTCGTACCAAAATTCATTATAAGAAATAACGCCCGGCGGATAACCAGCACCGCCCTCGCTGTCGATGATCAGGTCACGATTCTGACGGGTGTTTTCAAACTTTTCCCATTCAATAGCTTCTTCGGCGGTGAGAACTGCTTTGTCTGCAAGTTCGGCGGGCCGATTCAATGGTGTTATGGTTCGGAAAGTGTAAGTTCCCTGTAAGTCGGGATGGCCATGTTCTGTTCTTGGGATGTCGTTACTTTGCGCCTGAGCCGACGTATATAAGGCAGCGCCAAGAATCAACGCCAGCGACTTCATTCCAATCTTGGTGATTTTTTGCGAGTTTTTCACAGGAGAAGCTGGTTTTGCGTGGGGCTGAATCATTTTAACCTCCAACTATTATTTTAATTATTAAACGGCTGCTGAGTGATAGCTAATCCACTGAAAATACGCTTGTTTCCTACTATTTTCAAGGCTTTGTTATCTGTCTAAACGGACAAAGTGGAGGGCTCAATATCTGCTAAATATTCAGAGGGTTAAGCGCATCCTAGCTATTGTGCTGTTAGCTAGGGCTTAGCGGTTGAACAGACAAAGCAGCCAACCACAGAGCGAAACAGCCACAGTCCAAACACGGGCCTACGTCCTGAGTGTGGCAGCACCACTATCAAAACAGGAAAGGCTTAAGGATATGAAATTCGGAATGTTATTAAAGCTAGCCACTGCAGCGTTGCTCGCATCGGCACTTTAGTCGGGGTTGCCGTAGACACTGCGGTTACAGTCGTTAAAGCGCCATTTTAGGTTGCCGGCACAGTCATTGTGGGGCCCTTCAGGGCTGTTGAGGCAGCTGTTGGGGTTGACAGCATTGTTGTGGCTATTACGAAGAGGGCGTCCATGGCGAGGCTGAGGAGGCGACGGGTGAGGAGATAAGATCACACCGCCACAATCGTGATAACCACAAAAATTTTCGTGAGCATAAAAGCTCAAAAAGCTAAATCTGACAAGACGGGCTTGGTTATCTGCTCAGGCCGTGCTCGAATCATTGAATGGAGGGTCGGCATCCTGAGTGTAATCCACTGATTTAAAGAGATTCTCGAGTTACCAAGACCCGTTTTAGGCAGGGCAAGATGAAAAATTCATTCATGATTCTGCTTACGCCCTCCAATTACAAAAATTGAATTGACCCTTTAGCTGGTTTATTCTTCAGGTTCGTTTTTTAAACACTTACTGGTCCTCAGCAATCCTGAGACTAGGGGTTTTAGGCATTTCTCGTATGGCCAGCACTGCACAAACCAATAACTCTTCCGGTTCGGCTTTTTCACTAGGTAATTTTGCACTGCCTATGGGGCTAACCGTTGGACTTTTCGTTTTGTCATTTACCCCTAGAGTTCAATCTAGTTTGGCATTGATTTGGTCATTTTGGGCCGCGGTTCTCGCCTTGCTGTTATGGCAGGCATATCTTTTGCTGCTCAGTAAGCGCAGGGGGGTAGAACACGGATTTTCAATAGTTGTTCACTCCCAGCACTATATTCAGGCAATGGTGCAGTTTAGTGTTTATCTTTACTGGGGATACTTCTGGCGGCCTGTTTATGATCATATGCTGCTGCTTTTGGCTCAGGTTCTATTCGCTTTTGCATTCGGTACGCTGCTGGCTTGGTCTCGAGGTAGGAACTACACATTAGGATTTGGGCCGATTCCAATAATATTTAGTACCAACCTGTTTCTGTGGTTTAGAGACGACTGGTTCTATATGCAATTTTTGATGATTGCGGTTGGTTTTATGGGGAAGGAATATGTTCGCTGGAACAGAGAGGGGCGCAGTGTCCACATCTTCAATCCTTCTGCATTTGCCTTGGGTTTATTCTCTCTAGTTCTCATTGTTACTGACAGCACAAATTTGACCTGGGCTCCTTTAATTTCATCGAACCTAACCCTAGCGCCAAACATCTATCTTTTTTTGTTTTTTGCTGGCCTGGTGGTGATGCATTTCTTTTCTATTACCTTGGTTGCAGGATCAGCTGCTCTGGTTCTTTTTGGCTCAAGCGCGCTCTATTCAATCTTTAACGGCGTACCGTATTTTCTAGATTCAGAAATTCCCGCAGCTGTTTTTCTAGGCCTTCATCTGCTGGTGACTGACCCGTCTACTTCCCCGCGAACCCCCCTTGGGAAAATGATATTTGGAGGACTCTACGGCATCGGCGTATTTGCACTTTATACGATACTTGATCTTTTTGGTGCGCCTACTTTTTATGACAAACTTCTCTGTGTGCCGCTACTGAATTTGAGCGTTATCGCAATCGATAGGGCGGTGCGATCAATTAATTCTGAGGCTTGGCTCAATGTTTGGAATCCGAACTGGTTTGGTGGTCGAGCTAACTTAGCGCATATGAGTGTATGGATTGCGGTATTTGCATTTATGTCGATGCTTGATAAAACCGATGGACAGCATGCCGGTGATAGTCTGCCCTTTTGGGAAGAGTCATGTGCTGAGAGTCTTAATGGTGCATGCGATCGCCTGCTATTAATCGAGGGCACCTACTGCAATGATAACGCTGCATGGGCTTGCAATGAATTAGGCATTCACTATCGTCAAGGAGAGATCACTGAAATAAATACTGAGCTGGCATTTAACTATTTCAGTCAAGCATGTGAGCTAAAATTTAAAAGTGGCTGCTTAAATTTACTAAATGAGGACAGGCTTATTGCTGATCTGCCGAAGGAGTTGGACTTAAGGTTAATGTTGCGACAGGGTGGTAAAAACCTTATCGATCTTCCTGCATCAGATTTGTACACGAAGGCTTGTGATCATAATTGGAGTTTTGCTTGCGATGAATTAAATATCGAGAGTCAACTTTGAGTAAAACCCAGAAACTGAAACCGGCAAAAGACTCAGTGATTGATTCTGCTCCAGCACCGATGGAGCCTAGTCGTACGTTTGGCCTACTTATTCTTTTGCTCTTTATTATTTTTACAGCAGTTTGGTTGACTCGAGAAAGCATTGGAAACACCTCGCTGGATAATTCCACACTAATCTCCACAGACGCGTTCAAAAAACTTTCTGGGTTTGAACTTGAGAGCTGGTACTTACCGGACGATTCTACTCTTGGTTTCGTAGAAATTCCTGCCGGCACCTTTACAATGGGCAGTAACCCGGTGCTCGACTCGCTGGCATACGGCAACGAGCAGTGGTCTCGCAGGCAGCGTCAGGGGGAAGTCGAATTGCCCGTTTATTTTATCAGCCGCTTTGAGACTACAGTTGCCCAGTACAGCGCCTATTTAGAAGACACCGCTCAAACTTCCGCTGCACTGAATCTAGATTCACCTGGGAACTTTCCAATTGCAGGCGTGACTTGGCCAGAGACACTTGGCTATGCAAGATGGTTGGAAGAAAAACTTCGCCAATCTGATTCAACGCCAGCGCAGCTTAAAGCGTTATTAGATTCAGGTGGTCACGTCACTTTGCCTACCGAGGCGGAGTGGGAAAAAGCGGCACGTGGCACAGACAATAAAGTGTTCCCCTGGGGGTCAAGAGTCAGGACTGACTTTGCAAATTTTAATAGCAATCGACCCTTGGTAGTTGGTGCTGTAGCATGCCCCCCTTGTAGCTATGGTCTCTCTGACATGAGTGGCAATGTCTGGGAATTAACTCGTAGCCCCCTTCAAGATTACCCCTACAATCCTGATGACGACGAAGTCAATCTTTCCTCTGATGTGATTTGGGTAATGCGAGGAGGGTCTTATGCTGATCAAGTTAACAATGTCCGTGCCGCAGTAAGAGGAGGTGTGGACCCCAGCGTCAGAAATCTTACTATTGGATTTCGAATTGCTATAAGCACGCTTTAGTCTTTAACTGCTGTACTCATCACTTTGATTTTTCCGCCGAAGGGTAAGGCTGCGACTTCGTAGATTGTTCTGACAGGTTATTTTCTGTTAGCAAATTAATTCTCATAAAGAGTATTAACCGTATCTACATCACATTGATTGATAAAGGCGATATCGACAAAAACAATTTCTCTTTTTGTGAAACCAGCAGTTTTTACGGCGGCCAGAAAGTTACTGTAGGCGAGGGTGACTTCTTCTAAAATGGTTCCAGAGATGTAAGCGCTTGCTGTGCTCACCGATAGCTGTTCACTAACAAAACACTGTTTGCCAATTACCACTGCGTAGCTAATGGGGTTTGACCACTGAGATAGATTTTTGCTTTGGCTGATAAGATTCCGCGTCGATAAAATTGGTTTCTATGATCTCATTGTTGGTATTGGATTAGATCCACAAGATGCCCATAATGGCCTTTGAATATTGCGACCTTGCCATACTAATGCTGTTGAGGCTGGGGGATAAATTTTACCTCAAGGCCGGTATAGTTTTGAGTGTCTCTGTCCAAATCGTCGGTCACAATAAAAAATCGGCATTCTGCTTGATAGCCAACATGATTTAATTGAGCCTCGCTTTAGGCTTTCAGCAGCAATAGATTCATACCCGCTGAGCCATTAGGTTTGATAACAACCTAACGTTTGCATTGAGTGTTTAGGGTGGTGTCTTCAATCAGCTCAAATCCCAGCTTATTAAACTAAAAAGCGAGTGCCTCATCGTAATTACAGACCAGCAATGAGACTAGCTTAATGCGTTGGATAGCAAAATCTAGTTGATAGGATGAGGCGAGCTGAGGATAAGTTTAATTTTGATTTATGGTCAGCGTCGGAATTCACACTAGGTATTGAGTTGGAATCCGAGAGGTGCCTCGTAGAGAAAAGACGGCTCTTGATTGAGCTTGGGTGGGCCAAGTGCCAGGCTTATTTGCGATCAATGGCTGCCTAGTCCAAGCCTCCAGTCGGTGCTTTTATCAAGAGCTTAGCTGGTGCTGTCTATTAATTTTATATGAGAGCACCGACCGGTTTAAGCCTTTTAGCATCACTACTGGTTGTCAGCGGCTTCTGCTTCCTGAAGTCTTGCGCCAGCCAACATACCCGGCATCGCGTAGTTCCCTTCATGGCAAGCGTATTCATAAACAGGGCCTTCGGTTGCATAAAAGCTAAGTTCTGCGGTCCAAGGTTGGCGGTAAAGATTTGAGTCTTCGACAATGAATTGATAGACGATTTCGGAGTTGGAATGACGGCTGAAGCGTTCAGTGATCGTACCGTCGTCCGTGATTGCCACCGAGCTTTGTTCCATCTGAATTGGCTTTATATTGATTGTCTCTACGACCAAGGTGTCTCCTTCATACCAGCCTCTTGAATCCCCTAACCACTGCTCCATCACTTGGGGCCGGGTATTCGCTCTCGCATCTTCCGCTGAGTCAAATAGTGGGATGATGCGGGCGTCATGTGCCATTTCTGCCAAGATCATCACGTAGTCATCAGTTTGCACAAACTGGTAGGTGCTGTTGTAAAGCGTGCCCATCATGCCCGGGCCTGCGGTGTTGCCAAAGCCAAGCAAGCAGCGCTCGGCCAAAGGCAGTGCTTCTGGTCCAGAGTTATCGCCCATGCCAGTAAGATAGCGTCTACCAAACCCTCGGTCTGTAAAGCTAACCTTAGGGACTTCTAAGCGCGGAACGCGGCCACTTGGCGGGTCAATAATATAGGAGGTGCGAAACTCGCCTTTAACTAAGGCTAAGGAAGAGCCTGGATCGGTCCAAAACGAGTTATAGCCTCGTAGTCCGAAATCTATGCTGCCTGCGGGTGGTGCCCCGGATTCAGTGTTGGATGGTGCATTATCGTCAAAATCACCGGGGGCTATCCCGGCAATAGCTGTGCCGGCGGCAATTTTTTCGGCATCCGCTGGAGACACAACTAACGAATCTACCCCTTGTGGGCGGTTAAGGCTGGTTAACGATGCGTTAGTCCAAACGCCAGTCAGCTGCGGACGATCGCTGTTTTGAGCCATAGACGGCGCCGATAAAAATGCGACCGAGCAGCCTATAATTGTTGCGGCTACTGCCTTTCGATTCGGTTTAAGCATAGAGGTGTCTCCTTAATTCTATTGTGTAAGCGTTTGGGCTAGGCGGTAAAACCAACTGACCGGCAACTGTTTAAGAGGCAAGGTACCCCTCTCAAATGTGTATGTAAAGTCACCGCTTCACGGCGGTGAATGCTGTTTAGCTTTAGTTTAGGCCTTCAATGTCTTTTTGGCTTCCTATTTGCGATGGTTGAGTTTTTTTAGCTGTCACTCACAGGCAATTGCGCTTAATTCTTCAGGACAAGTCAGCAAGTCAGTTTGTACACCTTGTGCCTCGATTAAGGGCTGCTCAAGCTGGCTTTGGGAATCGAATCCGCCGCCATGATCGAAATTCTGAATGTCAGTTTTAAAACTCTCGATTAATAATGATCCACCATCAAGCTTTGACGGCACTGGGCTGGATCTTTCTGGGCACACAAAAGTGTGGCTTTAAGGTCTTTTTTCAGGTCGCTCTGTTTGCGTTCGATCCCAGCTTCAAACAGTGGGATTTCTTCAGCCTGTCAAATTTTACCCTGCCGCTTTGATCATAATGGTCTAGGTTTCTCGAGCTCGGGTCTAGCTTTTTTCCATGAAAAAATAGTACATCTCGTTAGCCGGCAAAGTTTTTTCTAGCGTGCTTTGATGGTGATCAAAGAAACTTTACTGAAAAGAGTCGCCCTTTTATCGGCGACGGTGTTGATCTGACAGTCTTTTAACAACTAAACGGAGCCATCAAAGGGCTCAGTGGCATGGCCAATTGTATAGAGCACAATGTTTAGTTCTACTGTAATTGATCGGCGAGCAGCCCAATGGACAAAGCATATTTGAAAGCAGGGTTGTAGCTCATAATGGAACAAAAGTTCCGATAAACCAGATAGGCTTCATTGTCCCCTTTGTCTGCTAATACTAGTGCTGCAGGTATCGAGCGGGTGGGTAAGTTACTGCCGTCAGCCTTTCTTACTCCCAGGGCTTGCCAATCTTGCAGATCTCGCCAAGCGCCTAAACTGCTATAGCGTTTACAGTACTGGTCTGGGCTGAGGCCGTCGGACTGCGACCCAACTAAATTTTCTTCACCACCTTCGGGAAGTAGCACTGGCCGCCCCCAAGTTTGGTCGTCTTGCCAGTTGCGCGCTTTAAAATAATTTGCAATGGAGGCAAATACGTCAGCTTCGGTATCCCAAATATCTTTTTTGCCATCTTGGTCGTAGTCGACAGCATATTGAAGATAGCTCTCAGGGATAAACTGCGATTGACCCATAGCTCCCGCCCAAGAGCTATTCATATTTTCTATTGTAGGAAAGCCGCTGTTCAAGATTTCAAGACCCGCTAAAAACTGCGCGCGAAAGAAAGCAGCGCGGCGGTTGTCATAGGCAAGTGTGGCCAGGACATTGAACAAGGGCTCTTTAATTGGATAGGTGCCGAAGTTGGTCTCCATACCCCATATTCCAACGATAAAACGGGCTTGTACGCCGTAACGCTTACTGATTTCATTGAGCACATCTTGATGGCGGGTCATTAATTCAGCGCCTGTTTGTTTTTTCCAATCCGTTACTCTTGCGGTGAGGTAGTCGTCGTAGGTTTGGACTCTTTCAGGCTGCGATCTGTCGCGCTCAATGACGCGCTTAACCGGCGGTGTGATATTGGCGAATGCCTGCTCCAGAGTTACTTCACTGATGCCGTTATCTGCTGCTTCTTGCCTCAACTCAACCAGCCATTTGGCGAAATCGGCATTCGCATCAACTTGTGCGTTAACCGCCCAAGGAGAAAGCATGCCGATAACTGCCGCGCACAAAAGGAAACTCTTTAGCTGTTTGTCGATTGAATACTTCATGATTTCTAGTGTCACTCAGAATAGGTTTTTTACCTGCCAGCTTAGTTGTCGTCCGGAAGCGCAAAAGTTAGAATTAAATCGCCGCCACGCCGACCACGAGAACCACCTCCGGAAGCTACCGTGACATATTCTCGGCCATCAATTACATAAACTGAGGGTGAGGCGAACACCCCCGCACCCGTGTTGAATTTCCATAGCTCTTCACCGGTTTTGGCGTCAAAGGCGAAGAAGTAGCCAGCCTCATTGCTACCGGTGCCAACAAACACCACGCCGCCCTTGGTGACCACGGCTCCAGCTTGGCCATAGCCTTCAAAGATTTGCCGCCAGATTAATTCTCCAGTTGTTGGGTCGTAGGCAGAGAAATAGCCTTTCGCCCCGCGGCCAGAATTAAAAGGCTGGTCAATTGCATTTACATAGAGCAAGCCGGTGTCCGAGCTAAAAGCAATAGGGGCATAGTTTGATCCACCGCCATATCCGGGTGAAAAGATTTGATTTGGGCCTATTGGGGTAAATTGTTCTACGAGTTTGTTATCTACCATTTTCTCAGCAGCAATATCCTCCGGGAATACTGGCGCGACCGGTTCCATTCGCTCGCCATTTGCCTTGTGCGGAATTGGCTGAGTGGGATAGGGAACTTCGCCTTCAGTGTCAGTTTCTGTGGGCACTGGTGTTTCAATAATAGGATGGACAGGTTCGCCAGTCTCTCGATTGAGGATATAAAGCCAACCGTTTTTACTGGCCTGAGCGAGTGCTTTAACATTTTCACCGCCCACATTCATATCAAACAATACCGGCTGGTTACCCGAGTCGTAGTCCCAGACATCGTGGTGCACCTGTTGGTAGTGCCACTCGAGGCGTCCAGTATCGAGGGTCAAAGCAATGAGTGAATCTGAAAAAAGATTCATGCCAGCCCTTTTAGTGCTGTCGCCAAAGGGATTGCCAACTGCGAAATAGATCATGTTGAGTTCAGGATCAATGGAAGGCGTCTCCCAAATACCCCCACCGTTACGTTCACCGCCAACCCAAGTAGGTCCGGCGATTTCCCAGCCCTGATCCGTTTCATCTTGGGGAACGGTATTAAAATTCCATAGCGATTCGCCAGTTTTAGCGTCGATAGCGAGCACATAACCGCCAGCGATATGGCTTTCACTGCGGGTAGTGCCTAGATAAACAACGCCATTGTATATCTGTGGTGCGGTGGTGAACCAATAGCCAACAGAAATGGCGGTGGCGATGCCTGGATCTTTTTGGTGGAGGACATTTAAAATCACCGGTGCTTGGCCAGCTTCACCGAAGCCGGGAAGTGGCTCCCCTGTTTTGGCATCCAGCGCAAATAGGAAAGACCCTGCTGCGGTATAAATCACACCGTCATCATACGCGACTCCGCGGTGACGAAAAATATAGCCTTCGCGGCGTCCACCGCCGAGCTTTCGAGTGACATCAAAGGTCCACAACAAATGCCCATCCACTGCATCAAGGGCATAGACGCTGCCGCGTGAGTCGGTCACATACATGACATCGTTAACGATAATGGGCGTTGTTTGATTGCTGACGCCGTCAATGACGCCATGTTGAAACAACCATTTAGGCACTAAGCTAGAGACATTGTCTGGAGTAATTTGGTCGCTGGGTGAGAATCGTGATCCGGCTAAATCCAAATTATGCAGGGCCCAGTCCATGTTTCGGACAGTCGACAAGCCGCTTGCTGGAATATTCGCTGGAGGGTTTGCCGAAAGTTCGATTTGAATAGCACTTTGTTTAGAAGCACCTTCACCAACGGCAACCGTAATCGAAGTTGTTTCTGGGGCAGGCGCACAGCTGGCCAAAATCGCGGCTATGCTGAAAGTGGCTAAAGTTGCTAATACGCGCTTATTTTTAATCATTGGCGTGCCTCTTTGGCTTATTTTTTTAACGCATTAAGGGTTGTCGAGCTATTCGCTATTTGCCAACATATATTCAACGATGGCTTTGAGTTGTTCATCGCTGCAGTCAACGCAAAGACCCTTCGCAGGCATGACTCCATTGAGTCCGTTAATGGTATTTTGAACTAAGCTGTCCAAGCCTTTTTCTAGCCGGATCTCCCATTCAATGACATCCCCCACCTCTGGTGCATGAGCGGCGCCAGTGCCATGGCAGGCAAAGCAGGTGCTCTCATAGGTTTGAGCAGGATCAAAGGCGTCGATTTCTTGGGCCCAGGCAAGATTGAACCAAGGCATGGCAAGTGCGATACCAATAGTCAGAACTAGTTGCTTGCGTGAGCTCAGGCATGAGGCAAGTGGTTTCAGAGTGTCGGTTTTCATATTGGGCCGATTAAGCTTATTTTTAGTATTATTTGAATACTCACTGTACCCAATTGCTGGTGGGGAATCAAAAAGTCGCTGCTGTGGCTGTTATTACTGCAGCTATTGTAAAAAATGGCTCTGTCTATCTAAAGAAAGGTGATCCAAATGGAAACCCTGAGTGAGACAGATTAGTTAACCGTTGAATTGAGGGATTCGCTCATAGCGAGCATGCGGATCATTGCAATAGCATCTCGGTCAATCTGAACGTAAGCAGATTTAAGATATTCAGCTATCTGAATGTCGTTTTCACCGCTATTAAGGTCTCTGCGATAGCTAAAGCGAACAAACAGTGAATTCGGTTCTGGCTCTTCTATTAAAGAGGCGCTTTCGGCAAAAATCTGACCGATTTTAGGCACAGTGCTTGTTTCAATTTTTAATTCAGGAGTCATAACGACTAATTCCTGAAACGTCGTATCCCCCGCTGATATCCGTCGGACGAACTGATTCTCTTCTGTATTCGAGGAATGGCACTGTAAGGCATCACTAAATTTTTCCGGATTTCTAGCGCGAAGCACAAGGCCTTGCCAAAGCTGCGGCCTGGTAAGCACGAACAAACTCTTATCTTCTAAATCGTTAACTTGAATAATGTGTTGAAAATCGAGCAATACAAAAAGCCTTCTATTACTGAGGTGGTGGTGAAGGATGTCATGATTTTATCAGAGAATTAAGTGTATCGGCTGGTGTGTAAGGTCGACAAGTAGATTTGCAACTACTAGAATGCTTCGGCTTTTTAATTTATTGGACTTACCTATGACTCCAGACGTTTTATTTAAACCTTTTAATTTTGGCAAACTTGAACTCGCTAATCGAATTGTTATGGCGCCTATGACAAGGCAATTTTCGCCTAACGGCGTACCTGACCAAAACGTAGCTGATTACTATCGTCGTCGAGCTGAAGGCGGTGTTGGTTTGATTATCACAGAAGGGACAACCATCCCTCACGAAGCAGCGTCTAGCGGTGTTCAAATTCCTTGTTTTCACGGCGAGGCTCTGGCCGGCTGGAAGCATGTAGTTGATACAGTCCATGCGGCAGGAGGTAAGATTGCTCCACAGCTCTGGCATGTGGGCGCGATTCGTAAACCCGGTGAAGGCCCTCATCCAGATTATCCTTCTTCATCGCCATCAGGTTATATAAAGCCGGGCAAGCAGGTGCTTGAACCTCTCAGCGCAGAAGAAATTGATGAGCTTGTGGCTGCTTATACTGACGCAGCAGTGGATGCCGTAAAGATTGGCTTCGATGCCATCGAGCTTCACGGTGCCCATGGCTATCTTATCGACAATTTCTTCTGGGAAGGCACTAATGTTAGAGAAGATGGATATGGCGGCAGTTTGGCTAAACGAGGGAGCTTCGCGGAAAAAATCGTCAAATCGATTCGAGCAGCTATAGGAGATGAGTTTCCATTGATCTTGAGGTTCTCCCAGTGGAAACAGCAAGACTATGACGCGAAACTTGCTACTACACCAGAAGAACTTGAAGAGTTTTTGGCTCCGCTTTCCGCGGCTGGCGTGGATATTTTCCATTGCAGTAACCGCCGCTTTTGGGACCCTGAGTTTGAAGGCTCAACCCTAAACTTGGCTGGATGGGTAAAGAAGATCACTAACAAACCAACCATCAGCGTTGGTAGTGTTGGACTGACTGAAGAGTTTATTGCGACTTATCGTGAGGGCACCGCTGAGGTTGCTGGCATCGATGAGCTGGTATCTCGTATGGAAGCAGACGAGTTTGATCTTATTGCCGTTGGCAGGGCATTAATAGCTAATTCAGATTGGGCGAATAAAGTCCGCGATGGCAAAATGGACGAACTCGTGACCTTTAATAAAGAGATGTTGGGTGAGTTAGTTTAACCAATAGAGTTAAGGCCCTTAGAGGCAACGACTGAATTTCGAGGAATCGTTGCCTCTAAAACTTAAATTTGTAACACTCTAAGCCCAATTCGGTAATGGTTTAGAGCTATGCGTTTAAAAATTCTTATGCCCGTCAGTATCCTAGCCATCGGTTTGCTATTGCTGTTTTGGATTTTTTATCCGCCCTCTATTTCCGCCGACCTTTCACTTAGCACCACCCCCGAGGCAATCTCGAGAGGCGAATATTTGGTCACAGCAGGTGGCTGTGTTAGCTGCCATAAGGGAGATGAAGATTCACAGGCGCTGTCTGGAGGCCATGGACTCGCTACCGATTTTGGTACTTTCTATGCGCCGAACATTACACCAGATCTAGAAACCGGTATTGGTGACTGGCAAGCAAGGGATTTTATAGCTGCCTTAAAGCATGGCCGTACACCCTCTGGGAGTTTCTATTTCCCCGCTTTTCCTTACCGTGCCTATGGGGGGCTAACCGATCAGAATGCCTTAGATATTGGCTCTTACCTCATGTCATTAGCCCCGATTAATAATCAGGTGGGCGATCCAGAAACACCTATCTGGCTAAGCCGCTGGGCGGTAGCTGGTTGGAACATCATGGCTGAAATTGCAGAACCCCAAACGCCAGAATTTGAAGACCCCGCGGTGGCTAGAGGTGCCTATTTGGCGAGAAATTTGGGCCACTGTGGCGAGTGCCATACCCCGCGTAACAGTTTGGGTATTCCTGATTATTCTAATGAATACGCAGGTGCTGAGCTCGGCGAGGAAGTAATCGAGCCTATTGACGGAGAGGCATTGTCCGATTGGACTTTGGATAACTTTGATCTCTTCTTACTGCTAGGTCTAAAGCCGAGTGGGGAGTTTGTTGGCGGTGATATGAATGATGTTATCGAGCACAATACTAGCAAACTTACCGATGCAGACCGTGCAGCGCTGGCTGCATATTTCACAAGGCACAATGTGGCTGTGAACTAAGCTTTCATTCCTCTTTTTCTTGGTCTTTAATAGATAGACCACTACACTACAATTTTATTTATTGACTGTTTATTTCAATAAGATATTGAAATGAGAGAACTCTCGAAGAATGGAATTGGCAGCATTGCTGAAATATCGTTAGTTTTTACCCAAAATCACCCTCTAAAAATCGCAAATGGCTTTCGACGCTCGACGCTAGTGCCAGAAATCGCCATGCCTCGGTTTCACCTTGTCGGAGACTATTTCTCCAAGAAAAATACCGTTTCTCATTTAATTTTTCGAAAAACTATGGTTTTCTAACATCTCGGCCTACGCTGAAAAGGCTGGTTGATACTAAGGACAAATTAAACCGAAATCAAAAGGAGATTGAGAATGAGAGAATTAACTTATGATGAAATTGAGCAGGTGAGTGGCGGAATTGGGCTATTAGGCGCCGGACTAGGAGTTGTGACAGGCGTAGGTTCTACCTATTTTGCCGGAGGAAATGCAGGTCAGATTCTTGGCGCCGGAATTCTGGGCGGTGTTGCCGGTTTCTTTGGTGGTATTGCTACTAGTTCATTCGCTCCTACATTCGCTCGCGTATTTTTTGGAGCTTCGTCAGCGGAAGTTGGAATTATGGGAAATCATGTTGGTGCTGGGTCTTAAGATAGAACCGTAACTTTTTATAGCTACCGATATATACCAAATGGTAAGGAGTACATAAAAATTGAATTATATTTATCTTAATGCAACCATTCTGCCTCTATTGGCCATGATGTTTATTTCTGATGCTATAAGAGATAAGAATACCGGTGCTTATCTTGGGTTCTTAAATTTGAAAATCGCCCTATATTTTGCTGGCGTATTAGCTGTAGAGATTTATTTTTTTGTATCAGACTTTGGAGTCTCTCTAACAACTGTAGGTCGAGTAATTGGAGTCTCGATAATGCCTTTTATCGCCGCATTTGTGTTTGTAAAGTATTCACACAAAGAACGCTTTGGAGTTGAATTCAATCGAAAGAAAAAAAATGAGTAAAATATTTTATCTGGTCTTTGGTTAGGGAAGCATGGTCGGCCTTTATCGTTATTACAGGGAGATTTTTTTCGTTACCGGTTTTTTTAACGTCAATGGAATAGAACTTCGGCAGTGTGATCCAGTGATGAAGAACGGCAAGTCGAAGCGGCAAAATTCCGTCTGAGAATCACCATTTCAATCGCCATAATGCTGCTTCTTTTTTCACTTGGTTTTCCCCGGGTTCTATATGAAATCAGAGGCTGGGATGCCTTAAATTGTTTTGGAATATAGGCTTTATATTGGTCGTCGTAGCTCTAGTCTTTTTTGAGCATTGTGTGACAATTAGCAAGTTTGCTGCGAAAAATTGGCTTTTTATAAAACGGCTATTTTTATGGTGATGGCCATTGGTTTGGGTTTTTGTTTGCATTTCTTATATTAAAAATGGTTCTCAAAAAACTTGATATGAAGAAAGGTGTAAGTGAGCAGTAAATGGTCGAGATAAAGGAACGGGAAAGGCAGCCTATGGCTGCCTTTTTTTTGATCGTAGTAGAAAAAAGATCGAAGAACTAGTCGTCATCTACACGGTAGTCATCGTGGCAGTTACCACAGGAGCCGCCTAATGCACGAAATGTACCTAGTGTCGCTCCGCGATCGCCGGTAGCGGCAGCATCTGCAAACGCTGTGGCGTTATCTACTAGGGCCTGTGCCTTAGAAGCGAAATCTGATTGGTTATCCCAAATCTTGTCCAGCGCTGTTGTCTCAACATCAAATCCGCGAGTTTCATGTGCGAAAACATCAGGAATCATTGGTGCTAGTGCGGCAATTCGACGACCGTTACGCTCTGCCAGTGCGGCATCAAAAGGTGCACCTTGCGCCATACCGACCAAAGGAATTAGATTAAATCGTAGAAGCTTAAATACAGATTTTCTTGTGTCCACCGCCGCTTCAGCCTGTTGCTCTGGAGTAGGTGCATCCTGTGCAGATACTGCAGAGAAGAAACCGGAGGCCAGAACCGCAATTGCTGACATAACAATTAAAACTTTTTTCATTTTTATATTTCTCCAAGTCATCTTGAGGGAATTGCCATGCTAAAGCAGGCACTTCAAATGTCGTGAACCCAACATCTAGATCGTTGGGAGGTGATGCGTTCGAACAAGGCCGACTATATTACAAACGATTCTTAATTGTCACCGTCTATGGACATAAATCTTTACGGAGATCAGTTGGCGACTTCTTTCCACACGAACAGTCGCGTCGCAAGAACAAAGGAGATTACAAGCCAGGCCCCTATTCCAATAAGGCTTGAGCTGATCTCCATAAGCGCCGCATCATTAATAGCTATCTCACGCATACCCGTGGAGATAAAGCTAAGAGGCAAAAGATGGGCAATAGGTTGGATAAAATCGGGCATAGATTCGATGGGGTAGAAAACGCCAGATAGGAAGATCTGCGGGAAAATAACAATGTTGCCAATGGCCATCACCGCTTGCTGAGTTTTTGCAATGCTGCCAAGGCAAAAGCCGAGACAGAGGAAAATGAAAGTGCCTAATATAATCATTAAGTAAAAACTGGCTAGGCTGCCGACTATCTTCACATCAAGCACTAATAGCGCATAGGCAATGAGAAAGGATAGTTGAACCAATACTATAGTCATTCTTGCCATGACTATAGAGGAGATGAAATCTTTCGGCTCAATTGGGGTGACAAACAATCGTTTCAGTATGCCTTTGCGGCGAAATTCGACAATGTTAAATCCGCTACCCGCAATACTAAGCTGCATGAGAGTGAATGCCATTAGGCCAGGTAGCAAGAAATCTAAATAGTTCTGAGAGCGAGCCTTTACATCCTCAATCATCAAGTCAAACATTGGCTCGATATCTCTGAATTCACGCTCAATTTCAACCAGTGATTTTTCGAGCACAGGTAATATCAGTCCTAACTCCGTCACCTGTGCGGCATCGACTAAAACTCGCAGCGTAGTGCCTTCACTTGTTATATCAAATTCTTCTGGAATGATAATGACTAATGTTTGCTCTCCCTCTTCTAGCGCAGAGCGAAGCCGATCTTCAAAGCCGAGAGTTACACTAAAAACTGGGTTATCTATTAATTCTTGGATAAATTCAATTGTTGAGGGGTCAGGTGAATCATTGATTACACCTATATTTACGGGGTCAACACCATTGCGATTGATAAAGCCTAAGGCTGTCATGAATATTATTGGAAAAAACAGGCTAAAAAATATCGACTGTCTGTCTCGTAAGAAAATCTTTAAAAAGACCTTAGCTAGATGAAACTGCATTTTTGTAGGCATAGATTATTCCGGCTCAGTCGCGCAAGGCTCTACCTGTAAGTGCAAGGAAGACATCTTCGATGTTTCCATGGATGGGGGCTGCTGGCGGTTCTGGCGCATGGGTGAGAATAAGATTCTGAGGAGTGTCTTCGGCAACAATGACCCCGTGATCCATTATGGCTATCCGCTGACAAAGAGATTCCGCTTCTTCCATGTTGTGGGTGGTCAATACAACTGTCATACCGGCGCTATTTAGATTAAGTACTAAGTCCCACAGATTACGTTTGGCTTGAGGGTCAAGACCAGTTGTTGGTTCGTCTAGAAAAAGGACCCTAGGGTCGTTTACTAGCGCGCAGGCTATCGAGAAGCGTTGTTTTTGACCGCCAGACAAGTTGTCGGGCTTTGCTTCGGCCTTATCGACTAAGTTTACTTTTCTAAGTAATTCCTCAGGGTCAATATTTTTAGAATATAAGTTTCCAAACAGAACAAGCAATTCTGAGATAGTGAGATTGTCAAAGTACTCGTTGGCTTGGAGCTGAACACCAATAATTTCTTTAACTTTGTAGGGGTTGGACTGGACATCAATGTCATCGATCAACGCGCTGCCACTATCAATGTCGGTGAGGCCTTCAAGCATTTCTAATGTAGTGGTTTTGCCAGCCCCATTGGGTCCGAGTATGCCAAAAATCTCGCCTCTATCTATAGACAGCGATATGCCGTCAACAGCTGCGAACGTCTCACCTTTTTTACCAGGGACGGGGTAGCGCTTACAGAGATTTTTAACTTCGATGATCGCCATGTCGCAAGCTCTTTCTAAATCGAAGCTCATCATAGCGGAACAGTTGATGATGAACTACGGATTCTAGACACTCTCTCTAATTGTGAACTGCGCATGGACAGCTGACTAGTCCGAATAGTAATAGCGCTGCTTGGGCTTAAGAGGCGCTAAGAAGAAATAAAACACCCACGCAAACCATGAAAGGCAGAGGATCGCGATTATCCAAGCGATTTTTTCAAAACCGGTGGTCTTATCCGAAGTGGCAATTATCCAAACGGGTAGCAGCCAGATAGCAAATACCGCGATCCCGCAGAATATCGCAAACCCAAATGAAACGAGTGGAATAAAGGCTAAAGCCCCTATTATAACCAAAACAATAACCGCCAAGTTTCCTAATACTTTCATAATCGACTCCAAGTTCAGGCAAAGTGGTTTTCCCATTGCGTCCGCCATTTACTGCCTGTGAACAGTGAATGTAGCGAATACCGTGCCAACTATAAAAACTATATAAATCAGTAATATATAAATAATTAACTTTGAGTATCTGTGAGGATGTTGAGTTTTTAGTCATTTTCGCCATTATGAAGAGTGGTCTTTCATAGTTGTCGAGTTTTAGCATAAAGGTTGGGACCGTAGTCCGCCAAAGGCTTGGGCCTTCTTTTCTGAGAGCTGCGAGTCACAGAACATTAAAATAAAGCACTGTAAAACAAAGCACTGTAAAAAAAAGCAATGCGAATTAAGTGTCGCAGACTTAAGGCGCCGAGGGGGTTCAAGGGGGGGCGGCCTTTTAATTAACCAGTAGGCAACTAAAGGAGACTAGGTTATTTGATCGCCTATGATTACTGAGAGCATCTGAGCGTAAGTGTGAGCCTGAGTTGATTCGGATGAGAGTGAGGACTTTTTGATAGGCTATCAACGGATAATAGAAGGTTGTTAAATGTTCGGATAAACCGATATTAAGAATGATTTAATCAGACATTACATAGATCTGTGGTCGGGGTTAGTGTCTTCCATACCAAGGAAATCTTATTGAGTAGTACTGATTTCTTTGGTACGAGAAGTTAACTGGAGCTTGGTAATTAGAAGCTAGTTAAAGAATCAGAAAACCCTAGCAGGTTATTTTGAATTATTTGCGGAAACTCATATTTTAACCTGAACAGTAGCTGCCACTACAAGTCCGAAAAGGCAACGATCTTACCCTGATCGTTGCACGTTAAGCCTGAGAGAATACCGTTTGGGAGAGTCTTGGGCTTTTTTATGCCTTTATTTCAGCATTCCCCTTACCTTCGTTGACTTGCTCTATTCCTATGGGAAACCTTGCTGCAGCTGGTTTAGCTGTCTATAGATTAAATCAAGCAGCCACTTTTGTTCGTATTATTCGATACAATAGATCTTTTTACTCGAGTATTTCGAACAATAAGGAAATGCCATAATAATTGTAAGTTTTATCAGAAAATTATATCTCATGATTTGCTCTTTCTGAGATTATGACAGCACATTGACTGGCGTAATTAATGAATTGTTGCTTGGGAAACAGAAGACAAATAGCAGCCAAATAGGAGCTCAATATGCGCCATTTAAATTACAATCACTTGCAATACTTTTGGACAGTTGCCAAAGAAGGCAGCATTACTAAAGCCACCAGCGTATTGCACTTAACACCTCAAACTATCAGCGGACAGCTTAAACTTTTAGAAGAATCAATTGGTGAAGCTCTTTTCTCTCGTGCAGGCCGTGGTCTTGTTCTTACCGAGACCGGGCATTTAGTCTTTCAGTATGCGGATGAAATATTTTCTCTAGGCGCGGAGCTTAGCTCGAAGATGCGCAGCGGTGATATTGGTGTGCCAGAAGGCCTCAAGGTTGGCGTAGTAAATTCCATACCTAAACTAATAGCTTTTCGTATTCTTCAGCCAGCACTTAGTGCCCAGCAACCTTTACGCCTTGTTTGTAAGGAGGGCAAGTTAGATGATCTGCTCGGCGATTTGGCAGTTCACCAACTTGATATTGTGCTTTCAGATTGTGCGATTCCACCGGGCTTCAATGTTAAGGCTTTCAGTCATGCCATAGGCGAAAGCAGTATCTCGTTTTTTGTAAAGAGTGCTGATGCCGAAAAGTATTCACAGAATTTCCCTGCATCATTGAATAAGGCGCCGATGTTGGTGCCGACTCCAAACAACCCTATTCGGCGTGGAATTGAAGATTGGTTCGAAGAGGAAAATATATCCCCTAAAATAGTTGCTGAACTCGAAGATAGTGGGCTTATGAAAGTGTTCGGAGGCGAAGGGGCAGGAATATTTCCAGCGCCAGACGTTATGTGTAGAGAGGTCGAAGAAAGATACGGCGTTAAAAAAATAGGCGATACAAAAACGGTTATGGAAAACTACTATGCTATTTCACCAGAGCGAAAACTGAAACATCCGATCGTGTTGCAACTAATTGAATCAGCACGAAACACTCTCAATGGTTAAAACGGTCAGGCGAGTGGAGCAAGTTAAGCACTAGTAAGGAGTAAAGATTGCGGTGCAGCTGTGGGCTGACACCGCAAACAAATTTCAATCTGAGGGAATTGAGCTCAGACGATTACCGAGTAGAACATGCCTAAGAATAATTTTAGGCAGTGCTACAAAAGTTCGCAAAAAATTAACCAGCACCAATCGTATTTGAACTTAAAGTTCGAAATCCATTGAATAACCGACAACAAACTTGATAGCGTCATTGTCCAAATTATCTGGTCCGGCGTCATCTAAGTCGGTGGCAGAAATCATAAACATAAAACCGTCCTTAGACAACGACACGTTATAATCTACGTACGCACCTGGAACGCCATTAAACGCTTCGCTGAAATCACCTTCGTGGTAACCAACGTGAACTCCTAGTTCTAAACCGTCCCGAATTTCTGTTGCGTAGTCGGCATACAAATAATAAGCCTGACCAAAACCGAAGTCTTGACTAGGGCCTTCATTTGCTTCGGTATCAACAAGCAGGTTTAGACCGACAGTGAATGCGCCAATGCCTACCGAACCGTAGATCTCGCTGAAATCGAACTGTGCTTCATCGTCATAGTTGTAATAAAGATAA
>Ga0302130_1000253_pt1 | contig 41376 bp, 31 predicted proteins | sample CB9_surface_MG_FD_203117 | JGI IMG/M metagenome (GOLD analysis project Ga0302130, IMG submission 203117) | Marine microbial communities from Western Arctic Ocean, Canada - CB9_surface | ecosystem: Environmental > Aquatic > Marine > Oceanic | place: Canada: Western Arctic Ocean | collected... | reverse complement strand
AACAAGTAGCAGCAAAGTTATACCAGTCAGTAGCGACTGGGAATGGCGCAAGCAAGTAACGACTAAAAAGCAATAGCTGACAATAGTGATTAACCGTAGTGAAAAAAATGAAACGATAAGAGTCAAAAGCAGTTAGTCACAGGGCGGGGCGGCAGCCATGCATTCCTAGCACTTATCCGACCAATCTACGTTCATTAAAGAACTTATAAGCTGAATTGTCACTGGGTAAAGCGAGTAAACAGGATTAAATTGAAACAATATTCCAAATGCTAAGCCATAACACTCGTCGATGCGCTTCACTTCCAAGCGCGTCAGTAGTTTAACAAAAAAAGTAATTATCAGCGCGCGGGGCCTAAACATGCCGACCATGAAAACTCAGGCAGGGGGTGAGACAGTGACCGCGAACGGATCTTCATCGAAGGAGGGGGTAGGCAAACTAAGCCTTAGCAGGCCGACTGGTCAGTATGACTTCGCCCCTAAGTTAGCGTCGGCTATACTGTTGTTCGGCTTAATAAGCGTTGGTTTCCCGTTGTCATTGGTTTACGTTGCTGAGGATTTGATTCTAGAAAATGAGCTTTATGAGGCTCCGTTGCGAGGGTCGGCTTGGCTGGGAGTCACTGCGCTTACAGTAGTTGCCGTTATCAAACTTTATCTTTACCTCTGCCACGGCGGCAAAGGGTTTGAGCCGGGCATCGATATACTGCCATCGACGCTGTTTGCGACTGTTTTCGTCACTGGTTTTTTAATTGTTTTTAGCTTTGCGCTGACAGTGAAATGACGTAAAGCATAAAAGTGGTGAGCAACCGGCTCGACACTGTGTCTCTTCAACGGATGACCTCTTTGATGGATTAGTATAATCTCAGCTTTATTCCAGCGATGGATAACAAATGAGTAGAAATACACAATGGTTAATGAAGAATCTAAAGCATTTAGAGCACGGCTGATAAGCATCAATGACAACACGGTGATCATGGATGTGTTGAATGGTGAGTTAAGCAACGCAGACCAGCTGGTATTTTGTAGCAGCGGAGAAACGTTCAGAGTTATCGGCTTGGACACAAATGTTGGCAGCATGAGTGCTGGCATGGATTCGCCAGTAGCTGTTCAGATAGTCGCCCAAGTGGATGCCGAGCTCGGTGGCAGTCTTAGCGCGAATGTAGCGGCTAAAGTCGGTGAGATTATTGCAAGATCAGATCATCGCCCAGACTATGTCGATCAGTTTGAAGCGGAAATTCTCTGGATGTCCGATCAAAAAATGTTGCCTGGCCGCAGATACTCGCTAAGCTGCGCCGGTCAGACGGTGGTTGCTTCGATTACTAAACTTAAATATAGAGTAGAGCAAAGCAACGGCCGGCATACTGCTGCCAACAGCATATCAAAAGACGAAACGTTCATCGGCAACCTATCTCTTAGCCACAGTATCGCTTTTGATCCGATGAGCAGCGGCTTAGAAACTTCCACGTTCGAGCTTAAAAGCAGCGATTCTAAAACTCTAGCGCGAGGGCAAATACGCCATGGATTACGCCGAGCCAGCAATATTCATTGGCAGGCAATTACGGTGGATAAGACAGCGCGGTCGAGGCTAAAGAATCAAACGCCGAAGATTGTTTGGCTTACTGGTCTTTCTGCGTCGGGCAAATCAACCATCGCGAATATTCTCGAAAAGAAACTGCTGGAGATGGGGCGTCACGCCTACCTGTTAGATGGTGATAACGTGCGGCATGGTCTTAATAAAGATTTAGGCTTTACCGATGCAGATCGAGTTGAAAACATTCGACGAATCGCCGAGACCAGCAAGCTGATGCTAGATGCTGGCTTGATTGTGATAGCCAGTTTTATATCTCCGTTTGAGGCGGAGAGACGAATGGCCCGTTCACTTTTTGAGGAGGGTGAATTCATCGAAGTGCACGTGAACGCCAGCCTAGCGGTATGTGAGCAGCGCGACCCTAAGGGCCTCTACAAGAAAGTTCGACAAGGCGTTATACAAAATTTCACAGGATTCGACAGTCCCTACGATAAGCCTGAGAACCCGGAGATTAAAATTGAGTCCGAAACGGTGCCAGCAGAAGAAGCCGCCTCCAAAATCATAGACTATTTGTTTGCCCATGAATAGTTCGCTACCTACTTGCTAGCTATTCACTACGTAATAGGTGAACCAAGCGTAAGAGGATGGTAATCGGCCCGCCGTAAAGTCCATCCTAGAGGTTGGCCGCTTACCGCACTGGAGGGGGTCTGAAGTTGCTTCACGCAGTGCTTGTCGTAAAGACCTGTGGCTGGACAGTTCAATAAAAAACCTTCGATCAACCTTCTGTCATTCTAAAGCTCAAGCTTGCTAAAAAAGCGCGAGATTAAGCCGTGCAGAATGTGCTGATAAAATACCTTAAGAGTGAGTGTATTGAGGCGGGATTTGTATTTATAAATTTAAAAGTTGATGGTCGTTTAATTCCTAAGACAAAGGAATTTAAGACATCGGATAAGCAGCTTGAGCCGCCGGTTACTCAGTTCGTGTGATAGTTTTTCCTGTAGTTTTTATTGTAGCTTGTCCCGCAGTTTTGCGGGACCTCGAGTTGCAAGAGCCCAGAGCCAACTACGCTTTTGCGTGCAAAAACTGCATGTGCATCTCAAACTGACCCAGTAAGTCGCCAGTTAGCTGCTCGATATTGTAGCCGGCTACGTCGTAGTGCTGAGGCCCTTCCATCAAATGGACTTCGGCGCGCCAATAGGTTTTTTCCTTGTCGCGTTTTGGTAGCTCCGGAAATGCCACCGAAGGAATGCCATACTCGCGCAGCCGAATCTCATACTTGAAAGAAGTCTCAGCGCCATAGTCGACGACCAGCTTGATCATGGCATTGGTTTCTTCAATTCTTGGCAACAGCTGTGTTTTATCTACCTGCAAAGAGACCGCTTCCATGGCAGGTCTGACGGTGCTTTCGATAAAAGCACGAACGTCTTTCTTGTCATGATCTCCAATCAGCGCGCGCAGGCGTTGCTGCCAGAGTTTGGCCGAAGGAGATTGCGGCACGGGCGCTGGCATGGGGCGCCTTAGGGTTTCTGAACTCAGGCCCTTGTACAGCCCGAAGCACATTAAAAACATCACAACGGCGAAGGGCAATGCACTAGTGATTGCTGCCGTCTGCAGTGCCGATAGGCCGCCTGCTAGCAGCAGTGCCGCGGCTACAGCACCTTCGATAATTGCCCAAAAAATACGTTGCCATACCGGTGGGTCTTCGTTGCCGCCTGAAGTGATAATATCGATTACCAGAGAGCCAGAATCCGATGATGTGACGAAGAACGTTATTATTAACAGGGTCGCAATTAGTGACATCAAATTAGACCAAGGCAGCTGATCCAACATCACAAATAGCGCCGTTGGTGAATCGACCAAGGCCGCATTTACCAAGCCAATGCCGCTATCGGCGAGCTCCATGGTTAAAGCCGTGTTACCAAAAAGGCTGAGCCACAAAAAGGTAAAGCCAGCGGGTACCAGCAATACGCCAACGATGAACTCGCGAATGGTCCGGCCGCGAGAGATACGGGCAATGAACATTCCAACAAACGGCGACCAAGATATCCACCAGGCCCAATAAAACAGAGTCCAGTCTCCCATCCATTCGATCGGCTGGTAGGCATAGAGATTGAAAGTCATATCAACCATGCCAGACAGGTAGCCGCCTATGTTTTGCATTAGCGCACCCAAAAGGGTTGCTGTAGGGCCGGCCACTAAAATGAATATCAGCATAATGATAGCAAGCAGAAGGTTTAGCTCGCTGACTCGGCGAATGCCCGCATCGAGGCCGGCGACGACTGAGATTGTTGCCATGCCAGTGATGAAAACAATCAGCACTATCTGCACAGAGGTGGACACTTCGATGTCGAACAAAAAGTTTAGGCCTGCGTTAACCTGCATCACACCCAGCCCGAGAGAGGTTGCGACGCCGAACATGGTTCCCAGTACCGCAAAAATATCGACTGCGTGGCCGATAGGGCCATAAATTTTGTCGCCGATTAGCGGGTAAAGTGCCGAACGCACAGATAAGGGCAAACCGTGACGAAAAGAGAAATAGGCCAGCGATAAACCTACAACAATGTACACCGACCAGGCTTGCAAGCCCCAATGAAAGAAGGTGATTTCCATTGCATGACCGGCAGCTTGTACGGTGCTACCTGGGCCAGAGGGTGGCTGAGCAAAGTGGGTTAGTGGTTCTGATACACCAAAAAACAGTAGTCCAATGCCCATGCCGGCACTGAACAGCATTGCAAACCAGCTGAGGTAAGTGTAATCCGGCTCGGAATCGTCGGGCCCTAATTTGATGCTGGCAAAGCGGCTAAACGCCAGGTACACCACAAAGCCAAAAAAGAAGGCTATGGACGCCATGTAGAACCAGCCAAAGTTAGTGGTAAGCCAATTTTGCAGAGCGTTGAAAGTAACCGCTGCGTGCTCGCTAAAGCCCGCGCCATAAATACACACCAGCAAAATTAGTGCTGCTGAAATGAAGAATACCGGCTTGCAAATACTATCTAACAGCTTAGCTTCCGTATCGACTTCAGTCTCGGGTTGCGCTTCGGCTTGTGGTTCTGGAGGGGGTTGAGTCATAGGTGAAGTCTCTGTCTGGGTGAAGTCTCTGTCTAAATAAAGCCTTTGTCTAATTAAAGTCTCTTTCAGTTCTGCGAGTGTTTTTGTTCTTGTTTTTTAGATTTTCTGAATATCCGTTGATAATGCGGTCAGTGTTGGTCCCAAGGAGCGCTTTAAGGGCTTAAGGTAGGGATCATACTTTCTCCACTGACCAACCCCGGCGCTATTAACAGGCTTGCGCACCTGTTCTGAACTTGGCGTTCTGACATTGCGCTGTGTGTTATGAAAATCGAGACAGGCTTGTTCAAACGGCAGGTCGCAGAAGTTCAGCATTCGGCGAACCTGGCCTGCCAGGTCGTTGATAACATCTTCGTTATCAACTCGCAGCACAAACCCAGGCAGTACTTCATCCCAGTGCGCCATTAGCGTGATGTAATCTTGGTAGTATTGGCCAACGTCTGCCAACGAGTAGCTAAACTCTTGTCCTTCAGCAAATAGCTGTTTAAAGCCGCTAAAACAGCAGTCCAGCGGATTTCGTCTAGCATCGATAATTTTCGCGTTAGGCAGCATCATTTTAATGAGGCCAATATGGCGAAAATTGTTAGGCATTTTGTCAATAAAAAGCGGCGCGCCCTGACGATGGATTTTGGTGTCTTCGATAAAGTCTTTGCCAAATTGAGCAAGCTCTTTCTGGCTAAGTAATTCTAAAACCTGAGGGTACCCTGGTGTGACGCCGTGTATTGAATGTCTGCGCAGCTTTTGCGAGAGAGACAAAACATTAGGCAGCTCTAAGGTGCCGTCTACTTGGCTGTGGCTAGAGAGAATTTGCTCAATTAGAGTTGAGCCTGCTCGTGGCATGCCTAAGATAAAAATTGGGTCGGGGCTAGTATGGCCAAAGTCTTTAGTACTGGCGAGAAGCTTTGCAGTTACATGCTCTTGCTGCAGTTCAAACTCTTTAGTGACTTGGTCTGCATCATATCGGCTTTGTGATTTTTTTAGACGGTTGCCCTGCTCATAAAAAGCAAAGGCTTGTTCAATATTTTCTTTGTCCTCAAAGGCTTTGCCCAGCGCGAAGCTCAAATGTACACGCTCCATAAACGAGAGGTTGTCATCTTGCTGGAGTGCCAGCATTTGCTGCATCTCATCATCGCTAAACCGATAGGTCTTAAGGTTGGCTAGGGCAAAATAGGCTTCCCCGTGTCTTGGATACGCGGCTATTGCTTGCTGATAGCTGGCGATGGCGCTTGCGGCCTCACCTTTCGTCTTCAGGGCGTGGCCCTTGGAGGTGAGCGTGACGGGATCGTTTGGCAAAACTTTTAAGAGTTCGTCAAACGTCGTCAGGGCTGCGTCAAACTTACCGGACTGCATGCACTGCACCGCAAAGAGTGACTGAAACTGAGGGTTGGTCGGATCTCGCTCCAGTAATTGCTGCGCTTGATCTTGAGCTTTAAGGTGCTGCTGACGTTTGCGCAGCACTTGAATGTAATCGATATGCACGGAAATATTGTTGGGCGCTAAGAGACTGGCAGAGTGCAGCAGCAGTTCAGCGTCCTCCAATATGCCTAGTCGCATGCCGATGTCTGCAAGCAAGCGCATGGCTTCCACGTGGTGGGGTATTTTCTTAAGAAATGCACGGCACAGCTCTTCGGCTCGCAGCAGCTTGCCCATAGAAATGAGATCAACCACAGCGACCAGTGGTTTTGGCATGGCGAGTAGTTGCTTCAGCTGTTCTTGCGCGTGTGCTAAGCGGGCGCTCTCGCCGCGCTGGGTATGAAAGTCTATTCTGGCCTTATAGCTGGCTATCAGTGCCGGGTTATAAAAGCAGGCGCGCTCAAAGGCTTGCATAGCCTTGTCTTTATTGCCGAGGGCACGCTGATTGTAGCCTTCTTCTTGATGGGCGCGGCCGTGCTCCGGCTGAACTGACTTCAGCTGGGCAAGGGTATCTAAAGAAGCTTGGTATTGTTGGGTGTAACGGAGGCAGACGGCGCTCATGTAAAGCGCCTCTGGGTCGTCCGGTCTTGATTTGAGTAGTTTCTGTAAAGCGTCAAGGGCGGCAGTGAACTGCTGGCCTTGAATTAGCTTTTGAGCAGCCTCAAGACTGCTCGCGTGCTCTTGGAAATCGTTTTGCGGACTCGGTAAACTCACAGGCACCCCCGAGGAGTGCCTGTTTCATAAAGAGTTAAGAGAGGTTTCAGAATGATTGCCTAAAATTCGTAGGCAACTCGAACTCCACCATTAAATGGTCGCGCATAGGTTACCCGCTGGCGGTCATAAATAAACGAGCTAGCAATTTCAGCGCGCTCATCGCCAATATTTTCCGCAAATACATCTACAGACCATTGATTATCAGTAATGCCGGCAGTTAGTCCAAACATAACCCAGCTGTCCATCTTGTCACGGTTGATTGTGATGATGTCGCTGTAGGCCTCGTCGGAATAAGTCACGTGTGGCATTACATGAGCTATACGGCCAGAGCCGATGCTCCACTCGTAGCGAGCACGAAGGTTAAACTGAGCCTCTGGTGCAAACGCTAGCGAATCACCAACAATAACGTCGTTGGTAGGGGTGATGACATTGGTGATCTCAGTGTCTAGTATCGAGAAAGCGCCTGTTATTGTTAGTCCGCTCATTGATGCCGGTGCATAAATAAAGTCGCCTTCTATACCTTTAACTTCAGCATCTGCCGCGTTGTCAGAAAAGAACAGGTTGGTGATGCTTGGGTCAAAGATAGTCGTTTGCAGGCGTTCGATTTCTGAGAAAAAGATTGCGCCGTTAAAACGTAGCTGGTTATCCATAAAGTCAGCTTTCCAACCAAGCTCGTAGTTAGTCAGATCGTCGGTGTCGATCGCAAAAGGAACTGTAAATGTTCCGGCTGCGTTAGACGAACCACCAGGACGGTTAAGCAGTCCTGGTCTGAAACCTTCAGAGAAAGTTGCGTAAACCAAAGTGCTGGCATCAGGTGTCCAGTTCAAGCTGAACTTGGTGATGATGCCATCAGTAGAGGCAGTGTCCGGGTTAGGGCTACTAAACAGGGTGTCTAAATTGTTGCCAGCGTTGCTGTCTGTGGTTGCACCAAAGTTACCGAATGAACCAGCCGCGCTGCCTTTTAAGTCTACTTCGATATCGTACCAACGAGCCCCGGTGATAATAGAGAACTGATCGTTCAGATCGAAAGTGACTTCACCAAACAGGCCTTGCTGCTTATCGGTACGCACTACGTCGTTGCGAAAGATCACGCCGTCTGGATACTGACCAGTATCGCGAACAGTTGCTCCTTGAGCCGAGAAATTAGGGCCGAAACCGCGGGTGCCATTAAAGGCTATCGCCTCAGTAGAACCAGGGTAAGTAAAGTTGTTCAGTTCTTGCAGCTCAAGATCGCTGTAAAAACCGCCAAAGGTAGCGCTTATTGGACGGTCTGGGTTGGTTGCAAAACGCAGTTCGTGAGTACTGATTTTAGTCTCAGTGTCGCTGTTTACAAACAAGTTAGGTGCCTGACAAGTTCCCATTGGAGCGGCGCCAGGGTAAGACACGCTGCCATCACACACGTAATAAGGCAGGTACTGACCAACAAATAAGTAATCTGAATAGTCGACTAGCTGATCTGCTTCGCGGTCGGTAAAGGCTCCGGCGTAGACCATTTCAAGCTCGCCCAGCATACCCTTAAGGGTCCAGCTGGTGTTGCTGAAGGTGTCTTCTAAAGAGTCTTCCTGAAAGCGCTGAATTTCAAGATCGCCTAAATTAGGGTCGGTAAAGAACACGCCTTCTGTCTCAAGTTCTTGCTGGGCATGGGCAACTGTAAGGTTCCAGTCGTTGTTAATTTCCCACAGGCCGCTGAGTCTAAAGCCCGAGTAGGTGGCGTCATTAAAGTCTTCTTCAAGGCGGTTGCCATTGTCAGCATCAATAAATCGAACGCCGCTAAGGTCAGCCGTGGATTGAAAGCCTGCACGGCCCGCAGCAACGGGGAGCCCGTTGGCGCGCACTGTGCCCTCGGGACGGAAGCGAGCGCTTTCTCTCGCGCTGCGTTTGCCGGCGACGTTGTCGATATAGCCGCCCTGGTTATCTACGTAAACAACGGCGCGTAAGGCCACGGTATCAGTAACCGGAAGATTGACGACCCCTTCTACGTTATTGCTCATCTCGCCGTCTTTAGTGAATGACGTGCCGAATTTGAGTTTAGCGCTGCTGGCGTTGAGGTCAGGTTTGTTAGTAATCAAGCGCACCGTGCCGGCTTGTGAGCTGGCACCAAAAAGAGTGCCCTGAGGGCCGGCCAATACTTCAATACGCTGCATGTCGGCCGCGTAGACATCGAGATTTCTGCCTGGCTGAGCCAAAGGCTGTTCATCAAGATAAAGAGCAACGTTAGGTGCTAAACCAGCCACCCCAGCGGTGGTGAGCCCTGGGGTGGTTGATGCCACACCGCGGATATAAATTGTGTTTTGGCCTGGGCCACTGCCGCCGGCCGTGACGTTAGGCAATTGCAGTAAATAATCTTCAAAATTAGTTACGCCAAGCTGGTCGAGTGATTCCGCAGTTAGGGCGGAGACAGCAACAGGGACATCTTGCATGCTCTCCACGCGCTTGGTTGCAGTCACCATAATCTCTTCTATTTGTGCCTGAGCAGGTAGAACCATTGCGCTGCTCGCGAGAGCGATTGCGAGATGAAGCTGTTTCTTGCGGTACATAAAAAGACGCCTTTTCTATTAAGGGAGGACTAAATTTAAAAGAAAATTATAACGTATTGAAAGTATATTTGTAGTACATTTCTCCAAAAACTCTATGACAAGAGGGTTTTTAGATAGCAATATCCTTAATAAAATATATATTTTACAATAGGTAGTGGCTTTCTGGGCGGCTTATAAAGAGGTCTATCTTTTATTAAATAGTAGGAGGTAATTAGAGATCTAATGAGTTTTAGGGTGATTTTTGGGCGAAAGTCTGCCCTAATTGCATCCGAATTTAGAGCTAGAACAATCGAATACAGAGTTAATTATTATGAAAGACTATGAAGAGCTGCTGATTGCATTGCGGCGCACCACCCGGGCCATCGATTTGCACTCAAAAAAGCTGCAGCGCGAAACCGGCCTGACCACATCGCAACTACTGGTCCTTGAGGCAGTGGCTACGCTTGATAAGCCTTCCCCTAGCAATATCGCGAAAGAAATTCAGCTATCCCAAGCTACAGTTACTAGTTTGATCGACAGAATGGAGCGCAATGATTTGGTGTTGCGCCAGAAAAACAACAATGACAAACGTGTTGTCGAAGTTAGTTTGACAGAGAAGGGTGCGCGGATGATTGAGTTGGCCCCCGAGCCTTTGCAGGCGGGTTTTCTCAGGGAGTTCCGCAAGCTAGAGCGTTGGGAGCAGCATCAGCTAATCGGCTCAATGCAACGAATTGCCGTGTTAATGGATGCTGAGGATATCGATGCCTCGCCTATTTTGGTTACTGGCGAGGTGAGGTTGAGTTAGTATCTCTGGCAGCCTGCTTTGAATCAGGCTGCCCGTATTGAGGCTAAAGTTGTGGGGTAGTACAGACAGTAATAGCCGCGTCAATGTGGCTTAGCTATTAAAACTGGATAATTTGGCTCAGTTATCAGGCCCGGCTAATTTGCGCTGGGTGTTAGACCTGCTAGCGTGGTTCAAATATCAGACCTGCTAATGTGAATCAGGTATGTGGCTTAAGCAGTAGGCCTAGGAATGTGACCAATGAAAATCCTTAAAACGATCGCTCTTATTTATTTTGCTGCTGTGGTCATTGGCTGCGCAGCAGATCAACAAATCAAAACAATAAAGCCAGGCGTTTTGACCGTCGCGGTGACGTCCGAAGCCCCCATCAACTCATATGATTCGCAGCTCTGGATCAGAGAGTATGTCGAGCGGTTTGCTGACGAGCATACGCTAGAAATCTCATGGGTTGTGGTCCCTTTCAACGAATCTTGGCTACTGGCCAGCACAGATGAAGTGGATTTAGTCGCAACCAATGTTGCTAACTTTTCCGACCGCGCGCACCCAGGCGCCACATTCTCTGCGCCGTTTCTCTACGAGCGCCGCGCGCTGCGTATTAACCCCGAAGACCGAGGGCTGTACGAACACATTAACGATTTTTTAGGCAAGACCGTTGGTGTTGTTTCAGGAATGGCGGCCGAGCGCGATGTGAATAACCGTGCACCGGATGGCGTAATAGTGAGAACCACCAACAGCTTCGCTGAACTTTATGCCGAGTTTGATCTTGGGCAGTTAGATGCCATCGCCGAAGCCGAATACTATTCGCTTGATGGCGAAATAATCCCGTCACACGAAGATGACGTAATCCTAATCGACCACCACGACTTAACCCCGGGCCAGCGCGAGGAGTCAGTCTTTGTTGTGTCCAATAATAGTCAAAATCTGCTCTTCGCCGTTAATGCCTTTGTAGCCCAGACCAAGTTTCCGCTCTGACTAGTCTGATTAGTGTGCTGTTAACTGTGACAACAAGTATGTCAGCTGCAATAACTATGACAGCAGCAACAGCTAAGATTATTATGACAGCTGGAAAAACAGTGATGTTAAAGGCTTTATCAAGTTGACTACGTACGCCGTTATCGATTTCGAGACCACAGGTTTATCTCCCGCTCATGGTGCACGACCCACCGAGGTTGGCATCTGTTTGGTGGAGGGCGGGCGTATAGTTGATCACTACCAAAGCTTGATGAACCCAGGCGTAGCCATTCCTTATGAGATTCAGGGCCTAACCGGCATTACCGACACCATGGTTAGGGCTGCGCCGCCGGTATCGACGGTCATGGCAGAGACTGCCCGCTTTGTAGGCGATCGACCCTTGCTGGCTCACAATGCCGCCTTTGATAGAAAATTCTGGGAAGTTGAGCTCAAAACTATTGAGCAAAAGCCTCGCATGGACATGGCGTGCTCGCTACTGCTTTCTAGACGTTTGTTTCCAATGCTCCCCAATCACCGCTTAGCTACGTTAGTAAGGACATTGCGCCTGCCTATGGAAGGCACCTTTCATCGGGCGATGGCAGATGCCGAATGCACTGCACATCTGTTGATACGTATTCAAAACGAGCTGCAGGGGCGCTTTAAATTAGCAGCCGTTGACCATGCTCTTCTTATGGCAATTCAAAAGGCCAGCAAGCACGATTTAAATAATTGTGTGGGCAAGTACTGTGGAATTGTTTAATTGACTGCTGCGTCAACGGGAAGTGGCCAATTCGCTCCAATTGCTAATGATTGGCTTTACGGATTAAGGGCGAAGATAGGCTTTAAAAAGTTTCTAAAGAGCTCCCTCATAATGCTTCTAATAAAGTCCCTAAGAAAGCTTCAAGCCGCCCCTCGTCTGCGCTGGCGTTCAGCCTCATTAGTCCTGACAAAACATAGCCGCCAAAACTCAATTGCCAAAACTAAGAGATCAAACTACTCTGGTGTTTTGATGTGGCAGGCTAAATTAAAGTTGTATAAAACATCACGCGCTTTACATAAATTCATTTTTCCCCTGTTGCTTCTCGGCTGCACATTGGCTTTTCCGGTTACAGGGCAGGATCGTTTGGCAGCTTTGGTAGGTGATGGCAGTGTGATGCTGCACTCACCGAATGGTGAAATGCTGGTTAGTATCAACCCGAACGGGCCGCTGGTGCCAGCATCCCTCCTTAAGATCCCGCTGGCCCATGTGGCATTGACCACGCTCGGCGAAGATTTTCGGTTCGAAACTCTCTTTTATCAAAATGACAGTGGCGACCTTTTGATTCGTGGCCAAGGAGATCCGTTTCTAGTGTCCGAAGAGGTAGCCCGTATCGCCAAAACGCTAGCTGAGCGCGGCTTGCAACAAGTTAGCCGCTTAGTAATGGATGACTCTGCATTCGAGCCGTATCCCGATCTGCCATTAGAGAAGGGTGCGAATGACCCTTATGCCGCCCGCATCAGCGCGCTGGCGGTCAATTTTAATACGGTAAATCTGGCATGGGCAGCGGGCAGTAAGCTGACCTCCGGTGAGCCACAGACTCCCTTAACAAACCTTGCACGGGAGCTTGGAGCGCAGCTTACACCCGGAGACGAGCAGCGAATTAATCTGGGTGATGACCCTGTTGCTGGTTTGCAGCAAGCTCAACAGCTATTTCAATACTTTCTTAAAGAGTCAGGCATAGCGGTGGCCGATGCAGATTTTTATCGTGGGGCAGTAACCAAGGAATGGACACTTTCCTATAGCCATCCAAGTTCGCGTTCGCTACGTGATAACTTAAATGGCATGCTGCGATACTCAAACAATTTTATCGCCAATCAGCTATTCCTCACTCTTGGTGCACAAAGCACTGGCTACCCGGCAACGAGCGAAGCAGCTCGTAGCGTGCTCCAGGAAAAGCTCTCTGAACTTTATGGGCCAAGTTTTGGAAGTGATCCACAGTTCTTATTCATGCTGGAGGGCTCAGGACTTTCCCGAGAGCAACGCGCCAGCGCCTTAGGCATGATGCAGATCCTCGAAGTATTTAAACCCTATGCAAATATGCTGCCTGAGGTGGGCGGAGTTCTGCGCAAGAGCGGCACATTGACCGGTGTTTACAACTTTGCAGGCTACATCCAAGGGCTCGATGGCCTGTATCCGTTTGTGATTCTTACTAACCAGTCGGTCAACAACCGTGCTGAGATTTTAAGAATTTTGCAGCGACGGCTTTAGGGTGAAAAGAATCGGAAAAATACAGCTTTTGGTGGCATAGCTGTAGTTGAACTAATAGAGTAAGTAATTGTTAGTAGTAGTAGAGGCGGGCTAACATTCGATTAGCTAGATTGACCTTGGGGGTTACCGATACTTAACTGTTGTTCCATCTCCTACGTAAAACCTTGTCTCGCTAATTTCTTCCCTTAGTTGGTTATAGAGTACTCGTGCCAGTTGCGTATTGTTTTTAGACATATCAATAGCAAGTTCAAGTAAGGAAGGGCTATTTAGCACCGTAGTTCTTTCGGTTAATACAATGGATTCTATCAAAGAGATATTTTTAGATTTAAAGGCATGGCTAATAGCGTGGCCAAGAATATACTTTCTAAGTGGCAGAAATATTAACGTTGCCCTTTTTATGAGTGCTGGTTTAGTTAAGCGTATGCTTGCTCTTTCCATTGATGTTTTTACAATACTTGAGTGGTAAATAAAGAAGTCAACTTCTTCAATGCTATTTAGGTTCAAGTTTTTGGCTGCTCTTATGCAAAGGTCAAGTACACCCTCTGTTTTTGCAACCAGTATTTTATAGCGCCATTCTCCCAGTGTGCAAAACTCTTGGAGGGAAGCGCCGACTAAGACGTCATCAATGAGAAGCGATAAATCCTTAGTTAAGTTGCCGAATATCAGGCGGGCGTAACCCCCGCAGTTTGTGCAATACATGTCGCCGCATTTTGGATTTTCTGCGGCAAGACTCTCCAGTTTTTCTAACAGCTCGGTCGTCGTATGCATAAAATTAATATTATAGCTCCGTTCTTACTTCGTGCATTCTAGTATGGTTTTTACGTGATCCACCAATTGATTCTTACTTTGGCAATCATACTCGTCAAGTACGATTTAATATGTTGGTGTATTTTTTTTTCCAATCATATCTGCTGCTTAGTGCTTGGATGGTGAAGGTCAAAAAAATCGATTTTAAGATTGTTTGGTTTTACTCCAAGTTGACAAGCTAAACCAAGTAAGAAGGCACTAATAATTCAATCACTTAGCGACAGGACTCATCGTTAAGCAATTAAACTATTAGTTTCCCCAGAGGTTCTGTGTCTGAGTAGCCTTTTGATCGATAGAGATAAATCCACATTTTATAAACAGAAATAAATCAGGGTGGTTTTGCTCCTGAAAACTTCACGCTACCAAAGGCGCAATTTTTCCCGCCGCTACCGGCTAAGAAAAACTTGTGATTTAGGAGAGTTTAAAGTCTGTATCCAGTTTTTGCCGCTATATGATGATGAAAATACAATTATAAAAATGGCTCAAACTGACTAGATCACCTATTTTTATGGAGTTATCTCTCAGTTATTTCAAAGCCGTCAATAAACGCAGCAAGGTTTTGTCCCAACTCGGGGCAAAGATAACCCCCTTCCTGCACGATGACAGTTGGTATTTTTAGTCTTTCGGAAATTCTTTCACCAATATTTTTGAAACCTTCGGTGGAGATGGCTAAGCCTGCGATTGGGTCGCCCTCGTATGCGTCGAGGCCTAGAGCAATAACCAGCGCTTGGGGTTTATATTGCTCAATTACTTGTAGTGCCCGGTTTAGTGTTTCTAGGTAGACTTTGTCTTTTGTGCCGCGCGGCAGTGGGAAATTGAAATTGTAGCCCTGGCCTTCTTGTTCTCCGGTTTCGGATTCATAGCCCCAAAAGAAAGGGTAGAAGCGCTCGGGGTGTGCATGCAGCGAAACGGTGAGCACATCGGCGCGGTCATAAAAGGCCATTTCTGTACCATTGCCGTGGTGCAGGTCCACATCAAGGATTGCGACCCTATCAAACTTCGCTCTCAATCGCTCCGCCGCGATAGCTACGTTGTTTAGATAGCAAAAGCCTCCAGCGAGCTCTGGTCCGGCGTGGTGCCCAGGCGGGCGGCTCAAGGCGTAGCAGGCGGATTCGCCATCTAATACGAGATCTGCCGCGTGCAACGCAGACCAGCTGCTCCATAATGCGCTTTCCCATGTGTCAGTTGATATCGGGCAGGAGGCGTCGGCCATGTGGAATCCTGCTTGGGCAACCAACGATTTTGGATATTCTCCATCGCGGTTGGTTGGATGAATGTTGGGAGTCACCTCATCAGCGGCGCCTTTGATGCGCGACCAGCGGGTGGCTGCATGTTCAAGAAAGGTAAGGTAGCGCTGGGGGTGAACTTTCAAAATGGTGTTCATGCCGTCGTTGCCAATTGAGCCGTAGTTGGGCGGTGTCACCTTTGTCATGCCTGCTGCCTCTACTCCCTTTAACAATAACTCAACGCGCTCTGGTGACTCCGGATTGGATTCTCTAACGCCGTTGATTAAATAACTTTTTGGGTAGTGCTTGTTCTGTATGGCATTGAATACGCACTTCATCTTGTTAGTCCTTGTCAGCTGCTTTGTTAGTGCCGTTATAGGTGGCTTTTTTATGCGCCGGATTAGGCGCTGTATTAAAAAAGGTGCTAGAGGCTATATTACAAAAGATACTAAAATATGTAGTAAAAACTGTATTAAAAATGTCGTTAAAAGCTGACTTAAAAATCAACTGTTGGCAACTTGCTCTCTTTCGCGAATACACTCAGGCTTTCGGTTAATAATGTCAGGATATCGTTTACCTGCTGGCTTGTAATTATCATTGGCGGGCATACAAGAAAATGATCACCTTTAACCCCGTGCCGTGTTCTGCGAGAGTAGATAATAAGGCCTTTTTCATAGGCAATATCGACTAGCCGGCTGTGGGCACCCATCTCTTTTGGCAGTGGCTCCATGGTCTCTAGATCGGACACCAGTTCAAAGGCCAACAATAGCCCTTTGCCGCGCACGTCACCGATAAATGGAAACTGTGTCTGCAGTGACTTAAGGCCGGCGATTAACTCTAGACCCATGCGCTGGGTGTTGCCCATTAGGTCTTGCGCGATAATTTCATTGATTACGGCAAGGCCTGCACTGCAGGCGATGGGGTTGCCGGCATAGGTATAGCCATGTTGAAAGGCGCCGGCATCCAGCACGGCTTCTACTATGTCATCGCGGGCGGTCATCGCTCCCAAGGGAACGTAGCCCGCACCGAAGCCTTTTGAGGTGGCGATTATGTCGGGGTTGATATCCCAATGTTCGCAGGCAAGGAATTTGCCGGTTCGGCCTACGCCGGTCATCACCTCATCAAAAATAAGCAATACCTCAAACTCATCACAGATTTCTCGAATGCGGCGGTAGTAACTGTCCGGTGCTACTAGCGCGCCGGTTGATGCCCCCCCTATGGGTTCCATGACAAAGGCTAATATAGTTTCGGGGCCTTCCTCTATGATTTTATGGCGGAGCATTTCAGCGTACTTGATTCCGCGTTGCTCATCGCTCAGGTCATCCTTGTCCAAATAACATCTTGGCGCGGGAATTTTTGGCATATCAACAAACAATGGCGTAAAGGGATCTGTTAAAGGCCGATAGCTGGTGAGAGACAGCGCGCCCATGGTGCTGCCATGATAAGAAGGCGACCGGCTTATGAGTTTGCTGCGCTTGGTGTCGCCGGTTACATAACGATACTGGCGGGCAATCTTGATGGCACTTTCTACCGCCTCGGATCCACCGGAGACGAAGAACACTTTCTCATGGCCGGGCGGTGAAAGTTCGGCCACGCGATTGGCCAGGTCCTCGGCGGATTGATTCTCAAAGTGTAGACGATAACCGAAAGTGGATTTTTTCATTTGCGCGCGCATTGCATCTAGCACGCGGGGGTTAGAATGGCCGATATTGGACACCATAGCGCCACTGGAACCGTCGATATAGCGCTTGCCGTTTACATCCCACAGATAAATTCCTTCGGCGCGGTCCAGCAGCGGACGCCGGTTGCGGGTTTGATAAAACAGACGAGATTTTTCCATGGCCTGAGTCCTCAGTGGATTACAGTCATTGTTGAGAGCTTATCTTAAGAACGTAAACTCAAGAGCGTTAAGTGGAAGTCTGCGCAAAACCAAAAGGGTAACATGATATCCTCGAGTAAAATATCTACTGTTACTGCCTCTATTTTTCATAGAATTATTAGTAAAAAATAGAGAATTACCGTTAAAATAAATACAGCTAGATGCGTTTTGGAATGATCAAGTATAACCGTGTGAGTAAGTATAAGATAAAGAAATGCAGTAAGTGCAGGAATAAAATCAAGGATAATAATTAAAGGGAGCAACCAACTATGGCTAGAGAGTTTGGGCTCATTGGTGACGTCGTAACCGTAGTGGGTTATGTGATCGGAGCCCCCATCTTTATATTGCCTGGCCAGCTTGCTGGATCTTTTGCCCCCGCAGGCATTGTCTCCAACGTTATTGCGGCGGTAATTGCGCTGTTTGCCTGTGTGTCTGCTGTGCAGGCTTGGCAGTCTTTATCTAAAGAGTGGGGCCGGCTATGAGGCAATCACAAAACTGGTGTCACCACTCGGAGCCTTCATCACTATTTGGTTAATGCTAGCTGCCTAGCGTGGGTGCAAAAATAGCAGCCTATGGCGTAGTGCTTTTATTCGGCGCCCTTAATCTTGGTGGCGCTGCAAATCTGGTAAGAGTGCAATCTCTTATAGTGGTCGGTTTTATGGCCGCCGTGGCGGCGATTTGTTTCGGTGGCCTGTTCACGGTGCAGGCTGACAACCTAAGTCTCTTTATGCCTGTAGCTATCAGCCTCGTGATGTTGGCGGTTGTTCCTGCCTTTTTCTCCTATGGTGGCTTCATGGTGGTTATGGAGATGGCCGGTGAGAAATATTGAGAAGGAAGTGCCAGAGCTACGGCGGCATTTTTTCGTTAATTAAGTCCTCATTAAAATCCATGTGAGCCTAGTTATTTGTGTTGGCCTTTGCAAAAAATGATGAAGTGATTAATGTATTCCGTCAGAAGAGGCGCGATGGAAAGGCCATCGCTAAGCTGCTTGTGCGGTATACTAATGAACTACTCTGTCTCACCTATAAAGACTATGCCTTTGCTTCCCTCCAACATTCATTTGCCGGTTACCGAAATACTCGAAGAGTTGAAGTCGACTTTTAGCCTCCACCACGAAGTAATTCTGCAGGCACCACCGGGCGCGGGAAAAACCAGCCTCGTGCCGTTGGCACTGGCAGCTGAGTCCTGGCTGGGTCACAAGAAGATCTTGATGCTCGAGCCACGGCGCATTGCAACTCGCGCTGCGGCGCATCGGATGGCGGACCTGATACGCGAACCTGTGGGTCAGACCGTGGGGTATCGCATGCGACTGGATACCAAAGTTTCGTCCAACACAAAGATCGAAGTAATTACAGAGGGCATTCTCACCCGCATGCTTCAAGAAGATCCTTCCCTCGCGGATGTTGGGCTGGTTATTTTTGATGAGTTTCATGAACGTAGCTTGGACGCGGATCTGGCGCTTGCTTTGTGTTTAAAGGGACGGTCTCTGTTTCGCGATGAGGATCCGCTTAAAGTCCTTATTATGTCGGCAACGCTGGACAGCCAAAAGCTCGAAGAACTCACTGGTGCGCCTGTTATTCGCAGCGAAGGGAAACAATACCCTGTAGACATCGTTTATAGTAAATCAAGCCAGCCGAAAGACTCCCTTCATGACAAGGCTGTGACATCAACGTTAAGGGCGTTAGCTGACAACCCCGGCAGCAGTATTCTGGTATTTCTCCCAGGGCAGGGCGAAATCAGGCGAGTGGAAGACTCACTTGCGATGGAGTTGCAAAGTCGAAAAATCAACGGCGTGCACCTGCGAACTCTCTACGGCAACCTTTCCTTAGAGGCACAACAAGCCGCCATTGCACCGGTACCAACGATCGGTGAGCGAAAAATTGTGCTGGCAACGAACATAGCGGAAACTAGCTTAACTATCGAAGGGGTAGATGTTGTCATCGACTCTGGTTTCGCGCGGGAACCGGTCTTCGATCCGGCGTCTGGCATGACACGTCTGCACACTCGCAAAATTTCTCAGGCATCGAGCATTCAAAGAATGGGGCGAGCTGGCAGATTACGCCCGGGCAAATGCTATAGGCTCTGGTCAAAAAGTCAGCAAGATCAGATGGCTCCTCATGCAACGCCGGAGATACTAAACGCTGACCTCACTCCGGTTGCGCTGCAGCTTTTTCAGTGGGGTATCAATGACCCGGTGGATCTCGCTTGGCTAGATCCTCCCGGCAGCGGTCCGTGGCTGCAAGCTGTGTCGTTGCTAATAAAACTCGGCGCGATAGTACAAGGTGATAATGGCTTACGACTAAGCAATCACGGCATCCAAATGGCAGGCCTGGCCGCACACCCTCGCCTTGCACACATGCTGATATGCGGGCAATCCATTGGTCAAGCAAACACCGCTAGCCTTCTTGCAAGCATCCTGTCTGATCGCGATCCTTTCGGTCGAGACACCCCTGATATGAACGAGAGACTCGATATCCTCTTGGGAAAATCAAAATGTCCGAATCAACATCGTGGTTGGTTTCGCCGCGCCCATCAACTCGCCGAACAATTCATTGGGCCAATCCGTGGGTTGAAAATTGAGTTGCCCGCGCAGTCACTAAAGAGCCATCAAGTATTGGGATATCTGATTGCCTGCGCTTACCCTGATCGAATTGCTCGGCGTCGACACGCTGGCGGTTTTCAATTAGCGAACGGACGCGGGGTCAGCATTGCGGGAAACCATACCCTGGGAAAATCGAAGTGGTTGGCCGTTGCTGAGGCCGGCGGAATGGCGAGATCAATAAGCGATACAATTCAATCGGCTGCGATTTTAGATGAAACACTGTTTGAGTCATTGCTTGCCGATCAGATTGTAACTAACACCATCGTTGAGTGGGACAGCAAATCAAAGCGTTTCATTGCTGAACAAAGAGAGCAGGTCGGCTCGCTTGTTTTAAGCGCCAGCAAACTTGTAAAGGTTCCGGCTGACGCTAAACGAGATGCTCTTGTAAAGTATGTTCAAGCCTCGGGGTTGGAAACTTTACCTTTTACACCGGAACTTCGGCAATGGCAGGCGCGGGTCGAACTCGTTCGAACCACCACCGGTAATAAGGCCTGGCCCGGGGTGTCTAATGAACAACTGTTGGCTTCGATGGGCGATTGGCTCGGACCGTATCTCGAGCCCATCAATCTGCTAAGCCATTTCAAAAAGCTTGATTTGAAGTCGATTCTTACAGCGCTGCTGACATGGGAACAAAATCAACAGCTGGGCGTACTGGTGCCTCAACGGTTGCAGGTGCCGTCCGGTTCTAGCTACGCGCTTGATTACACAACAACACCGCCGGTACTAGCTGTGAAGCTTCAGGAAATGTTTGGATGCGTAGATACGCCCGCGGTCTTCAATGGTCTAGTACCACTGGCTGTTCATCTGCTATCCCCCGCCGGCAGACCAGTACAGGTTACTCAAGATCTGGCTGGGTTCTGGGATTCGTCCTATCAGGATGTCCGAAAGGAAATGAAGGGGCGCTATCCAAAACATTCATGGCCGGAAGATCCGCGAAATGCTGTCCCAACAAGAGGAATAAAAACCAGCCATAAGAATTAAAATACCTATTTGCAATATAGGGTTGATTCAGCGATGTGCAGACGGAGACCGGACCCTATTGAATATAGGAGTTCCCCTGTCTGCTTCGGCCAGAAAGCGGGCACTAGGCGCACTATAATCAGACATCAAAAAAACCACCACGATCTAAGCTGTTATGGGTCAGTAGCTTTAAGCTAAATAAATTCAGGCAGGCTAAGCAAGTGTCTGCGCTGTCCAGCGAGAAGCTTTTTACTTGATCTCTATTATATAGGCCCTGTCATTTTGACTAACCGCAACAGTGGCTGCCCTTTTTGAACTAGCTGATATGAGTGCCGGTGTTGCGGTCTAGTGGATTAAGTTGTTAAGTTATTAAATTGTTAGGGCTGCTTAGGTTTTCTCTCGGTTTTCTCTCGGTTTTCTCTAGCGTTTCTCTCGGTTTTTTGTTTTGAGCATAATTATGAAGTTTATCCACACCTCTGACTGGCACATAGGCCGTCAGTTCCACAACGTGTGTTTGCTTGAAGATCAGCGACATGTTCTTGATCAAATTGTTGATTATATTGCTAAAGAAGCCGTAGACGCGTTGGTCATAGCTGGCGATATATACGACCGATCGGTGCCTCCTGCCAAGGCTGTCGCGTTACTGGATGAGTTTATAAGTAAAATTTGTTCGGATATGACGGTGCCGATTATTCTGATTCCAGGTAATCACGATGGCGCTGAACGTTTGCGCTTTGGGTCCAGGCAGCTGAGTTCGGCGGGTTTACATATTATTGGCGATCTTAAGCAGATCGAAGAACCGGTTATTCTAGCTAGCCCATCAGGTGATGTTGCTTTTTATGGTATTCCCTACAATGATCCTGAAACTGTGCGTAATCTGTTTGACGCTGATGTTACAAGTTACGATGACGCTCATACTTTTCTTGTAGATCGAATCAAAGCAGTAAAAAATTCAGCCAAATCCAATGTGCTGATCAGCCACTGTTTTATCGACGGTGCTCAGGAATCAGAGTCTGAGAGACCGCTGTCCATTGGCGGTGCCGACCGGGTTAGTTACCAGCCCTGCGCCGCCTTTGATTATGTGGCGTTGGGTCATTTGCACAGCCCTCAGTATAAAGGCGAAGAACATATTCGCTACTGCGGCTCGATTCTTAAATACAGTTTCTCCGAGCAAGATCAGAACAAGGGTGTGACTCTGGTTGAACTCGATAGCACTGGCCTAAAAGAGGTTAAACACCTGCCACTAAAACCGCTGCGGGATATGCGGATTGTTGAAGGTGAAATGCAGGCCATTCTGGATCAGGGCAAGGTTGATCCTAATAACGGAGATTACCTGTTGGTGAGGCTGACTGACCGTCATGCCATTCTAGATCCTATGAATAAGCTACGTACGGTTTATCCCAATGTTTTGCATCTTGAGAAACCAGGTATGCTAGAAGTGGGCGAACAAAAGATGAATCGCGAAACCTTGAAGCGTGGTGAGCTGGAAATGTTTCGTGATTTTTTTGTACAAATTACTGGCCAGCCTTTAACCGAAGATCAGGGTGAGGCGATTCAGCAGACAATCACTGAACTTGATAAGCGGGAGGCACAAGCATGAAGCCTCTTTTGCTAACTATCGAAGCCTTCGGCCCCTTTGCAGGGCAAGAGTCGGTAGATTTTACCGCGCTGGGCAGCAACCCGCTGTTTCTGATTAATGGAGCAACGGGGGCAGGCAAAAGCACCATTCTTGATGCCATCTGTTTTGCATTATATGGACAGACCACCGGTGCGGAGCGCGATGGTTCACAGATGCGCTGTGACTTTGCTAAGCCAGACCAGCTGACTAAGGTAACGCTGAAATTCTCCCTTGGGAATAAGCACTACCGCATAAGTCGCGTTCCTCAACAGGAAAAGCCTAAAAGCCGAGGAGAAGGGACCACTAGCCACTCCGCTGAGGCACAGTTCTGGGAGCTTGATGGAACGGAGGAGGGCAAACTTTTAGTTTCAAAAAAAGTGAATGATGCGACAGTCAGGGTGCAGGAGTTAGTTGGCCTTGATGTAGAGCAGTTCAGGCAGGTTATGGTACTCCCGCAAGGTAAGTTCAGAGAGCTATTGCTTGCGGACTCTAAAGATCGAGAGAAAATTTTTAGCCAGTTGTTTCAGACCTCGATATACAAGCGTATCGAAGACTTATTAAAGAGCAAGGCATCTGGCATCAAGCAGGCGGTTGAGAATCATCAGAATCAAATTCGCGGGATTCTGCAGGCAGCCGAGGTCAACACAGAGCAAGAAGTTAGGGATGAGTTGACAAGTTTGGCGCAAGAGCTAGCTACTGCTTTGGTCAAAAGAGAAGAAGCTGGGCGCAATAAAAAAGCCAGCGAGATTATTAAGGAGCGATCCGAGCAGTTGATTAAGCGCTTTGATGAGCTAGAGCAAAAGCAAGCGTTACTTGTAAACAAACAAGAGAAAGAACCTGAATTCAAAGCGATGCAGGACAGGCTTGATCAGGCACTAAATGCGGGTTCAATTCAGCCCTTGTATTCTAATGCGCAGGTAGCGGCTTCCCGCTTGATTCGAATTCAGCAAGAGCTTGCCACCAGTGTTGAAAAACTTAAGGGATGCGAGCAATGGCAAAAAAGCGCCGTGCAAATTTTCAATGAAGCAAAAACTAAAGCCGAAGAAATCAGCGCCCTAACAAAGCAGCAACTACAACTGGAGCAATTCGAGAACCAATCTATTGAGCTGCGGCAGTCACTGAAAAAGCGTGTTTTAGCTCAGGCTGACGTGCGGACAAGCGCTTCGCTGTTAACGGATAAGCAGCAAGAGCAAGCTCTGTTAAACAGTGAGCAGGACACCCGTGAGCAATCTATAAAAGTTATCCAGCACGAACTTGAAAGCTTGCCGGAAAAACAGATTGCCTTGAATAAGTTGGAAGTCCATTTTCAGCAGCGTCAGGAGCTTGAAGCTTCGCAACAGCAAGAGCAGTCCAAAATTGCTTTAGAGGTAAAAGCTCAGCAGGATTACAAAAAAATTCAAGAGAATTTTAATCAGTTAGAAATCGCTGCTAAAAAAACAGAGCTAAATTGGCACGCAGGCCAGGCGGCTATTTTAGCTCGTGATTTAAGTGACGATCAGCCGTGCCCCGTTTGTGGCAGTAAAGAGCATCCTGCGCCAGCCGAGGATGAAAGCGGCTTAGTAGATCAAGCTGATGTTGAAATAGCTAGAGACACTGTCGCAAAGGCTAGAAAAGTCATGGACTGCGCGAAGCAAGATTGGGATCAAGCGGTTAATGTGCTTGCTCAATCTCGGCTGGAATGTAAACGGCTGAGTACTGGGCTGGGCTCACTAGTCGACCGGTCATTGACTGCGCTGCAAGAAACTCTATCTGAGTATAAGGGTGAATTAGCGGGCTTGTTGGCCAAGCAAGAAAAGCTGAGACAGCTACGTAAGCGGATAGAAGCTATTAAGGTTGAACAATCAGCATTAAAAGGTGTGCAGGAAGCTCTGGTCCAGCAAGTAGATGAGCATAAAGTGCAGTTAGTGATGATAAGTACCAGCGTTGATCAGCTGCTAAAGTCGATTCCAGAGAAGTTGCGTGAAACCAGCGCCATTGAGGAAAAGCTCACGGCCGTTAAGTCGTATATTAGTCAGTTGGAGGAGGGTCTTGAAAAAGCAGTACAGGAGCAGATGGATGCGCGTTCCGAATTTGATAAAACATCAAGCCATCACACAGCGCTTGAAAAACAGTTAGAAGAGCAGTTGATTCAAACTACCGAAACATCCACTGTTTGGCTTGAGGCGATCCAGAACAGCTTGTTTGCAACAGACATTGAATTTAAGGCAGCTTTGGTTGGGGCGGCTGAGCAAGGAAAAATAAAAGTGTCGTTAGCGCAGTACCGGTCACAGCTTGATTCTCTTACTGGTGCAATCGCCCAAATGCAAAAAGATGTGGCAGGTAAAGAGCGACCAGATCTTGAGGTGCTAGAAATAGCCCTAGTTGAAAAAACGGGCGTGTACTATCAGGCCGACGAGATGTGGCGAAAAATAGATGGGCGCAATAATCAACTTCAGGATATCCAGAAGAAACTGGATTTGGCCCATGAAAAAAATGAGGCACTGGAGGCTGAATATAAAGTCATAGGTACGCTCAGTGACGTGGCTAATGGTCAGACAGGAAATAAAATAAGTCTGCAACGTTTTGTGCTCAGTGTGTTGCTTGATGATGTGCTTATTCAAGCGTCTCAGCGACTCAGGCTTATGAGTAAGGGGCGCTACGAACTGGTTCGAAAGGAAGACAGAGCCAAAGGAAACAAAGCCTCTGGTCTAGAGTTAGAGGTCGAAGATGGTTATACCGGGAAGGCTAGATCGGTGGCGACGCTTTCTGGTGGCGAATCATTTCTGGCAGCATTGTCTTTGGCACTGGGGTTGTCCGATGTTGTTCAGTCCTATGCAGGCGGCATTAGGCTGAACACACTTTTTATTGATGAGGGCTTTGGCAGTCTTGACCCGGAATCACTAGATTTGGCCGTTCGAACTTTAATTGACCTTCAGGCGAGCGGGCGAATGATTGGAATCATATCTCACGTGAGTGAGCTGAAAGAGCAAATGGCATTGAGGTTGGATGTGATCAGTGAACGGAATGGGAGCCGTATTGCAATTGTTGGTGTTAGCTAATTTGTTAAAACCGTCCGCCTTCATCGAGGAGGCATTTTTCTTAGTGAATAACGGTGGAATGTTTAGCACACAAAACGCGAAGTTGTGCAGCGGGTACTTGGCTTTAAAAGAGCGTAATGCCAAGAATAGTCCTCGAGCCAAATCGATTATGAAGTGGTCAAGCGGTTTGAGTGTGGTGCATGAGCAGGAGATTTTGACCACTGAGGAGTTCGTTGCAGCGAAGAAGAGTCTTTTGGGATTATAAAACGCGAACATATCAATTAGAGGATAAAGTTTATGCCAAGATCTGCGGGTAATTTCGAGGGGTGTGATCTGCCAGTGTATATTTTTGATAGCGAGGTTTAGTCGCAATAGGTTTGCTAATGTTATCGTAGGTCTGAGTACAGGTCGTATCAGCATAAACGTAGCAAGCGAATAAAATAGCTTGCAGTGAGATTAGTGATATCTGGGCATTAAAAAATGAAAAGATAGCTCCACAGGAATGGTGATCATGCATAGATTAGCTGTTGTTAAACTTATTATCTGAGCTCCCCTTCGTCTTGCACTCAGCTTTTTCTTTAAGGCGACGTTTATCAAAGCATATAATCTACTCAAGGCCAGCAGTGTAAAAAGCCACTGTTATTTTGACGTAGAATTAAGCGAACGGGTATTCTGGGGGCAACTTTCGAGGTAATCGGTAAAGCATGAGTGTTATTTCTGTGGAGGTCGGTGGTCATATAGCTGCCGTTTTTTTTGTGATCCTAAGTGGCCTTGCAAGGAAAATCAAAGTAATCTGATGCTTCTGATCCTTTTGATGGTCTACCTAAATTATGACAAAAACATATTCTATTGCAATGATCGCTAGTATTTTATTTGTCGTTCTATATCTCATATTAGCGCTCACCGGCACGATATTTTTTTACGAATCAGGCGAAGCTATAGGCACAATTTCTGGCTGGTGCGAACGAGTCAGTGGCGGTGTCTTTCGAGAACCTGCAAATACCTTAAGTAATATAGGATTCATGATCTCTGGCCTCTTTATGTTGTGGATTCTGACGGCTGAAAATAAATCAAACACCGACCAGAGCAATGCGTTTACTGGCCTCAATAAAATTAGTATTTTATATGCGGTCGCAGTTATCTATTTGGGGCCCGGTTCATGGTTAATGCATGGCACGCACACTGCGTGGGGAGGATGGGCTGACAATTTAAGTATGATCATGTACATCGTCTTTCCTTGGCTGTATAACCTTAAGCAGATGGGGCGCTGGAGTGTGAGTCGTTTTCTTTGGACTTATTTTCTCATCGTACTTACCTATTCTTTAGCCAGATGGTTCTTCGGGGGGGACTTAGGTATTGGGCTTGATCTGTTTGGGCTGTCGATAGGTTTGTGGATTATTTCAGAAGCTTTGTTTAAATTCTGGTCGCCAACCTTTCGCTGGGCGTCTGGATTTGTGGGTTTTATAGTCGCGTTAGTTTTTGGTATTTCACCGCAAGAAATTTTTCTAAACATTGGTGAATACTGGTGGATTATCTTGTTTTGGGTTCCTGCTGTTTTCTCAACGAGTCGCCCAGTTTTAACAAGGACTTACACTCCGTGGTTTTTTCTAGGTATGCTTTTGTTTTTAACCGCATTTGTGATTTGGCTTCAAGGTTATCCTGATACGCCGTTTTGCCAACCTGACTCGTGGATTCAGCCGCACGCTATATGGCACTTAATGACCGCGTTATCAACGTGGTGTTTCTTTAAATTCTATCGAACAGAGCGAGAGGCATAACTTGCACGTTGAGGTGGCTGTCATCAACAACACTGCGCTTTTCTATTCGACACTTAGCGTATAGAGACAACATGCCTGTAACGATATGAAATATGTTTGGTAGCTTAATGTTATGGTGCGTTTCGTATGCTTTCATTTTTTTGCTATACATTCCCCTCATCCTCCTCCGCATCTTCGGGTGCTACATCCCCAGCCAATTCAGGAAAAAAGGCTGCCTGCTTCAAGCTATTTGGGGAGGCTGCGAACTGCGTAACGACCGGATCCTCAGACTCTTGGTATGGAATTCCGGCCGCTCGATATTGCTATTCGCGATGGCGTCGAAAATTTCTTGTCTGCGGGGAAAGTAGGGTCAAAACTCAAGCTAGATTTTTGAGTGGCAACCGTAAAAATGGTCATGGCAATAGAAAGAAAGTGAGAATAAATAGGGTAGGGAATAAATAGGCTAGATTGAACTGGCAGGGGTTTCCAGCCTTAATCCCTGCCGGTTGTCTTTCGATTGCCTTGCCGGGTCCTGAAATTACTCTTTGCAATTTGGCAGAAACCCCTTCTGTTTTTCTGCACTTCTTCGGTTTATAGCGCCAGGAAAACCCGACAGTTGCGGATCACTTCCTTCGGCATCACCAGCTGTTAATTCTGGAGTTTGTGCTGATCTGAGCCTGTAATAGAAAAATCGCCTCAAGTAATTCTGGCTCAACATCAACAACACTGGCTAGTCGCGCAACAGTGCTGCGCCACAACTCTTCAATAAGCTCGTTTTAATGGTAGCTAGCAACAACCCCTTGAGCGCGATCATAAATAGCTCTGGATCTTTTGCCCAAGTCTTCGCTAAATCATCTCTGTGTTTGCTAAGTCCAATTTTTATAAGTATTTGATGCGATTCTTGTTGAGTATCACGGAGCGCTTCACCGTCAAGTGGGTCTAGGTGACTCTTTATCCTTTAGAGCTGCCCGCTCCAGAGTTGCCAAAAGCGGGCAGCTCTAAGGCATGGGCTTTTCTAAGCAGCTCATTTTAGTTCGAAGAATTGAGTGCTAGTTGGTCACCAACTCTTACGATTCCCGGTTGCGCCACCACCGCATACACACCTGCGCAGGGGAACTGTCCCAGCTCGCCAACCTGAAGTTTATTGTGCTGCACCAGGGTGCGAATAACATTGTTGTCCCTAGGCAAGTCACCTTGGGCTAGGGTTGTCATCACGCAGCGGGCATCTGGCATTGCCACACTAAGATGTAGGGAGTCACCGATAACCACTTTATGGCCAACCCAATCGTTTTCTATGAACCCGATTTTTTTAGTTTTAACGTTCACATTCATTCTGAATCGTCGTTCATCGAATTGGCTGGTTGGCTGAAGTTCGCCCAACCGCGCGAGTGTTGCCGAGGTGAGAAGCGATATCGGGAATGCATCTAGGAAAGAGCCAACAGGGATGGGAGATTGCTGTCCAATCGCACTGAATAGCGCCGCCCCTAGCGGTTGATCGATAACATTGTCCCTGATACCTCTAGGGTCTGCTCCCTCTACGTCAGGGTGATATTGATCTACCGTGTAATCATTCGGCGCGACCTGTGCCAGCGTGAGATTTCTTTTGAAGTAAGCCGACAGCACGCTATCGACATCATCAGAATCGCTCCGTACGGATGTTCCTTCAGGTAAAGTAATTTGCACCGCAGGCATGGTGCCACCCGGGTGGGGAGTGTCAACGAACGCCGCGCTGCACTCGAAAAGATTAGGAAAGAGCTTCACACTCTTCGCGCTCACCACCTTGCCGGTGTCCATATCGATCAGCGCATAGGCACGGTCGCCCAGCACACCTCGCTCTGTCACCTCGACCTCCGTGAGTTGTTCGCCCCCCATGGATTTCACCGGAAACCGCCACAAGCTTGATATAGAGCCGAGTATTTTACTGGTAGGCATTTTGTTCTCCTGTTATAGCTGCTTGATGGTAGCCTGTTGGGTTGGTTAGCACCAATCTTTGGAATAAAGACACCGACCTTGATTGGCACCTCTCTCGAATTATGAAAAGGAAGTAGAATTTTTGGGAATTTAGAAGCTACTGGACTTAAAGCCTTTGTGAGTATGAATAGTTGGTTTATCAGCAATTTGCTCACAACCAGATATTCTACTTCGCAAAACCCTTCGACGTTCCTTTCGTTAGACGCTCCTTTCGTTAATAGTAACTGCATAGAATCGAAGTACCGTTTGCGTTGATTCTAATCTATGCTATTGAAATTCAGAACCATTAACCGTAAGAGTTAAAGACAGCGCGCTGACTTTACAGTTATAAGAAAATCATAGGCTAAGTTAGAAATATTCTCGAATGAATAAAGATGCGGTCTATTTTTTTTTAAATCATCTATTCATAGCTTTTTTAGTGAGAGGATATAGCTTTATATTTTCGTCGATAGTTTTCTCAAATTGCACCAAATCTACTTCGCCGACCACATTGCGTACCAATGATTTTCAAAAGCAGATTTGATGCAGTAATCTTAGTCTACGACAACTTCCCTTACGTCAGCTTTTATTGTTCCAGCAACGAAATCAATCTCACCAATAGCCATGTTCAGCTTTCGATCACTGGTTATATCCCATGAATATAGTTTAAAAATACTGCCCTGCTTGAAATATGCGCCCTGAATACTTCCTGTAACTACAGTTTCTCCATTTTGAGTCCAAGCAAAACCTGTGAATTCACCTCCGTCATCTAAATCAAGATTGTCAGTGAAAATATAAGACAAATACACTTTTCCATATTCGCCCGCTTCACCTGACGCAGAGACTTCAAATGTCTTGCCTCCATCTCTTGTAAAAGTTGAATCAATAGTGAAATTAGCCTCGAATGCAGCTGCCGCGAAGTCAACTTCTTGCGCCACAGCACCTTGTATAAAGGTAAGCATTAAAATCGCCAATCCAAACAGAGTTTTCATTCTAATTACTGCTTTCATATTATTATTCCTTTAGCGTAAAGATAAATTTAAAGTATTAATTACTTCTCAATTTGCTGCAACCTAGACTGATAGTTATAGCAAATTTATTGTAAGCTATAATTTTATAAAATAGTTATTCAAATTTGAGTAGAGTTAATATTTTCCAAAGTTAGTTTGTCCTAAAACTCCTGTAGCCCAATGTACTTCCTTTGGCACGCTAGGCTTAGACTGTTTTATGCAGGTTGTCTCTCCCCAATACCCTTGGATTTTCTGGTACAAGTTAATCTGCTAGTGGCTCAACTATTTGTTTAACTAAACGGCTCAATTCTTACTCATGCGCAATTGAATTTGAAAGTTCTAATTGTTCGCTATTTGCGTAACTCATAATGCGCACTGGCTTCATTTGGGTTTAAAGCATCATTATTTATGTGTCTATTATTTCACTCAAAATCACCTTGGAGCCTGTCAGTCACCAGGGTGCTTTAGTCGCCAGCAACATTTTTTGAGTCTTGTAAGTACATTGCTTTCTAACAACTACACATGAAATTTCACACGTAATGTGAAATGTGAATGCTGTCAGTTATTGGAAGCTTTGGTTGATGGCAATACAAAGTAAATCTAGTGTAATTTTTGAATAAAGATTGTTAGCGTTAACTAAAGAATCGTCTATTTTATATTCAATATACTACTTTCGGTAACTACGAGATTCTTACGGCTTCTAAAGTAAAAGCCCACCATACTTTTATTGGTGGTTTTCTCTGAAACTTATTACTGATCACATGGGACGGCGTACTAATCTTTCTGCAAATCGCTTAAAGGCGAATAGCAAAATCCAACAAGTGTTCAAAGACTTTGGTGTTGGAATATATGAAAGAGACAAAAATGTAGCTTTTGCTACGTGGTGGAGGAAAAAGGTAAGCGAGACAGAGACGCGCGGTGACTAGTTGTTTGCCGAACCACTAGTTACAAATAAGATGGATAGTATTGATATTTAGTTCCAAACAGGGTATCACTCACAACAAATTACAATAGGATAAGAAGTAATGCCTGAATTCATTTTTTCACCAACCATTGTGGTCATTCCACTGCTCATATGCTTCGTCGTCATTGAGCTAGGCATTAGTCGCCTGCTAGGGCGGTCTGTTTATAAGTTCCAAGACAGTATTACTTCGATCAACATAGGCATAATGAGCCAGTTCGTTAATGCCACTGGGGCGATTATTAGCGCTTTTATGTACGCAATCATACAAGCTAAGTACGGAACGTTTACATGGGATCTGACGAGCCCTTTTACATGGGTTTTCTCGCTATTGCTTTACGATTTTATGTATTACTGGGTGCATCGCACAGGTCATGAGGTCAATATGTTCTGGGCCTCCCACATCACACACCATAGCAGTGAGCAATTTAACCTTTCGACTGCATTGAGGCAGGCCTCCACTGGCTTCTACTTTAAATGGGTATTTTATATGCCTCTTGCCATTCTAGGTATCCCTGTTCAGGTCTTTGTGATTATCGGGCTCATCGACCTGCTCTATCAAGTTTGGGTGCATACGCAATTGGTAGGGCGGCTTGGTTGGTTAGAACTGTTTCTCGTTACGCCTTCTAATCATCGCGTACACCACGGTAAAAACGATTATTGTATTGATAAAAATTACGGCGGCGTCTTTAGTGTTTGGGATAGGCTTTTTGGAACCTACGCCGATGAGCGATCAGAAGAGCCGGTAAGGTTTGGTATCAAGACACCGCTTAATAGCTGGAACCCAGTGTGGAGCAACTTACATTATTGGGTGGGGATGTTTCGAAAAGCAGGTGCTCAGTCGAACTGGCGTGACAAGCTCATGTGCTTCTTTGGTGAACCAGCTTGGGTGCCCGGGAGTAATCCTGCAGAAGTTACCGCAAAGAGCCCATTGACGGAGCAGAGCCCATTGACGGAGCAGCAAATAGACGCTGACTCACCTGCCCTGATTCGGTTGTCTGGCTTGCTAATGACGATAGTTTCGGCAGGTCTTTTAGTTTTGTATTTGGGATCCAAGCAGCAGTTGCCGCCACTCGTTCAAATTCTCGTTGTTATTTTTGCTGTGCTCGTTTTTGCAAGTGCTGGCCTTCTCTGGAGCAAGGAATCCAAAGGTGGGGCGGCCCATGAATAGTCTCGCTCTTTCAGATGGAGTGCTGCTGATTGCAGCACTCGTGATAATCATGAAACCCAGTGCTTCGACCGGCCTGCGCTTAAGCGCTGCCGTATTCGGGGCGGCAGCACTGTTAGGCGTTTTGCGCTTCTCGACTCTGCTGCCTTTACCGGGTATGCACAGTTTTTTCTCGGGATTAGGTGCCTCTGCTGCTTATCCATTATTGGCAGCAGCATTTTTATGGCCAGATTCGGCTGTTGCCCAAAGCTGGCGGTTTGCGAGTATCTTCTTAATCATCTCCGGCGCCTTTGGTTTAATAGCCTCGGCTCTTGAATTCAGCTTGTGGGGGAATATTCTAGCGATGCTCTCAGTCATCGCGCTGCTGCTCAGATCAATGAAGGATAGGGACGTAATGGCGGTAATAGGCAGTGGCTCGTTGCTGGCAGCACTATTGTTGTTCTCTAGTCAGTTCTCGCTACCTCCGGCTTTGCAGCCTGGCGATTTCTTGCATCTGTTTATGGCGCTAGGACTCACACTTATGGCAACCCGGTCGTTGCGTTTCCCGCAGCAAACTACATCCGCCGCTCTGACTGGTGTTAATTTGGCTCCCATGGATTAGCTGGCGCAGGCTGCGCAAAGCATGTAACAGCTCCATACCCTACTCCTTAAAGCCGCTTGATTGAGGAAAGGCTCATTGCTGCTCCCATTGCTTAGCTCCTGATGAGCTTAGAAAAGCTGGTGCTGAGCCTTATCAGATGCAAATTTTATTTTGGCTTTAATTCAAAGGGATCTATTTTTACTCTCGCTAAAATTTTTACGCTTGCTGATCTTTTAAGCTGGCTATACCGTTCGAACCCCTGATTGATAATGTCTCGATGTTCACTTTTTACGATTTTCGTTTTGGCTCTTAGCTCAATTACACGACACACAAATGTTACTGGTGCCCGAGCTTCCCCAATCGAACTCTTTATAACCAGTTATAAACCCGATCCTCTAAATTAAAAAATGATAGCTTCATTTTTGAAAATAGAGGGACTATGTAGTAAATTTTGACTTCACAAGTAAAGAGCCTTCATGCCTGAAGGTGGCCCAGCTAATGAGCGAATCAGTTCCCCCTGTAGTTATTATTAGATCCGCATAAGCAATTTCATTTAACTATTTTCATAAATTAATTCCATCGACCTCTCTCATTACACTAAGTGGCAAAAACTTAATTTCCGCTCTGGTCTAGGTACTTCCAGTCTGCTGCACCAAAGAACATCTCATCCATGCTTTGAAGGCCCCAAGGAACTGAACGGAAGGGATCGGGATTGGTTTTGTTTTGCTGTGAGTTATCGAACGCTCCGGTTGCCGTGATTATCGTGCCCGCAGGAACTAACTTCGGTTCTTCATAGGTGTAGGCAAGCTGCCAGTTGTAATTGTAGTTCGCTATATTAATTAGTTCTTCAGTGCTGCCATCTGGATATTCTGCGGAGAAGCGCATGCGTTTGCCGCGAAAATGCATATGCGGTGTGAAGGCAAACAGCTTTGCGTCTTTTTCAATCGTGAACGACTGCGTCATCTCATAGTCTGGATCTAGCGGCGGAATATTTACCCAGGTCGGGGTAAAGTGGCAGGCGCATTGCCCAGTCATTCTCTCCTCTGGTACGAATCCTTCGGGGTAGAACCAGAGTCCTATTCGACTAGCATCGACAGATTCTTTACCCGTAGTTGTGTAGTGCATCTGCATCGCGATTTTTGTGCCTGCCTTTAACAGGCCTCCGGTGTTTGGCGGCTCCATACGGGGGGCTTGCCCCGGGATATACGGTGCTATGTCAGGGCGATCAGGTTCGCCGCCTAATAGCGAACCACCACTGGTAGCGCCCGGTGCGATCAAGCTGTGCAGAGTATGGTGCAGCACGGTGCGATCACCAGGAATGTACTGACTAGCCCTCACCCAACGATCTTGTTCAACGTTCAGCTCCACCATCACATTGTAGTAGTCCAATACGCCAGTGGCGGGGATGCTCTGTTCTGGAATCTCAATGATGTAATCTGGCTCACCAAAAGCCCACTCGGTTTCGGGCCAAACTAATTCAGTTAGTGGATCGCTGTCGCCATCCTTCGGAGAGCCCGCTTCGATCCAATGGACTATTTTCTGCGCATCATCATCAGTAAGAACCATATCATTAACGAAATCGCCAATATGGGGGTCAATTTGGCCAGGAGGCATACGTTTAGTCATCAGCACTTCCCGTATCATCTGTGACCAACCCATAACCATTGTGTGACTATCGAGAGCAAAAGGCGCTATGCCGCCGGCTCGATGACATGTAGCGCAGTTTTCTGCAATGATTGGTCCGATTTCCTTTTCATAGGAGGGTGCCTGGATTTGGTGAGCTGACTTTATTGGATAGTAAACAGCGGTGCCTGTGCTAGCTATCTGGCTAGTTTTTAGGTCTTTGCCAGCAATTATGTTGCTGAGTGCGATGTCTAAAGCGGCTCCTACGGGCCCACGAAATACAATTTTAAATGACTTTGGATCGTAGATGATAACTGCGCCAGTTTTATCGATACCTAATGCCTCCGATATCAGCCTAGCGTCATCCATAAGTACGGGTATATCGACATTCATCGCTGCTAGATCTGCCTTCACTGCATCGCGATTTTTTAGGCCTAGTGGGTTGATCATGAAGAATTCAACCCCCTGCGTATCGTACCTGGACTTGAGTGAGCTGAAATCAGCCAGCGCAGCCTGAACAGCGGGATCACCGACGGCCTGCACCAGCAAAACAATTGCCTTATTGTCGTCATACCAGCTCATTTGGTGGAAAGTACCGTTATGATCCAGCAGTGAAAAATCCCCCACTCGATCCGCTGCTAAGGCCAAAGCAGGCAGCAGGGTCAACGTTAGCAGCGATTGTTGCAGAAGGGTTTTTAAATTCACTAGGTTTTCTCCGTTAGATAGGGCAGTTTTTATTCTTAACAGCATTATTCACATTATTCACATTATTTAGTAATTGTATACAAGGATTCGGAATTCTAAGTCGTTATTTTAAATGCTAAAGAAGATGAAAAGAGTCGGGTGAGGGATGTAAGAATTCTGCCCTGAGACCAGGAAAATAGTAAAGGCCTGCATAATAAAGTCGCCAGGGGTTGATAGCGGGTTTTTGTACGGATCATCTAATCTGTCAAATGTATCAACGCATTTTCTGCAATTGGGATTCTCTGTGGCATGTTGGCCAGAGGGTTTTAGTGATAGTTGACTGTAGGGAACAAAAGTCCTGTGAATTCTGTAATTGTAAGCCATTAATCTTCAAAGTAGACGTGATTTAAAAAGAGTCACTGGGCTTTGCAAGGAATTCTATAGTCTTTTTGCTATTGGCGACAAAGCAAGATACTTTTCTGATGTGATTGTTCCGCAGTGAATTGGTTAATTCACAATCTATCGTGCAAACGAAGGGTAGTAAAACGAATATCACAATACTCGTGGTGAAATTTTAGGTCGATGCCACAAATAGATGCCACAAATAGATGCTAGAAGAGCATCTTGTACCAGATAGATTCTTGAATATGCGGTTGTTATGAGCGAAGCGGTTGTTAAATTTATTTTTTAGGAAAAATTAATGGCACAGCGATATGTAATATTGCTATATTTCGTGGAGTCTTAAAACTAAATTTCAAAAACGCGAGACTTGATTTTCAATCTCTTAATATTATCTATGCAATTCAAATTAAGGAAAAAAATAGTTATGATTAATAAAGTGTCAGCTATCTTAAGCCTACTAGTGTTCTCAGCGCCGGGGTTTGCTCAAGAAGTTAATGATTTTGAGTTCTTCAAGAACATGGTTGGAAAATGGGAAGGACAGTTAAGCCGCAGCACCGGCGAGGTGGTTACTACTCGCTCTGAGTTTAGGCTTGTATCGGATGGTAATACGATTGTGGAAACGTTAGTCGAAGACGGAGTGGAAATGCTGACAACGTATTCCGAGAAAGATGGGGAGCTCATCGTTAAGCACTATTGCTCTTTAGGAACTGAACCAATATTTAGCTCATCGAAGTCATCACTTTCCAGTGTGGCATTAACGCTGGACCCAGCGACAGGTTATAAGGCCGGGCAGCATGATTTTGTCAGCTCTATGAATTACCAAGCAGATGCAGCTGACAAAGACACGGTAATACAGACCTCTACTGCGTCGGTTGAAGGAATGGAACAGTCCAACAGGGCGGTTCTCCGAAGAATCAAGTAGCCCTCTGCAATACCCTGGCGCGAGCTTTATAAGTTGGTTCCCTTAAAGGAAATAAAGCCCATAGTGGAGAAATCTCTACTCTGGGCTTTTTATATTTGATCTGGGTATAGCAATCGCTTTGTAGAGAAGTTTTATGAGGCGAAGTCTGCGCAATTTGTGCGCTCTCGTTGGGTCGGGGCAACCGACAAAATTCTTAAACTATGAATGCCGGCTCAGTGGCTGGGCTTGAGTAGTAAGAATGGTGAAGCCCTTTTTTGCTGGAAGTATAGTCGTTTGTCCGCGTGCTGTTTTGCGTTTTTGTAGAACTAAGCCAACCTACGATAAAATAGTAGTCAGTAATTATCTGGCTTTTTCGAATGGTGCGCTTTAGAGATTTTGAAGTATTTAAAGCCGGTGAGTAGCAGGCTTCTTTGGCGGTGTTCTCAAATTAACCTTCGCATCCCTCGTTCCACCCGCCCGCGACCACCTGAATTGATTTTACATCGTTATAGCGGTTATCCCCTTCGAACGCCTTCGCAGTATTTATGGTTAAGCGGACATGTTTTCGAGACTTCTAAAAGTTCAAAAGAATAATGTTTGGAGTTACCAATATTGTGGTTTTTTATTACATTCACTTTTCTATCAGTATGGACATAAAAGAGAATCTTGAGAGTAATGCTTAAGTGGGAAATTAGTTTCCCGTAGCGTGAGAAAAAGGTATTGTTGTGTAGGAGTAATTTACCAACACTTTATTATTTCGAATCACGAAAGCACCATAATGCTAATTTCAAGTTTAAAATAAAAGGAAATTAAAATGCAAAAAGTCATTCTATTATTCTCGATGCTTATGTTTTCAAGCCTCTCTTTCGCTGATCACCACGCGCTATCGCTAGAAGCACGCCAGCCAACAGCAGAATTAGAGCTTACGTCAATCACGGTTGGTGACGATTTTTCAATAATAAACGCAGAAGCGCAAACAGGTATATATGGCCGCGTTTACATGACCTTTACATTGGCTTACAACGCAGCTGGAGATGGTGGTACATACACGTTTGAAGGCAGAGCTTATGTTGATGAAGAGACAACCTTTTCAGGTACGGGTGTTGGTGTGTGGAATCGAGACGGGGTGAACCTTGCCATGGATCAGCTTATAAATATTTCGGACGGGACTATAAACTTTGATAGGATTATTCTTGACCCGCTAAACAGAACAGGCAGCCTAAATGTTTACGCTCTGAAGTAAGAGCTAACTAGTCAGATGTTGTATTTATAGGAAGTCCGATACTTGTAAACTCAGGTTTGGACTTTTTATACTCACTATTTATGACCCTGAAAAAAGGTTAAAAAATACGCCGTTAACAGCAAATACTTGTTTTACTGAGCTTTTGTAGAAACCAAATAAAAAGTGTCTGCCGCGTCAGGGTAACGCCACACTATATTCAAAAGGTGGGGAAGGATATTCTGAAGATAGGGAAGGCAAATATGATTACGTCTTTGCCAATGAGCACAAGCTCTATAAACAATATAATGAAGGAAATAATTTTATGAATGACAGAAAGACCAATTCAATTTTTATATGGATAAGCTTAGGTGTCGCTTTGTTACTTTCAGGGCAAATATTGGCAGATCATCACGGCACGGACATGTCTGCTAGTCAGATTGATGCGAAGGCGCTGGTTGTCGAACACATTGCGAGCCTTGTCGGAGCGGTCAACCGCGACGATAAAGTCGAAATGGCTGCTTTATACACCGAGGATGCGATCTGGTCGTTACAAGGTTTAGCTGATCCGATATACGGTCGTGCAGCCATACTGGCTGGTAGAGAGGCCAACGTTAACGGAATTACGACGGACGATATGTTGAGTGCTGAAGTTCTCACAGCGCATGATTTGGGGAATGGATATATAGCCGCGAACGGACGCTGGGAAATGCGTGACAAAGAAGGTGGCAGAGTTAGGGGTGGGCTATGGGGAAATGTTTTTCGTGTGGTCGATGGCAAAGCGCTTTTGTTCTTGGAATCGACTGGTCTGAACTAATCTAAACTTGTTGATCGCTGATAGGGATGAAATATACGTATTTCGACCGGGTCAAGAATTAAGGGGCTCATAGGGGGAAAGGGGCTCAGAGTGCTTTGACCTTGGAAGTTAGGCCGCTTAATCACGTTCCCCACTTCCTTCCACGGCAAAGCGTCTTTAACCAGGCCTGCGCCCAAGCTTCGCCTGAAATTAGAGGGGCTACCCGATCCTTATACATGCTATCCGGGGTATACGATTTTAGCTCTGAAAAACTGCCATTTCATACTCTTTCCGATTACTGCTAATATCTTTCGGGTATTGAAAGCAAATGCGCTTTTAGGAAAGCTAATTTGCGATTTCCGAAATCAGCTGGTCCGCTGCGTCAGCTTCTTAAGGGTTTGATAATTGCACGCAAAAATAAGTACCGAGCCCTTCTAAATTAGTTACCAACAGAGCGAGATGATAAATGAGTAAACAAACAGGTGGCTGTCTTTGCGGCCAGGTCAAATATTCACTAGACACGGATTTTGCTCTCGGGGGTGTTCACTGCCATTGCTTGGATTGTCAGAAATCCACTGGGTCTGGCAAAGCCACAATCGTCCCTATCCCTGAGAAGGATTTGCAGTTAGAGGGAACTCTAAAATATTACTCTGTTGTGGGAACGTCAGGGGCATCTGTGGAGCGCGGATTCTGCGAGAACTGTGGGTCGCCGGTAATTAGTGCGGTTGTCGGTCCAGCTGAATGGAAAGGTATCAAGTTCATTAAGGCCGGCAGTCTCGATGATTCATCTTGGATAGATGTGGGAGTTAGTATTTGGAGGTCAACCGCAAGGCATTGGTCTTCGTCTGAGGCTGGCTTGACGACATTTGAGCATAATCTAGAGGCCTAAGTGCCCCGGATGAGTAAGGCTCTATAGCGTCAAAATCCGGAGAATTAGCAAGGGTTCAATGGAGAGTTGGTGATTTAAAAACACAAAAAAGTGCTGATTTATAGCGCTTTTACGTTTCTCTTGGATTTCTCTAGAGTTCCTTTGGGTGGTATTTTTCGAATGTTAGAGATCTGGTATGAAAACCTTAAATTCTGATATTTAATAAATAAGCGACTGATAAAACTCACCGATGTAACAAAAGATCTTACTAATCCTTTCTGCTCAAAAACTAAGCACCTGTCCCGCTAGGTTTTATCAAAGTGCCGAGGAACTAGCCTTTCAAATAGATTGGCTTTGGATATATTAAAATACTTGGAACATTGTTGCAGGTTGAATTGTTGCAGGTTGAATTGTTGGAGTTCTTTTTTCGATGTTTAAGACTGCTTGAAATACCTAAGTTGCGCGCAGTTATCGATGTGTATAGACCACAAAGACATCATCGCCTTCCTTGATTGCATGTATTCATCTTGGTTATCTAGCATTCTCACGTCATTCTTATCTGTATTTGCTAGGGCGGCTTTGATCAGGTCGGGTTCGAATCCTTGTTCACTGAGAATTGTGCTAGCTAACGCCCTCATGCCATGAGCTGCCAATATTCCGCTAAACCCCATTCGCTTAAGAGCCATGTTCACTGTTTGCTGGTGGGTATGCCTTCGGGGGTTTCCGTCAGCAGGGAAAACATGCACGCGGTTGTGGCTGATGGACGTCATAATTTTCAGTAGAGAAATGGCTTGATGGGAAAGAGGTATCGAGTGAGATCTGTTTTTTGTCATCCTTTCAGCTGGAAGGGTCCACAGTTTTTTGTCTAAGTCTATTTCTTCCCATTTAGTGCCTGCGGCTTCAGATGACCTAGTCATGGTATGAAGCTGCCATTCCAGTAAGCATTTTGTGGTTTTCTTAATAGGCGCGTTGGCTATTGCTGCCATTAGCTCGGGTAACTGTTCTGGCTTTAATGTCAGCATAGGCTTTTTTACAGGAGATTCGAATGCTTTGCTTATTCCTGAGAGTGGATTCGCATAGAGGAGTCCTGTATTGGTAGCGTAGACCATAACCTCATTTAGTCGTTGGCAAAGTCGCTTTAGTGTTTCAAGTGACCCTTTCGCCGCAATCGGCTTGAGGATCTCGATAGCGTCAAGCGCTCGAATTTTATGAATTGGCATTTCCCCAATCTTGGGGAAGATGTGAAGCTCAAGAGATCGGTATATATCATCTGCATAGTCGCGGGTCACTTTGGTTTTCTTGACCTGAAACCAGTCGTTAGTAACTTTTTTTAGCGTATTACCGGGCGCTTCTGTATTGAGACGCTGTTGCTCAGCTTTGTGTGAGCGTGGGTCAATATTATCTGAAAGGAGCGCTAGATTTTGCTGTTGAGCTGCTCGTGCTTTGGCGAGAGATATAGTGGGGTATTGACCAACGCTTATATTCGCACGGATTCTGGTAAATGGTCTTAAGTAGTTAAATATCCAAAGCTTGGTGCCGTTGGGCTTTACCCTAAGATACAAGCCATTGCCGTCACCAAGGCTGTATTCCTTGGCTTTTGGCTTTGCATCCTTAACTTCAATGCTTGTTAGCGGATTTGTGGTCCGGGCCAATGTAACACTCCAAGTGCAAAAATAAAGTTAGTGTTATTCTTAATGTTACATTGATACTTGGGTGTTGCAATGTCTTTTTTGGGTGCCAATAGCCTTCAGTTAACGCTATGAATAAGCTATTGGAAGGCTTATAAGCTCGCTAATGAACGTTAATAGAAGTCGCCGGAGGCCTGTGTGGTGGAAAGGAAGGGAATTGAACTGGCTTTTCAATCCATTGTTATAAAAAATTTCTGTTTAATAAGTTAAACTACACAGTCAATTAATTTTGTTGTTTGACTTTTTTGCTAGAGATTGACTTTCGCCCGCTTTATCCAGAAAGCACACCAGATCAGACTTCGGGGGCACCGTCTATTTTGTCCAATTAGGTTCCATCACCCCTAACCATGTTCAAACGCTCAAACGCTCAAACGCTCAAACGCTCAAACGCTCAAACGCTCAAACGATTAACTAATTATTAGAAA
>Ga0302130_1000246_pt1 | contig 42255 bp, 35 predicted proteins | sample CB9_surface_MG_FD_203117 | JGI IMG/M metagenome (GOLD analysis project Ga0302130, IMG submission 203117) | Marine microbial communities from Western Arctic Ocean, Canada - CB9_surface | ecosystem: Environmental > Aquatic > Marine > Oceanic | place: Canada: Western Arctic Ocean | collected... | reverse complement strand
TCCCTCCCCTCCCTCACCTACCCTCTCTACCACCGCGCGCGCGGCCCGAACGTCCCGTTTGAGGGCGTCCATCCGACCGGCAACACCATGCCGCTGGTCCACTGCGTTTGCCGCGGCGCCCGTGGGTGTCGCCGTTTGTAAGATTTCCCGTCAACCTCGAAAGCCTCCGCGTCATTCGCGCCTCGCTGATTCACCTGCACCGACTCGGGCGTCTCCGTGAACTTGAGCCAACAATCCCCCGGGCCGTGCGTGTGTGCGTCTGGTTCGAAACAAGTACCACCCACAACGTCGGTTGGGCACCACGCGAAGGCGTTACAGGGTAAGGCACCGAAAGGACCGCCTCTTTGCGTGCCGATCGGTTCGTGGCGCAAACAAGCGCGGGCGCAAGCAGTCGCGCTTTTCTGTTTAAACCCGATGCCCCACTTCACGGCGAGCCCGTCGTACGACGCGTGCTTTTCGTACCAAGCCACCTGTGTTTGCGTTTTGACCGGTTCCGTTCCTTGTTCTTTTTTCGAGGCGACAGCCTCATCATCTGTTCCTTCTTCTTTTTTCAGCGCGAAAACCTCCTCGTCATGCCACACCACCCAGTCCGTCGCGGTCACCGAGCGCTCCAAGCACGTCACGTTTACGCTCGCGTACCCGTCATTCGCCGGGTTGCCGCACTGGCGAACACGGGGTTTCGAAAGTTTTCCCGAGAAGACTTTTGGTGACGAGTTACTACTCGAGGATTCGTCGCCGTATTCATCGCCGTCGCCGTATTTCGCCGCCGGGTTCGTCGCGTCGATCGGTTTGAACCAATCCTCAACATTTTCTTCTTCTTCTTCTTCAGTATTTGTAACAGCAAGACTACCCGCGCCTTTGCGGAAATCCGACCCCGACGTCCACGGCACTGCAGGTCCTTCCGCCGACGTCGTCGGCGCAATCCCGAACCACAGCGTCTGTCGCTTTAACCAGCACTGTCCTTTTTTGTCGCCGTCGCACTTTTCGTTGTCCGGGTCGCAAAACACCCAGACGTTACAGTCTTTTGATTTGCGGCATCTCTGGCAGCACTCGTGTTTGTCAACTGCGTGGTGTTTCGGGTCCGAGCCCCAGCCGTGTTCCACGACGTCGCCCGCGAACTCCGCGTTCGGGGTACCGGAACACAAAAGTTTTTCGTGTTCATCTTTCGTTCCTTCATCAGTCGGTCTCTCCTGTACCACAACACTCGTCCCACTCGTCGTGCCATCACCCGTCGGTCGTGATACGGTTTGCGTGCCGAGTATTGGCTCTGCTTGCTGCACGTGCACCGCCTCGCCCTTCCTGCTCGTAGGCTCCGAATCCCTTATGACACTTGGAAGGTGTCCCCGGTGCCGTGCGTCGTGACGATGCGCGACTTTTTCGCGCGTGGAAACATCGACGACGGGAACAACGTGGCTCGGAACCGGCGTTCCCTTTCCGTGTCGCCATTTCACAAACTCCAGCACCAAGGAAACGATCGCTAGACACCAGATGACGACCCGCGCGCGACTCTTCGCCATGGAGACCGCTGGGGGCGCGCCCCGAGGTCTGCTTGGTGAAGACGCCCGGGATTTTATTATTGTTGACTTTTCCGACGACGGTTCGTAGAATATTTTACCCGTTGATGACTCGGCACCGACGCACACTTCGCCACGCGCGATGCGTTCGTCTCCCGGCGTCGCGCGCGGTGCGCGACGCGACCCGTTCGCGAGCGCGGGTTTCGACGCGCGAGGGGATGACACCGCCAGAGGCGTGGCACGCGCGCTTCTCGTGGCGAAGCAAACGGGAGTTTTCGATGTGCGAGGAAGGGGCCTTTGCGAACTCCCAGCCGGCGCGTTCGACCCGGAGTCGGACCCGACCACCGAGGATGAGCGACGCGTGTTTACCAGCACGATCGATTTCGGCGCACCCGAGGGTGCTGCGAACGACCCGAACTGGTGGGAAACGCACGACCTGACCAGCGTCGTGGCGTCGCGCAACCGCATCACCCGGCTTCCCGAATCCATCGCCAAGTGCGTCGCGTTACAAAAGTTGGATCTGAGTCGTAATTTGTTGAGTTCGCTTCCCGGCGACGCCCTGTTGAACCTACCCCTGCGCTTGCTTGACGTATCCCACAACGACATGCAGGCGTTGCCGGACACGTTGCCGCAAACCCTTGTGGTGCTGAAGTGCGGGCACAACAAAAACATGTGGCGCCTGCCCGACGACTTGGGGAAGTGTTTCAACCTGGCGCAACTGGAAGCGCCTGCGTGTAACATACAAAAACTGCCCGACTCGTTGGGTTTGTGTGTTTCGCTAGTCGAACTCGACTTGTCGAAAAACAAGCTGGAGACGATACCCGATGGCACGTTAAGTGGCTTGCGGAGTTTACAGGATGTGGATATCTCAAGCAACAGGTTACACGCGTTCCCGGGCGGGTTAGCCGGCGCTGGCGACTCGCTGCGAATATTAAACCTGCGCGAAAACCACATCGTTTGCGTTCCAAACGCGATCGAACGGTTCGCGGTGTTGAACGAGCTTTATATCGGCAGCAACCGGTTGAGTGGTTCTCTGCCTGACGCAATCGGACACGGGTGCCTCGCACTAGTCACGCTGGACGTTTCGAGAAATTCGTTAACCGGTTTACCCGCGAGCCTCGCGAATTTAAAAAAAACACTCGCCGCGATCGACGCCGCCGAAAACGACTTACAAAACGTCGCACCCGAAATAGGAACCTGTGTTAATTTGAGGTCGTGCAACTTGAACGGCAACCCGTTACGGTCGATACGGCAAAGCGTCATCACTGGACCGGTCAAAGACCTGCTGAAACTGCTGAAAGCGCGTTTGCCGGAGGTTTTAGACGGCGACACCGAAGCCGGGGCGTTTGGAAGCGGGGGCGACGAAACACAAGTCGCGGAAGACGCGCGACGAGCCGTGCTCGCCGCGATTAACAAAAGCACGGTCGCGGTTGACGCTACGGGTGTTAAACGAACTAACCCTAGTTTGAATGGCGGCAAGGGTAACGAAATCTCACTCAATCTTCGCGGAAAAGGTTTGAAACACGTCCCGTCCGAGGCGTGGGCCTCGCGCGCCACGCGGTTGGATTTAGGGGCGAACGCGTTGACTGAAGTGTTTCCCGAAACGATCCGCGGGTGTCCGGACTTGGTGAGTTTATTTCTGGATGACAACAACCTAACGGTGTGGCCGTTGAGTGTGCCAGATGCACCAGGTGGACCTGTTACGAAAATATCGTTACGAGCGTTGCGTCTCGACGGTAACGCAAAGTTGAGTTTGTTTTTGACAAACCCGAGTTGCTTTTTGTCGGTGCCGGCGTTGACGTCGTTGGATTTGTCGAAACTGAAATCGCCGGCGAATATGGACGGGGGTCTATTAGCTCCGTTAATCGGCACCCTGGAGCACTTGCGGTGGGAGAAAGGGAGCCTGGCCGCGGTACCAAAGGAGGTGTACGTTATGAAACGTTTGAAAACTCTGCGGTTGAGTGACAACGAGATCGAGGGCGTACAACCGGCGATTGCGAATCTGCAAAATCTTGACGAACTGGATTTGAGAAACAACGTTCTCACGAAACTTCCCCCGGACCTCGGGTTGTGTTCCCTGCGGTCGTTGCAGTTAGAGGGGAACCCGCTTCGGTCGATTCGCAGGGCGATCTTGGACAAGGGGGCGGCCGCGGTTTTGGCGTACTTGAAGGATAAAATGCCAGCTTAGATCTCTACAGTAGAGAGTGGTTCTGGTGTACGAGTATACTCGCTGTAACAAGATTGTCTCTACGATTTTTCAAAATCCTTCTTCCCCCGGTAAACCTTACCAGGTTTCATCTTTAGTTTTTTGCTTTCTTGCGAGGTGTACTCTTTATGTATCATTGCGCCAAGAGCTCGTCGGGGATGAGATCACAATTGAACCTCTCTCCGTTACCGGTCTCGTGCTCGAAAGCACTCGCGCTGTGAAGGAGAATTTCCCAATAGTCGAAAAATTGATCGCCGTCAGTCAAACGAGGACTGAAGGAGTTCCAGACCATCCGCCCGACCGTAGCATCCGTGAAAACGTTCTGATACCAGTTTCGCGGCCGTTTCTTGTCGCCGCGCATATAGAAGCCGGAGCCATTTTCGCCCGCAGTTCGCCAATAGTCGTCCGCTTGTTGCGCCATATAGTACGACTCGGCGACGCTGCGGACGTCAATGTGGCAGGCTTTGAAATAGTCCTCGCACAGCACCTTGACGTATCTGAGCAGCGCATGGTATTGGTTGAAGACGGACAACGTGTCCCACGACTCCTTGTGCCGCAGGTCTCTGTATTTGTCCGAACCGGGGGGCGCGAAGAGTCCTTCGAGTTTTGTTTTGTCTGTTCCGGGGTCTTCCCCATCCTCGAACGCTTCCTCCAGCGCGTCCAACGGCGCGCTCCACAGCGTATCGTCCATCACCACGTCCCCAAGTTCCTTTGAAACCATCGAGATGTGAACTGCAGCCTTCACCGCGTTCAACCCGAGGGTTACGCCAACAGGCACGGGGTCAAAAGGCACTTGGGGGGCGTCTCGTTTGTGGACATAGACCTCGGGCCGCGGTAACTGTGGCACCTCGACTGACGGTGGGAGTTTAGGGTCGGCCCCACTCGGAGGTCCATATTCGCTTTTTCCTCTTCTCACTCCGCGCTGGTTCACATCGCTCTCGGTCCCGCTCGCGGCGTCACTCGCGTGCGCCAATTCGACGAGTTCGTGCTTCTCGACCACGCCGTCGATAGACACGTCTCTGTCCTTCAGCAAAAAATTCAGTTGTCTAACCGAAAGCGACGCGTAGTCGCGGAAGAAGGCGAGGCGAAAGATGTGCTGGGCTGCATCGCGCGGCATGGTCTCGAGCGTGGCCATGGCGGGGTCGGTGGTGACGGGTGAGCTGTGGTGGTGAGGTGTGCGAAGAGTTGTGCAGAGTCACTTCAGTCGTTGCTTTTCTTTCTTTCTTGGACCGGCAAACGCGTGACGAAGGAAAAGCCACCTAAAAGCCACGACAGCCACACTCGCTCGCGCATCTCCCGCATGCCCGGCTCGAAGCGCGCTATCGGCGACATTCTGCGCGGCAAACGTGACGACGGCGTCAGCGCTTTTGACGCGGACATGGCGGACGTCCTGGGCAACAGCCATGCCAGTGACCACGGCGCCGTGGGTGAGCACACCGCGGGGTCTCACGAAACCACGAAAACCACCACCACCACGGTCACCACCACCACCATCTCCGCAACCCCCGACCTCGACCAAGCCCGAAGACTGCTCTTCGGGTGGTCTCTGCGCGGTTTTCTTGAGACGCGACCGCCCAGCACCGTGGTTACCCTCGGTCGCACGTGCACGATCGGCGAGGCGTTGAAAGTCCTGGGGAGACACGGGATACTCTCCGCCCCCGTGGTGGACAACACTACGGGCGAATTCCACGGCTTCGCGTCGTGTCTCGACATCACACACGCGTTCATCGACGGCCTCGACCCGGCGTTGTGCCGATCATCGTACACGGACGGACTGACGCGAGAACAGCGCATGGCCGAGCTGGACGGAATCGCGGAGGACTTTCTTTCTTCCCACCTGACAAAAATACACCTGACCCCGGACGGAAAGCTGGTGTTCAAAGGCCACGAAAACGACGCCACGCTGTTGGACGTGGTGTCGCACGGGTTTTTTCACACCTGCTGCGACGGTTCGGATTCTTCACAGCACACAAAAAGCGGTGCCCACACCACACACCGCATGACGCACGAATGTGTGATAGAACCAGCGCCGCCGTTGACGGTCGCGCAAAGAGACGCGCGGGTCGAAGCGTCGCAAGCACGCTTGCGAGACTCGCCGACGAAAAATCAACCCGACGACTTCGCGGTCGCCGCCGCGATTGAACAGCAAGCGTTTGTACGAACCGTGGGGGTGTGTCACCGACTCGCGGTGTTCGATCACGACACGATGGACGGCACGATGAGGGTGTGCGCGATTGTTTCGCAACTCGACATTTTACGATTCCTGTCGCGGAAATTTGAAACAGGCAGTTCACTCGCCGACGCGACGCTGCGCGAGCTTGGATTGGTTTCAAAAATACACGAAGAAGAAAACGAAGAAGTTTCTCTTGTCAATACTCCCGGAGCCACGGGTGATTCTGAACAAAACACGGTCCCGGTCGGATGCGTTACGGAAACGAGTAAACGCGTGACTCGGTCTTTAACCGCCACGCGCACCACGATCACCCGACACGGCTCGAGCGTCGTGACCGCTCCGTGGGACGCGTCCGCGCTTACGTGTTTCAAGCTGATGCGGGACAAAAACGTCTCCGCCGTTGGTATCGTGGACCAGAACGACGAGCTCGTGGCGAACCTGAGCGCGAGTGATTTACGGCGTCTTGGCCAGAACTCGTTCCGGATGCTCGCCCTGCCCGTCGCGGAGTTCATCTCACGACGGAAAGGCGACGCCATCGGCCGCTGCGACGCGCCGTTCGCGGAGGCGAGGATGCTTTTTGGGGAGAACGAAAAGGGAACAGTTGAAAAATCGAAAAGTCGCTCCTCGTCTCAGGAGATTTCGGACCGAACCTTCGTTGAGCTGGTTTTCGCGCGCCCCACGACGACGTTGCGTGACGTCCTGCAACGCTTCAACACGCACAGCATTCACCACGTGTACGTCGTGGACAAACACGACCGACCGATCGCGGTGCTCACGCCTACCGATATCCTGCGGGTGTTCGCCGTGGACGACGACGACTCGAAGTGGAAAGACGCGTGGCACGGGGGGGGCGAGGTCGTCGCGTGAGAGCGTAGAAACATCGTGTGTGATTGAAAAGACATCGTGAAACAGTTAGACTACAGACGCGGCTTCCTCGGCGTTCCTACTTGTCCAAGCCGCAGTAGCCGCGGATGGTGAAGGGTTCTTGCTTGACTTCGGGCCCTTGCTTGATCTCGGGCTCTTGTTTGATCTCGGGCGAACTCTCGGGCTCGCGTTTGACCCGCTTCAAACTCGGCGGAGCCGCGCGTGCCGTTTTGCACGCCGCACAACTGGTCTTCCGTTTGCCGTGAGGGCAAGGGTTGCACGCCGCGCAGAAGCGTTTCACCTTGCCGTGAGGGCAGGGGTTGCAGTCTGCACAGTCGAGTTTCACCTTCCCGTGGGGGCAGGGCGCGCACTGCGCGCAATGGTTTTTCAGCTTGCCGTGAGGGCAGGGGTTGCACTCTTTGCAGCCGTTTTTCAGCTTCCCGTGAGGGCAGGGGTTGCACACAGTGCAGCTGCTTTTCACGTTCCCGTGAGGGCAGGAGTTGCAGTTCGCACAGTTGCATTTCACCCTGCCGTGAGGGCAGGGGGTGCACTGCGCGCAGAAACGTTTCACCCTGCTCTGGGGACAGGGGTTGCACTCCGCGCAGCCGCTTTTCAGCTTGCCGTGCGGGCAGGAGTTGCACTGCGAGCAGTTCTTTTTCAGCTTGCCGTGGGGGCAGGCGTTGCAGTCCACGCAGCTGTCTTTCACCTTGCAGTAATGGTAGGGGTTGCAGTCCGCGCAGTGGCTTTTCAGCTTGCCGTGCGGGCAGGGGTTGCAGTCTGCGCACCTGCCTTTCAGCTTGCCGTGGGGGCAGGGGTTGCAGTCTTTGCTGGAGTTTTTCACCTTCCCGTGAGGGCAAGGGGTGCACTCCGAGCACTGGCATTTCTGCTTCCCATGCCTGCACCGCTTCGCTGGCATCACTCTCACTCGGCCGTCGCGGTCCGCTCCTTCTCCGTGCACTTTACGCCTCGTCACGCTTTGCGCGCCACTGTGTCCTCGACGGGAACAGTGGAGTCGAAGCTTTGAGGTCACGTTTTTCGTTCAATCCGTGAAAATCACGTTCCAGTCGTCTTCTGCGTCGGTTTTCGAGATCCTTCCTCCTTCGTCGACCGCGGCGGCGGCCTCCACTTCCCACGTCGCGCGTCGTTTTCCGGAACGCCGGCGTTCGCGCGTGGGTATGTCGACGCTCCCAATATTCGACTACGGCGCGCCCGTGGAGGATGGCGACGTTTTGGATGCGGGCGGTGCCCCGGTTGGACCCGCCGCCGAGATTGCATCGAAAGTGCCGACCTCGGTTTCGTCGGAACGCGGAAGCGCGATCGTGCCTCCCTTCGGTGCGGACGACCTAGTTTCCCGAGCGCAGTGGCAGTGGGCGATTGGTGAATCCGATGTTGCGGGCAAAACGGGTGGCCCGACGAATGGCGGCGTGTCCACCGCGCCTGACGCCTCGCCCGTCACGACGAAGAAGCGCCCGACGCAGCGGCCAAAGCCGAATCCGTCGAAGGATGCGGCGGGTCTGAAGAACCAATCAGTAAAGCTCCCGCCCCCCACATCTGCGCACCAAACGAGCCACCCAAGCGCCTCCGCTGCTGAGCAGGCGATCGCCAAAGTAGTGGTCACGGAAGCGCGAGGCAAGCTCAACGTCGTGGACCGCTTGCTGGAGGACAAGCCGGTGGAGTGCGGTGATGAGGAGTACCATGCTGTTGAAACGAGCGCGGAGGCGCTACGAAAGCTCGCGCGGTTAGTGAAACCCCTAACCGGAGAGGAGTTCATGAGCGCGTGCGAGGAGCGTTGTTTGACAGGAAAGTGCGGCTGGCCGTTGTGCGCTGTGCCCCTGAAAACCGCGAAGCGAGGGATGAACGGAGGTTTCTTAGGTAACAGTAACGACTCGAGAGAAACAAGCGTGCGCGGTACGTTCCGCGAGCGGCGAAAAATCGGCGGCGAAAACGGCGCGGCGGGCGCCGTTGTTGGCGGCCGGGGGACCTACCGAATCGACGCGCTACACCGAAAAGTGTACCTCCGGGAGGACCTGGAGATGTTCTGCTGTGCGACGCACCGGTCCGCCGCGGAAGCGTTGGGGGTTTCTTTGGCGCTTTCCCTGGACCCGAGTCCGACGACGACGACGACGAAAAAGGATACCGACGGAACCGGAAACAAAAACGCCGAAACCGATTTAATGACCGCCGCGAATTTAGAAAAGGCCAAGGCGATGAGCGACGCGAACAAGCACGTCAAAGCGGGGGTTTTCGAGAGAAAGGCCCCTGTGGTGGTGGAGAGAAGTGTGTCTTCCGGGGTTGTTAACTCGCCAACCAGCGCGGCTTCTGCAAATTTTGAAGGCTTGGGAGGTTTGGGTAAAAAAGCAGCCTCCGCGGTGGAGGGGTTCGTGCCGCGCGAAGCGAGGGCCGGTTCAAATACGAAAACGAAAACGAAAACGAAAACGAAACAACAGGTATTCTTCGCCACGGCGAGCGAACAGCCGTTGGGTGCGAAAAACACCTCGATGGTGGGGCCAAGGAAGCACCCGGTTTCGGAACCACCTAGCCAGGAAACCAAGCACCAGCCGCCGCCTGGGTTACCTCCGAACGACGATGGAATGGTCGCCTCGAGTCTCAACCCGCGGGCGCTGGATTCGTTCGTGGAAAGACGCGCCGGGCCGGACGACTCCTCGTTGAGCACGGACGAAACCGCGAGGTGCGGGGCTTTCCCAATCACCACACTCTGCCGACTGATCGGTATGATTACCATCACCCTGACTGTTTACTCATACATGTTACGAGACACTGACACTTTCTTTTTTATCTCAGCGACGCGCACGGAAACGCCACGTTTTACTTTAGCGTTTTCGGGGAAGGCACGGAAAACGCGACGAAAGCGGGGAACCTAATGGGAACGTTCTCGGAAGGGCAGATCTCGCGTGTTATTCCTGAAGCCGCGGCGATAGTTTTGGGGCTGCACGGGGGCGGTGACACGAATGAAACGGCTGATGACGAGTTGGATGGCGATGGTGACTCGGAAAACGCCGGCGACGCGGCGAACGAGAAAACCGTCGCCGCGGCGCTCAAGGCGGCGACGATCGCGGCTGAAATCGCGAGCGCCGCGGGTGACGCCGCCGCGGTTGCCCTCGCGGAGGCCGCGCTTGAAAAGGCGAGACACGCGCTGAAGGCGACGCTGACGAAAGTGAGGGGCGAACGAATTTCCAACGGCGATACGCAGGACACCGACGCCGACGTTTCGGACGCGGAGGAAACGGACGACGACGACACGGACGCCGCAGGTATCGCCCTCGCGCCTTCCGGCGCGGTTTCCGAGTTCGGCCAGACCTGGATGCTTCTGGACGGGTGGGTGACGAGGGCGACGTTTGCGCACGTAAACGGTGTTGAAGATGTGAGTGACTCAAGAAGCGACCTTCGGAAATCGTCGCAACAGGATTTGGTGGTAGACAGAGACGGCGATATGGAGACGGAGTCAGGTAGTTCCGCGCGGGCGGATCCCACAGCAGAAGAGCTCCCGCCAAGGTTCGGGTACGCCAAGGCCATGTCCGAATCCACCGCGGTTGAACTGCGCCGGGCGCTTCCGTCGGTGCGCGCTTTGTTGGGATTACAATCGTCACTCACGGGACTTGAAAAATCATTGGGCGAGCTCTTGCGGACGTTTTTTTTCGACGCCGCCACGCCGGGGCTGCGTCCGGAACGGTGGGCGCTGGTTGTCGCGGTGATGCTGGACCGCGGCGTTTGCGCGCGGGCGCTGAGGTTGGCCCAGGCGGGTTCTGTCGGAAACGAAACCGAAAAAGTGACGCCGTCCATTGTGGGTGACATGAAACACGCCCGTGAGGAATGCGGCGGGCTTTGGGAAATCGTGAAAAACGCGAGCGCAACCAAGGAGGAGTACCACGCGTTCGGGGATTTACTCGCGGGGGAGTGCGCGAAGAGCTGGTGAGTTGTTTTGACAAAAGAAAAGGCGTCTCCAATCGTAAATAATATTTCAACACGCCCGGCTATCCCGTGCCGGTTATTTTCGCCACCAATTCCCCCGCCACCGGCTGCGCTGCAAACGCGCCCATTACTACTGCTGCGTACGCACCGCACACGGACAGCAACCCACGCGCACCGAGTCGCGCATCAAGGAACCCGCCTGATACGATAAAAGCCGAAAGTGTCAGTCTCGTATGGGCAATCAGGGAGGCGGAATGTGTTGGGTGGGAAATACTTACCTTTTCTCAATCCCCACTGCGCTAACGGAAGCGTCGCGAAAACCGCCGCGAAGGATGTCCAGGTTTGAATGAGTAAAAGTCGCAGCGGCTGCGGCGCGGTTCCAAAGAACACACCGCCCACATCCACCACTTCGATCGCGGGTAGCAAAAACAAAGCGTTGAACTCCACTAAAGGGTACTGCGCTAGTAACACGGTTAGGTAGATTTTCCAAGCCTCTGGTGAGGTTTTTGATTCCGATTTTAGGGAGTTCGCGTTTGCGTCCGCGGGGAGCCACCCCCCCAGGGACCCGTCATCCGTATCGATTGAAGTGGCCCGTGAGGTCACGCCGTGCGTGCCGTCATCCCCGAACCGTTCGCCGCGTTTCAGCCAAGCCTGCCTTCGATTGCTATGCCTCCACCGCTCCAAGTCGTCGTGCCGCTTACGATAAATAAAAGAAAGTGTCAGTCTTGTATGAGCAACAACAGTCGGCGGGATCTGAGAAAGGCCCAATACAGTACGTACCTGAAACACCACGGCCACGGTTTCGCACGCGGGCGAGCCGCGGTGCTGCACGTGCGAAACGCTCGCGCCGGTGCCGGCGCGAGTGAGCCGTTTGTGACGGTGCGAGGACGGCTCGTCACCGGTTTCGGTCTGGTGCTGTGCATTAGGTGCATTAGCATTAAAATTAGCATTAGCATCCGAATCACTCGCACTCGGTGCCGGGAAGTGTACCCACGAGAACCTGCTCTGGACGTTTACCTCTGCTGACGCGTCTCTGTCGCGCAAACCGGCTTGGCAGTCTTTGTCGAAAAGCACTTCTTCGATCAAACGTTTGCCATCCACTAACCACGCTTCGTAGTCCCCTCGGGTTTCTTTGTTCACAACCTTCGACGTGCAGACCAAAATCGCGGGCCGAAGCGACGCCGGGGTGGGCGACGGCGGCTTCGGGGACGGTTTGGTGGTGTTGGAGGCGACGCCGCCGTCCACGGCGGTGGAGAAACGAAAAGATGACCTTTCGTGTGCGGAGGCGACGAACCCATTATGATGATGCGGGGTCATCCACCGGGGCGACATGCGGTGCGCATCACATCCGGCGCTCGCCAGGTTGCGACACCGCGCCGTGACCGCGCGAAGCATCACGACCGGGGTGCGTGTTTGGCTGTCGCCAAACCAAGGGGGGCGCCAGTCCGAGTGTGGCCTGGCCACGCCAGGGTCGGCACGTTCGAGTTTATCGGCGAGAAGGCGACCTTCGAAAAATTTCGTCCCGACGCCGATCATCAAAACCTGCGACGGATCGTCTTGAGAGGATCGCCGCGCTCGTCATCACAACGCGTCTCGGTCGACACGCACTCCCCGAACGGCCGGTGTTTCGCGCGACGTCCCTTGGTTCCCTCCGAGTTCGGGACGGTAACACCAAGAAACCTCCGCGATGTTCCCCTCCGCCGTGCTCTTCGCGCGCGCCGCCAAGCGCACCGGGTTCCTGAAACTCACCACGAAACGCGCGCGCAAGGGTTACTACAAAGGCAAAGGCGCCATCGCCACCGGGCGGTTCACCAAGGCGGGTAACTACGTGGTGGATGCGCACAAAGCCCCTAACTTCATCACCCCCGCTGTTGACCTCGCGAGCTTCACGCTGAAACCGTACGTCGCCTCGACGGTGCCGAAACGACCGGAGCTGGTGTCCAAGTTCGGGGGGCCAACGGGGGCGGCGTACAGCACGCTGGTGAATGTGAGGCGATGAAAGAACGATGGGATGGGAACACTACCTGGTAGACGATAGACTAGAACGATGGAAGCGCTTATTTATAGTAAGTGATGATACACAAATATACACGTAAGGTGACCTGATAAAGTTCCCTACTCCTCCCCCAGACTCAACTTTCTGGCTTTCGAAATCTCAAGCGCGCACAGCGCCGCCATCTCGGCCTCCGCGGTCGCGAGCGCGTCGTCCAGATTGCGCTCCTCGAAATTCTCCCCATCGGCGCCCCACATCTCTTTCCCCCAGAAGTTCTCACTCGCCGTCTTGGAAGCCGCGGCTTTGCGCAGGGGGGAGAGGGAGGTGAAGTTTGCGAAAAAGGAGTCATCAGGGTCGTCGTCAGGGTCAACGTTTGATTCGTCGACGTTTGATTCGTCCCTAGGGTCTTCCGAATGTTTCGAAGGCGTGGTGCTCTCCGATAGTGTTGCGTCTTCGTCTTTTTCGCTCTCCGTCTCCGCCGTACCCACAACCCGGTCCCCCCCCAGGGTCTGGATCCACTCGTCGTGCTTCGCACCCCGCGCCCTCGCCGCGGCTAGCGCGGCGGTACTGTCTTCCTGCGTCGCGGGTTTCAGGAAATCGGGCAACGCGGGGAGCCCGGCGACGTCTTGTTGACTTTTATTTTCCCTCGCCGCGCTTTTCGCCGCGACCTCGGCCGCGGCACGTCGTTTCCTCGCCTCCGCTTCTAACCGCTCAAACCGTTCCTGTTCCCACTCAACACTAGCCTCTTTCGCGGTTTTCCCTTTCAAGTGCCCAACCTCTACCCCGTCCTCGATGTCCTTCGTAAGCGCCCGCACCGCGCGAATATTACCCATCGTCTGTTTCGAATCACGCACCGTCGCCATCGCCAGCTCCAGACCAGCCCGGTACTCGGTGTTCCACCCTGTGTCGTGGAAGCTCGGTGCGCTTCCGTTTTCAGCCATTTTCTCGCGCAACAGTTTCGCCGCGTTTGACCGCGCAGCCATAACAGTGGCGTCGCCCCAATCAGCGTGCACGTCAGGGAAGTTGTGCACGGCTTGCTCGCCGTACAACGCGCGGTTGTCGATGTCAGTCTCATCGTGGCTTCCAGTAGTGTTTTTGTTCGCCTCCAACTGATCTTTCCACTCCTGGGCGATCCTTGACTGGTACCCGTGTTCCTGGTCGTGACTCGTCACTGCTGGTGCGTCCAGTTCGGAAACACCTCCGGGCGCGGCGAGGGGCGCCATCGCGGCGTGGGGGGTGCGAGGACGTGTGCGGCGTGACACGACGTTTGATTTTTTTGACTTGGACCTGACCGTTCGTTTTTCTTTTCACGTCACGCGCTGAAAAAAAACAACAACGAGCGTTCGTTTCTGCCGAGGACCCAGAGCGCGCGGGCGCGGCGTCCTCGCCTTGCGCGGCGCGATGTACGCCGCGCACGAGTGCGATGACGACGCGAGTCATCCCGGGTGCGTGTATTCGCGCACAGGGGTGGAAAACGAACGCAGCGCTGTTTCGCAAACCGTAGACGCCACTCCGGGTGCCGACCTTCGCCGCTCCCACATTCGTCCTCTGACATCCCATCCCGTCTTCCCACCCTTCCCTCCCGACTTTCGTTTTCCCAGAAGCTGGGGCACGGACCCGGCCTTGTTGCGGTACCGCACCGCGCCTGCTCCGAGGCATGCCCAGGGCGCGGTTCGAGGATTTCTCCCGAGGTTCGGGGACGGGCCGAATTCGTCGTTTCCAATGGCATCGCCGGAACAAAAAAACTCACCCGAGACCGAAAAAAAACCATACCCCGCGAATTCACAAAACGCCGCCTCGCAAACCTTCGCGCTTCACGCCGACCCCAGCAGCAAATCAACAGAAACTTGCACAGACAAATCAAACCCTTCGATGGTGTCGCTTCCACCGCACACCCAGCGGTTGGTGGTTGCGCAGCAAATGCTGCGCCGCCAGCGTTTAATCAACGACGCGACGCTTTTGTTGATCGCGCGGCGGAGAGTTTTTCTTTCGCGGGGACTCGCGGAGCGGCGGAAACAAGACGCGGAGAGGGAGTTGGCAGCGCAAGCTGAGCGTTTAGCCGGCGAAACAGTGGATGACACGGCGAGGAAAGGGTTGTGTCTGACGGGAGTCGATGCGACACAAAAAAAAACGACGAGAGCGCAACTCCGCGAAGCGGCGCGGGTCAGCGCGTTTGCCACGGCGGTTTTGGATGAACACGGGTACGTTGATCTGAGACCGGCGCCGGCCTTGCCGGCGATACCCGTGTTACGAAGTTTACAAAATCCTGACGTGCCGGATGAGCAACATGTGTACGCGGTTGCGAATGGAAAGTTTAAAAAAGGGATTCCGACGAAAGCCAGTGCGGTGCGCTCCGCCGTGCTCGCCGCCGCCGCGGCGGCGGGGGATGTGACAATCGCGGGTTGGCGTTTGCGTTATCAGTGCGATACGTCTGATACCCTCGCACGATCGGTGGAAAATGGCACGCGCGCGTTTTCCGAAAGGTTCGACCGCGACGAAGACACCGACGGCAACGGCGACGGCGACGAAGAATACAACACGACTGAAAATAATTACATTCCTTACGCCGCTGAATCCTTACGTCCCAAATACGTCCGGTACCGCCGCCGCCCGTCCCACAGCCGGTGGGACGGCATGGCCGATATGGGCGATTTCGGCACCGGGGACGACCCGCGTGTCGTTCGCGCCCGTGAGCGCGCGCGTTTGCAAAAGGCGTTGGAAGTGCACGCGGTAAGTATGCATTTCCCAAATCCCAAGACTGTTTGACCATACAATACTGACACTTTTCTGGCAAAACTCAAAGTCGCGTTTAGAAAAAGACGCCGCCGAGTCTGCGGCGCGCGGGAAATTCGTCAAAGCCGAACACGCGTTGCGTCAACTGGTTAATTTGAGGGGCGCTTCTTTGGACCGAGGTCATACTTCTGCATTGGAGGTCAGGCCGGCCGGGGCTGGGGACGATTCAGTTATCAAATTTGACTCGAACGCCGACGAGTCATACAAGAGCGTTGCAGAGTACGGGGCGTCACCCTCAATCGAAACAGGGAGGGATCCCCCGGAAGCCGCCTTCGCGTTGGCCAAGCTCGCGCAGGCGATGCTCTGTGGGCACGAAAAAGATACGTCGTCGAGAGGCGGTTCCACCGGTTCCGCTTCTCGACTCGCGAGCGCGATTGATCACCTGAAGCGAGCGTTGGAGATTCGGAAACGGGTTTGCGGCGCGAAACACGGAGACACGCTGCGTGTCATGAACGAGCTCGCCACGGCGCACAAACGGGTAGGGGATTTCCCGCGAGCCACGCGGCTGGATTTGGAACGACGCAGGCTGGGGAAACGAGGTGAGGAATAGGCTTCACGTGGGCTTAAAGTATTATTATTTTTAGTGACAGATTTCCTCAGCTCCACTCGGTTTTTTTTTTACACACCCTTCCTCGGCCGAAACGACGCACAACGACGCGCACCCTTCACATGTCCTCCGACGCAGCGCATACCGCCATGACTGACACGAGCGGTGATATCGCGACTGTCACTACTCCCGCAAGCCTTGCCGACGCGCAAGACGCGATCCCCGGCCTTCTCGACGACATCGTCGTCACGCACGTTCTCAGATCTGAGCATTTCGGCGACCCCGCCGATCTCGCCCGGCTCCCTGCGGTGAGCCGTACGATGCGCGACGCGGTGGCGGCGACGGGGCTTCGGTTTAAAGAGCTTGGTGAAAAGCGTGCCGCGGAGCTCGGATATTTCAGCGCGTTGCGTCAGGTAGCGGCGAGGGTTGGAAATCTCGAAAAGTTGAAGTTGTTGCGCGCGAACGACTGCCAGTTGGACGAGCTGACGTGCACTGACGCGGCGCAGGGCGGGCACCTCGAGGTGCTGCAGTGGGCGCGCGCGAACGGCTGCCCGTGGAACGCACAGACGTGCGCGAACGCGGCAGGGGGCGGGCACCTCGATGTGTTGCAGTGGGCGCGCGCGAACGGCTGCCCGTGGGAAGCCCGTGGGACACGGCTACGTGCACGAGGGCGGCGAAGGGCGGGCACCTCGATGTGCTGCAGTGGGCGCGGTCGAACGGCTGCCCGTGGGACGAGGATACGTGCGCGTTTGCGGCGAGATGCGGGAAACTTGATGTGCTGCAGTGGGCGCACGCGAACGGTTGCGAGTGGATTTGGGATCGTTGCGAAGCGCAGGCGAAGAGGAATCAACACGACAACATGCTACCGTGGTTACGCGAGAACAAGCCAACGGAACCGTGACATACAAGAAATCAAAACCCCACGGGGCGTGGCCCTCCTTGAGCGGTTTTTGAAACGGGAACGGCATCCGCGGAAAGACGAAGGTGTCCGCGAAAAGAAGAAACTGGAATATGCGTATCCGCAGAAAGACGAAGGTTAGCGAAATGCGCATGCCTAGGTACTAGTACTACTGCTCCTCGCCGTGTTCCCATTTTTCCCAGTTCACCCCGAGCCCCGTGAGCGTGCCCTTCGCCGCCAACATGGACGCGTACGCCCTCGCCGCCGCTTGCAACGACCGCCCCGCGCCCATCGCGGCTTCCCACAACTCAGGCGCGCTTCCGAAACTTCCCAACTCCGCCTGCGCCGCGCGCCACATTCGCACCTTGTCCTCCGGGTCCTGCGCTTTGTACGGGATCAGGCCGTAGTTCGCGGCCAAGCCCACGAGCGCCGCTTCCCGCGACTGCGCGCTGTACCCAAACGAACTCCACTGCTCCTCGGCAAGGTCAACCGGGGGGACCCTGGCGAGGAGCCCGGTGTGTCTCATATCCTCCAGCGGCTCTGTGTTCCAATCCGTGTCCTCCGCGTAGTACCACCCCTTCGCGCCGCAAGCGTCGCCGCTGCAACACTGATCAGGAAGCGTGGCTTGTAACGGGGTTTCGGTGGGGGGGGTGCTGTCGTCACCGACTCGGCCCGAACCGCAGTGCCGCGGGTAGTGCGGGCCGTGTCCGCCGAACATCACGTGCGCCATGTGCTCCAAAGTGATGCCTATTTTCCACTTGTCCTCCGCGCGGTCCTTCACGGGGCCGCCGCCGCAGTCCGCGAGCTCGATGAGCTGGTGGTACGCCTTTTGCCAAACCTCCAGAGGCGTTTTGCGGATGTTCTCCCTGCTCGCGGCGAAGTAGTTGCAACAGTACCCGGAAACCGCGGGGGCTTCGTTTTCACCCCACTCCGTGCCGAACCAGGACGCGACGTTGCGCCAGCACGTCTCTATTCCCCGAAGCGACGTCTCTTGCCACCACTCCTGGTACGGGTCCCGTTTGTGAAAGTAAACCTGGTTCGGGTTGAAGTCGTTCCCCGCGTTCAGGGGGAGGTACGTAACGTCGCCCCTGGTGGCTTGCCTTTCCACAACCTTTTTCAACCTTGAGGGGAGATCCTCCAGGACGTCCGCGTCCGCTTGCAGGAAAATGGCGACGTCGGGGAGGTTGTCGTAGTGATCCACCACGAATTTTAAATAAACACCGCCCTCGTACCCGTGGTTGGGAACGAAGTTTGGGGCATCAGGGTGTCTGCGCTGGTAAATAGGCGCCACGGTGTACCCCGCGCAGAGCGGGGCGTTTTCGTCGAGACTCGGGTCGACCGAGTTGTTCGCCCAAACCGGCATCTCGGCAAGCGAGTCCCACTCGTCGTAGTGCGCCACCACCACGGCGACTTGCGTGGTCCACGGTCGTTTCGAGTCGGGCTCGGCGTGCAGGGGCACGAACTCTCTGCGAACCAGGGGACCCGGAATCTCACCCAAGTCGCCAGAAATTGCAGAAGCAGAAGCTTGGCTTGTCGCCGAATCATCGCTCGCGTCGCCTAGCCTTATGGGTAGAATCCGTTCCTCCGCGGCGCCTTCTGTGTCGTCCGAATCAAGTTCGACGTAGTGCGGCGCGCCTCCGTCCAGCCGCGGCGATCGTCGTTCGGTTTCCCCGGACTCCAAACTCACCGGAACGTCGAAGGTTAAATCCAGTTCGAGCTTTTCGATGATCGAACCCAACGCGACGCCGTCAAAACGTGACGCCGCGTCGTTCGCCGCGAGCGTCGCATCCCATACCACGGTGCTGTGAGGGACTTGTTTATTCTGAGTTTCCGTTGGTATCAGGGACTCGTCCACGACCTGGCCCAACCTGCTGACACGACGTCCGAGCGCGGGAGACTCCTCGGGAGCGTCCGCGGCGTTTGGGGACTCCGCGGGGGCATCCGCGACACCTGGAGACTCCTCGGGCGATTCATCAGGAGCATCCGCAACGACGGAAGCATCTCCAGGAGACTCTTCGGGAGCCTGCGCGACGTCAAGCGTCTCGGCCGCCGCCGCCGCCGCCTCGGCGGCTTGCGCTTCGATTTCGTCGGCGGTGAGTCCGCTCTCTTCGGTCGCCAAGGCGAGCGCTTGCATGGTCGCGGTTTCCGCGGCGTCCGCGGAAGTGGCTGCTTTTTCCGCCCAAGTCGTGGCGCGGTCTATGTCTTCCTGGGAAGGCGGTGCGTAAATATCGGTACCGCCCACAGCCAGCGGGTCGGAAAACACGGCGCCAATCGTGGAGGTTTCGAAGGATTCGAAGGTTCGTTTTTCCGTTCCTTTCGATTCCGCGTGGAACATGGCGGTGACAACCCCCGCCATTGATTTAGCAGGGCACTGAGACGTGAACGTGCTGCGACACGCTTGCGCGTCGCACTCCAAAGGCGACGCCGCGTCGAACCGCAGAGTGATTTGCGTCGCGTCATCTTCGGAACGATCGTCGTTTTCAGGTTCATCAGGCCCCGACCCGGTGTCGGCCAAAACGCACCCGGACCCGACGCAACATCTACAGGAACACACGGACGCGCCTTCTGTGGTTCGTGCGTCGCTGATTTCGCCCGTAACGTGTGCATCACCGCTCACATCAAACGTAGGGTCCGCGAACGCCCCTAAGTCGCCTTCCTCTGCGATCGTTTGGAGCTCCGCACGCAAGTCATCGTGGTTCGTCGCGAGGAGGGTATCGGGCAGCAGCGCGACCCGCACCACGCGCGCATCCGCGATCCGCGCCCGCACGTCCGCGCGTTCCTCCGCGGACAGCTTGGAACTAGCAGCGTACATCATCGCACCCGCGACGCACAGCAACAACGTAGGGACGAGGTAGTTCCGCGGATAATTCTTCCCGGAATCGGAACCGGGTGGGCCTCGTCGCCCACCCCCCCGCGTGGGTAACGCCCCGACCCTCGCTTCATCTCGCCTCAGCGCGTCGTTCGGCACCAACAGCGGGATCGCCTCCGCGCTCCGCGAGACGCGAACCATCGTGGCGCGATGAGATACGCGTCGCGTCCGGCGAAGTGCAGAGGGGAAGGCGCGCTGCCTGCCGACCACATTTGAGACACGGGGTGTTCAGCGCGGGCAGCAAAAAGGTGGTTACCACCCGTCCGAGAAAATAATCTTAGTCTCCACCCATCAACCCTGCGTACCTTCAGTCCCGGCCGCGCTACGGGGTGCGGTGGGCGGCAGATGCTGCCGCTGCCGTCGCGAGCGGATGAGACCGCCGCTTTGGTGGCGGTGGTGGGACCAGGGGGCGAAAACAGACGGTCGTCGCGTCTTGTGATGACCACGGGTGGATTTTGCGTAGCGCTCGTCGTGGGGCTCTCGGTTTTGGCCATCTCCGCGTCTCGCTCGTGGTCGTTCGCGGCCGCGTCCCTGGGTCGTGAGACAGACGCGTTTGTCGGTGGTGACACAAGTGTGGGTGTGGATGCGGCACTACTAGCCGCACGCGTCGTATCCTCCACCTCCTGCGCAGCAGTTGGCGACGACGGGTCGTGTGTCGCGTACGCCGAAGACGCACGCGCGTGCTCCGCGACCACGAACTGGAGAGTCGACTCGTGCGTGCGCTTCGCGGATACCGCGGGAGGGGTAGTTAGGGCCGCAACGTCGGAAACAACAAAGTCTTCGGAGACATCACCGTCGTACACAACAGAAGAGTCTTCGGATTTGTCTCGGAAGGAAAAGTGGATCATGGCGTACTACCGTTGCGTCAACGGCGCGGCGGACCAGGAGGAGCGGCCTTACCGGATCCCAAAACTGGGCTGCGGGAAGCGGCGGTTCACGCAGGCGCTTTCGGAGCTTGATTTGAGACTCGGGCCGAGGTTCGGGTTGACAGGCGAGGTTGGGGTTCCTTTATCCGGCCGGTTGGGTCCAGGTCCCTTGTTGGAAAGCACGGAAAGCATCGAGTTACAACAACAAGCACGGGTAAATCAGCCGGACGAACCGTACGTCTGGGCGTTCGTGCACGTCCCGAAAACCGCGGGGTCGTTTCTCACCGAACTGTTCCGCGCGCAGCAATGGCGAAATCGCCAACGAGGCGAGCGAGGCGGTGTTGGGGATGTGTTCCCAGCTGGGGATATCGGAGATACTATTGGGCATACCTCCGAGCCTTTCTCCGACGATATCTACCACCCGTACTACCCGAACCTCGCGTACGCGCCGGTGATGGATTTGACCGAGTCTGAATTTAAAGAAACGTTTGCGTTTTACAGCGCCGGCGGAGGAGTCGGAGAGGAAGTTTCCGGAAAAGTCCCGAAGCACTGGGTTGCCCCCGGGTGGATTGACGAGTCTGCTCTTGGGAACCCCGCCGTGTCGCACGTCACGAACGGGTTCGCCAAAAATGGACAGCTAGTCACGACGGAAAAGAAAATAGGCACGCCGGACGGTACGAAACAAACCTCGCCAAGCGGCGCGGCGCGATCGTTCCGCGCCGGGCGACGTGAAATTTTCAAAGGTTCCCTCGCGATGGGTTGGTGCGACGTGGTGCGTTCGCCGTGTGCGTACGTAACGGTGCTGCGCGAGCCGATCGAGCGGTTGCTGTCGCTGCACGCGTATTCGTGCGTTTTGGGGAGCGAGGCAAAGGCGGGGTGGAGCGACGCGATGAAAAAAGCGGGCAAGTGCGAGTTGGACCCGGCGACGTACTTCGAGAAATTCGGAGGCGTGGATGTTTCCATACAGCTGCTAGCCCCGCGGGCGAACCCTGCGAGCCGGTGCGCGTTGAGTCAGGCGAAGGCTAATTTGGTATCGCGATGCATGCGGTTTCTGTTGCAGGACAAGCTCGTGGACGGGGTGAAGAGGCTGGCGAAATCCGTGGACGGTTTTCGCGGGCTGGACGAACCCCCGCCGGCGTCCTTCGTAAACGCAACCTACGGCGGGGCGGATGTTGGGATGCTCGAGCACGGCAACGCGATTAAAGACAGGCTGAGTTCGACGCAGAAAAAGAAGGTGGAGGCTTGGAAAAAAGACGAAAACGTCATGTCGCGACTGCGCCAGTTGGCGAACCGCGAAATCGAGCTGTACGAATTCGCCCTCGGGGAGTACGAAACGCAATGGGCGCGGAGCGGGCTGGGGTCGTGCTAGGAACGTGTGTTAGGGTTGTCGTTGGGCAATCGGGGTAGCAAAATAGATACAGCGACGCGATCAATGTAAATGTGTAAAACATAGGTTTCCTGATTCCTTCCACTTAGAGGAAATAAATTCCACTGTCTTTCGGAAACATCGTAACGTCCGAGAGATCTGACTCGAGACACAACGACGCGCGCCTCCGTCGACGCACGCCAACCACACTCCTACCCCGACCGCGATGAGTGCCTCCAACGCATCCCATACATCCGATACTCCCATGGAAGGTGGTACCGCGACACCCGCGCTGCAGGACAACGCGGGCGAGGCCTTCCGCGGCCTCCTTCCCAACCACGACGTTTCCACGGCAAACCCAACCCCGACCGCACCTAACCCACCGGCAACCGCAGGGTCGTCCAGTTCTCCTCTATTTGCCGTGCTTGAGCTCCAAGTGAAGGCGGCGGCCGCCGTCGCGCGTGAGGTACATGACGTACCGCTCGCTTTGGCACTCCTCCAGTCCGTCGCGGCCGTGCTTGAGCTCGAAAAGACGGCGGAACCCGCCGTCGCGCGTGGAGTGCAGGTTTTACTTTTAGCGCACCTCAAGTCCGCCACGACCGTGCTTGAGGACGAAATTACGAAGACTGACCAGACGTCTAGAAGAGAGGCCTTCTCTGGCCTTCCCAGCCACGTCATCATCCAGCACATTCTCGGATCTGACACTGACCCCGTCGTTCTCGCGCGCCTCCGCGCGGTGAGTCGCTTGATGCGCGACGTGGTTGACGAGACGGGACTTCGGGTGGAGGAGATGACGGCAGAGGTAGCCGCGCAGAACGGGTTCTTAGATACGCTTAAGAACAAGCTCCAGAAAGGTCGTCTGGACAAGCAACACATGTGCGAAAACGCTGCGTTGGGCGGGCACCTCGAGGTGCTACAGTGGGCGCGCGCGAACGGCTGCCCGTGGTACTGTCAAACGTACGTGAGGGCGGCTTTGCACGGACACCTCGAGGTGCTGCAGTGGGCGCGCGCGAACGGCTGCCCGTGGGATGAGGAGACGTGCAGTGGCGCAGCGAAGGGCGGGCACCTCGACATGCTTCAGTGGGCGCGCGCGAACGGCTGCCCGTGGGATGATTGGACGTGCTCGGGGGCGGCAAGGGGCGAACACCTCGAGTTGATGCAGTAGGCACGCGCGAACGGCTGCCCGTGGGACGAGAACACGCGCGATGCTGCGAGTAGGCACATACTGGAGTGGGCGGTGGCGAACGGCGCCGAATAGTGAGAACAAGTTCAAAACCTGAAGAAACGTTTTCACATTTCGTACTCCCGTAACGTCCGAAGTACGATTAAAAGGACGAAGACGAAGAATTATGGAGCGAGTGAGGGGAGGTTTAGGAGGTAGACGAGGACGAGAAGAAGACGCGTGACTAGGATTGTTGTAATGAGACGCCTATACAGGCATGATCGCCACAGCGAAGTACGCATGCTTGCACTTGTTTTCTCAACGTTTTTTTCTATTTTGTCGAAAACGTCTTTGGTATATTATAATAGCTTTGCCCATGACTGGCACAACACCTTCGAAACACGCTGTTTCGCATGGTATCGCCCACAACCCCCGGTAGCTCAGTTGGTAGAGCGATGGACTGTAGAGCAGTCAGAACATTTCGGAAACGCAACGTTCTGACCATCTATCTCATAGTCCGCATACAAACTGAAACGAGGCAAGTTTACACTTGTCGACACTATCAGAGACATCCGATCACGGTAACTACCGTGCACAGCCTATCCATCGGTCGTTGGTTCGATTCCGACTTGGGGGAAGACGTACCTTTTGCTCGCGAGGGTGTCCCTAGTGGCCGAGACGCCTTGTACACGGGTGAGACAACGAGGAGCACAGCCTATCCATCGGTCGTTGGTTCGATTCCGACTTGGGGGACGACGTACCTTTTGCTCGCGAGGGTGTCTCTAGGGGCCGAGGCGCCTTGTACACGGGTGAGACAACGATGGGAGCGAAGTGATGTTCCGGAAGATTTTCAGCAAAATGTGTTTTTGCGTCACACTGGTTACGACCCCGCTACGCACCCCGCGAAACTGGTCGTCGACGTGTTGGCACGCGACACGACGCCGACTTCCCGAACACAACGAGAGCGCACTTGCGCCGAGCGCGTCACGGAAACACCCGAGGTGCGCTGCGTCCGGAGTTACTCTTTTCTCGTTCCTCTTTCGGAGTTCTCGAGGTCCCGAGTCATTTGGTCTCGTCCCCACGTGGGGATGCTACGACACGCCCATCCGCCTTTTCCCGGAAACGCCGATCGATCGAGACTGACACCAAACCCACCTTCCCCCAAACGCACCTTTCCCAATCCCAGATCCGAGATGCACGCCCTTTCCGCGACATCTTCGCGTGTCGTTTCCGCGGCTTCGAGGCAAACAAGAAGCCTCGGTCGTGTCACGAGGGCTTCAGGACAAGTTGGCACCAAGGCACCCACCAGCAGTTCCCACAAAATCCCACGTCGCTCGGTTTTCCTGGCATCCGGAATGACGCCGCTTTTAAGGCTCGCGACCGCGTCCACCGCGGTGACGTACGCGTCCTCCGCCACCGCGAAACCAGCGCAAAACGCGCAATCCGAAATCTCGAAAGTTTTGCTAGACCCGAAGTACCCCGACGTGTTCCCGTTTGGGGAAAAAGAGATGCAGCGGTACGACGAAGCCGCCGACGACGCGTTTTACGCGCAACCGCGGTTCGTGAAACACATCGACGACGACGCGATCGGGGCGTTGACGAAGTACTACGCCACCGTGTTCCCCGCGGTACCGAAAGAAGGTGACGAAAAAATCGCGTTTTTGGACGTGTGCTCGTCATGGATATCGCACTACCCGTCGCAGTACGTCGCTTCTGACAAACTAAAGATTTCCGGCCTCGGCATGAACGAAGACGAGCTGAAAAAAAACCCCATCCTCACCGACTACGCCGTGCGTGACCTGAACATCGACGCAACGTTGCCGTACGAGGACAACACCTTCGACGTCGTGACGAACGCGGTTTCCGTGGATTACCTCACCAAACCACTCGAGATGATGAAGGAAGTTCAGCGGGTTTTGAAACCCGGGGGGTTGGCGGTGATGAGTTTCAGTAACCGGTGCTTTCCCACGAAAGCCGTTTCCGTGTGGACCTCCACGGGGGACTTGGACCACATCTGGATCGTGGGGTCTTATTTTCACTTCGCGGGGGGGTTCGCCGGGCTAGCGGCGACGGATATCTCGCCGAAACCAGGGAAAACAGACCCCATGTACGTGGTGTTCGCGAGGAAGGAAGCGTAAGGAGCGAGGGGACGTACGTAGATTTGGTATTTTTTTATCAGACGAGATTATTACGCAAGCACGAAACTCGGCAACGGCCATCTCTACTTCTCTTCGCCCTGCCCGACCGCCGCGTGTGCTTCTCACACGTCCGCGCACGAACACTACCCCCCGGTCGCGGTTCGCAACGCGTTTCTTGCGCGACGCGGCTACCGACGATTCACAGTCCTATCTCTTAGAAGAGTCTTTCCTTGCACTCCGCGCAGTTTTGTTTCCGCTCGCCGTGGGGGCAGCCCTTGCACTCCGCACAGAAACGTTTCAGCTTGCCGTGAGGGCAGGTGGTGCACGCAGTGCAGTTGCTTTCAGCTTGCCGTGAGGGCAAGGGGTGCACGCCGCACAATTTCTCTTTTCCTTCCCGTGCGAGCATCGTTTCACTCCCATCGCGTCTCGTGTACGACGGTATCGTGGAGATTCCACGTCCAGCCACGTGCGACTATCGCATCGGTGTATCCACTCATCACGGCTGTGTCGTAGCCTCGGAAGCGTACGTCGGAGCACGACACGAGAGCGCTCGTGCACGAAGTGTGGTTCATCAGTGTCCCCGATTTCCAGTAAGTACTCCGAGTCGTTTTCCGAGGATGAGCTAACTTCGTCTTCTCTTCGCCCAAGCCCCTCACTCGTCCGCGCACGAACGCAACCCTCCCCGGTCGCGGTTGGCCATGCGTTTCTTGAGGGACGCGGCTCGACGCGCGGGGTCGAGTTTCGCGCGTTCCACGCGCGGCGCGGCGTCCACGTCGTCCCCCATTCAACCACCGTTGTCCTCCTCGCCCGGGTTCCACCCCGATCATCTCGGTGAGACCCCGGTTCAGTTCATGCGGGTTCCTCTGGTGCTTGGCGTGGCAGGCGCGATTCCGTTCATAGCCCTCGCGACGCCATTAGCATCGGTGTTCGGGGAGTACGTCCCTTCGTCGGTGTTCCCGCTTGACACGAGAGCGGACGCGCAGGCCAGGTACGGCGCCGTTGTCGCTAGTTTTCTGGGAGGCATGCACTGGGGATTCGCGTCTGGATCCTTCGCCAACGCGGGCGGAGGGTTACCCACCTCAGCGATGACTTCCTCTGCCGCGAAGCAGGCGTTGCTTTTAGCAGGCCCGTTAAGGTTCCTTTGGTCCGTCGTGCCGTCGTTGCTCGCGTGGCCTTTCCTGATGTGCGCCACGCCGTACGCGCTGGTGGGGGTCGGCGCGACGTTGGTAACCGGTACGTGTTGGGCGTTTCCCAAATCCAGGCACACTGTTTACGGACCCTGGTCCAGTGCGCTACTCGTGATGTACGTAGCAGTTGCGTTTACTAGTAACATTTACAGTACTGGTAACTCGCACGAATACAGCACAAGTGCACTGTTTTACCGAAGCTGGTGACTGTTTGTCCATACATCGCGATATACAGTACACCCATACATCGCCCAACACGAGACTGACACTTTTCTTTTGCAAAAACAGCCCTCGGCGCAGATAGTTTCTTCGCGGCGAAACGAATGATGCCGCGGTGGGTGATGCCGTTACGGTTCGGTTTGACGGGCATCGCGGTGCTTGGTCTTGGGATGTCGGTTCCGGGCGCGTTCGACGCACAAAGGGCTGATCAAGCCTCCGCAAGAGACGTCGCCCAACTGAAAATGGACGCGCCGGCGGCGAAGAGGGCGCTGGCGCAGCACAAAAAACAGTTAAGCGAAGTTTCCGAAAAGTTTGCATTGGCGAAAATGGAAAACGCGTCGTTAGCGGATAAAGTCAAGGCGGTTGAGTCATCATCTGCGCGACGCGAAGCCGAGCTCGGGATGCGGAACGGCGCGCTCGTTGTGGCGGAACAGGTTTTAAGCGCGAACTGCGAAACCTTGAAACTGGATTTGGAATCGACCAGGGCGGAGCTGGAGGCGGCGCGAGTGAAAATCGGGACGTTGGTGACGGAAATCGGGACGCTGGCGAGCGCCAATGCGTCGGCGCTTGATACTAAATCGATCAAGGATGGGGAGGAGGAGACGAAACCAGCGGCTGAGGAACCGTAGTGAGTAGTCCTTTTATGAGATAGAATTATAGTATTAATAACAATAACGCAAAGAGCACCCCGGGGCGCTCTTCGCGCTCCTAAAGAAATAAGGTAACACATCACGCCACGGTCACCGTGATTGTCTTGGCGAATTTTTTACCGAACGACTCGTGCTTGGCGTTTGCGAACTGCAGCGTCAGCGTGTGTGTGCCCGGGGTGAGCTCCACCACGGCTTCTTTCTGCGCCTTGCCATAGTGCAAGTGCGTCGCATCAAACGCAATCGCCTCGCCTTTCTCCACGTACCCTTTTTTACCGATATCCACCACCACGTGGTGATGGCCGGTGCCTTCCTGCATGCCCTCCGACGCTGGGGCGAGCTCCAAGCCGATGACCCCCATCTTGACCGTGAACTTCTTCTCAACAACCGCGCCGTCCTTGGGCGAGATCCAATACACCCCGTTCGCCGCCTTCGCCTCCGCGTTGCCGGGAGTCACGCAAAAGGACATCGCCGCCGCGACACCCGCGCCGAGCACGGCGCGGCGGCGGTCGAGCACGGGGGGTTTCGATTCCGAGGGGGACGGCGCGGACGCGCGGGTCACCGCGGAGGCGCCGCGGCGGGGCGCCGCGGCGCGAGGCGCGCGGAGCGCCACGGCGGGGGCGAACGACGCGAGAGAAGCGGACATCGTGGCGGCGGGAGATGGACGCGTCGCGGGAAGTGAACGGGAACACCGCCAATGTGCGCTGTGCGCTTTCCAGCAAGACGGAAATTGGTGGTTCTCCGCCTGCGCCACTCCGCGCCTCTCAATCCATTTGGAAACGCCGGATGAGCTGGCAGCATCGCGCACATTATGAAGACTGACTGCTCACTGACCGAAAGCTGTCGTTCCATGAGCCGCTTTCAGGAGAACGAAAAACAGCCGTCTTTCATCCTATCGCAACCACTCGTCATGGCGTCGCTCGCCCGCGTCAACGCGTTCTTCACCGGCAAGACCGGCGGGTTCCGGGTTTCCGCCCCGAAACCCGGGCGGCCGGTTCCAGTCACTTCGCGCCATTCAAAGTTGCACGTCACGGCCCAGGGTAACGGCCGGTTCATCGTGGGCGGGAACTGGAAGTGCAATGGCACCAAGGCGAGTGTGGAGGCGCTTGTTAAAGGGCTGAACGCGGGGGACATCGCGGACAAAGTCGACGTAGTGGTCGCCCCACCTTTCCTGTACATCGACCAGGCCATGGGCGCGCTGCACCCGAAGTTCAAAGTCGCCGCGCAAAACGCGTGGGTGGAGTACACCCTTGACGATCCCACCCATCACTACGATTCAGAATCTGGGGCGTTCACGGGCGAAGTGAGCGCGGAGATGCTGGAGGATTTGCAGATCCCGTGGGTGATCCTCGGGCACAGCGAACGGCGGAGCCTTTTGAACGAGGACAACAAGATGGTTGGTAAGAAAGTGGCGCACGCGCGATTTCATGGGCTTTCCGTGATTGTGTGCGTCGGCGAAACGCTGGAGGAGCGGGAATCGGAAAAAACGCTGGAGGTTATTTTCGCGCAGCTGCAAGCCGTGGCGGATGAAATCGACGACCGCGAGCACAGCAGTTGGGGATCGCAGGTCGTCATCGCGTACGAGCCGATTTGGGCGATCGGCACTGGGAAAGTTGCGACCCCCGACCAGGTCCAGGACGTGCACGCCGCGATCCGGGAATGGCTGAAACTGAACGTCAGCGAAGAGGTTTCAAAAGCCACGCGGATTCAGTACGGCGGGTCGGTGAACGAAACGAACTGCGCCGAGCTCGCGCGGTTCTCGGACGTGGACGGGTTCCTGGTGGGAGGCGCGAGCCTTGATCCGGAGAAGTTTGTGCAAATATGCAACTCCAGTGTCGTGCACTACAAAGCGGTGGGGAGAGCGTGAGGTTTGGATACCTTGACGGGGATGCGGTTTTTTTCCCGGGGGTTGAGGATGACGCGACGCGCGAGGAGTCTGTGATTGAAATAATCTAAAAGCTCCCGTACGAAACACCGCATTGTACAACACATTTCTTGTTACAACACAGTACAGCAGGTCGCTCTTACCGACAAATCAAGTCAGGCGCCCTTCATCTAAAATACACGGAAAATACAAAGGTTCGTCGCGTCACGGCGCGAATCCGTTTCGCGAAATCACGTTGTTTTTCCCCACGCCGAGACGCACGGGAAACGTTTCTCCAGGCGAAAACAGTTCCCGGCGCCGGTGTTCCTCCGCCGCGGCGACACCGAGGGCGGCGACGTTCGAAAGGGTTGAGCTTCCCGGTGACCCATAGGTGCCGGTCAACACCTCCCGCGTGACCTCGATCAAGTCTCCCGTGCGCAGAGTCACCGCGACCTCGGCGCCGCGCGGGACGGACTCGCGGTTCACCACGATGGACTTGAGTTTGAAAAAGTCACTCGCGCGTTGGTCATTTGGGTCCCCCAGTGATAACAAATCCAGGTCACTCAACCGCGAGCCGTTCGGCACGTCAAGCACGCGCATCCGCCCGTCCACCACCGCGACGATTGTTACCGGAAACGTTACCGCGGTTCGGTGCATGTGCAGCAAAGACCCGCTTGACGCGCGTTGTTCGCTGAAACCGGCGCTGTCCGCTGACACGAGGTTTGAGTCAAACCCGGAGTCCAAGCAATGCGCGCCCCCCGCGCCGAAGGAAAGGTTGTCCTCGTGGTTCGCGCACGACGGGGCGTGCGTCGGGAAGGGACACGGGCACGGCACGACTCGGCAAAGAGTGTCGGCGCCGTCGTCGTCGTCACCGGCGGTGTCCGTGACGAAGGACGAGGCGCGCTTTTCCTTCCTCGCGTCGTAGGAAAGCCGGCCTTGCCACGAAAGCGCGAACCGCGCCCACCTGACCTGTTCGTCAATCGCAGCGGCGATGGATACTTCGTCCCCATCCCCAGCAACGCTCTCCTTGTACCTCCAGTGGCTCGCGATGCCGTACTCCGCGGCGTTGTGCATCTCGGGGGTGCGGATCTGCACCTCGCACGCGAGGCCGTTCGCGTCAACGACCACGCAGTGCAGTGACCGGTAGCCGTTGCGCTTCGCGTGCGACACGTAATCCTTGGTGCGCCCGTCAACCTCGGTGTACCCATTCGTGGCCAGCACGGCATCTAGAGCGGCGTAGCACTGCTCTTCCGTTTCCACGATAACCCGCACCGCGCGGACGTCGTGTACGTCGCGCAAAACACGCCCGGCGCCCTTGTCACCGGACATCTTGCGATACACCCCAAACACGGATTTCCCGCGGCCGTACACTTTTTGGGTTTGCACGTTCGCCTGCGCCAGCGCGCTCGCGATGTCGCCAACCGCCACCGCGACGCTTGCGCGGCGGCCGTCCTGTTCGAGTTCGTTTTTCAAATCGGCGTACGTATCGGGGGACACACGGGCAAACCGCGCGTCTTCCAGGCGCGCTTTCAGGGACCAGGTTCCAAGCCGGGACGCCAGCGGGACGTACGTCGCCAGGGTTTCACCCGTGAGTTGCGCCTGGGCGTCTTCGTTTAATCCTCCAAAGAATTCGTCATCCTCCAGCTCCACCACGCGCTGCGCGAGTTTCATCACCACGACTCGCGCGTCCGTCATGGCGATGAGCATGGCTCTGAACTTCTGCTTGTCGTCCTCGCTGAATGGCGCCTCCGTGGCGGACGCGCGCGCCAGCTCTGAGACTCGGGACAACCTCGCGGCGTCCCGGGCCAACCCGAAAACCTCGGCGCCGCACCGCGCAGACGCTTCGCCGTCGTCCACGGCGTTTGCGTCTAGGGCGGCGTGCAGCAAGGACGCGGCGATGACATCTGCGCGCATCCCAAGGTCCGCGAGCGTGCTCGCGGTGGCCAGGGACCGGTACAGGACAGGCAGGTCGTCGACCTGGCGAAGCGACGTCGCGGCGAGGTGGAACGCGTCGTGTGTTTCCTGGGCGGCGAAAACGTCTGGGTGTTTGACGGCCGCGGATTCGAACAAACTTTGTTCCGCCGAGCTTAAGGCAGGCAGCGGGGTCAAACGGCGCGCCCCTGCGTAGTACTCCACGGTATCGTCAACGAGGGTCGTTGACACGTCCGATCCAGAGGGCGAGCTCACGGAGGGAACACGCGGAGGCTTGGAATCGTGTGTCGGGGACGCCAAAGACCGGTCCAGGGCTTGCCTCAACTCGCTCAACCCTCGGGATAAACCGCCAGGGGAGGTTGGCGGTTCGTTTACTTTCGTCGCCGACGCAACTGCGTTGCTCGCCGACGCATCGCTCGCGACCGCGGCCGTTGCCACTGACGCTCGTCCCGTGTCGCTGGTAGCCGAAACGCCTTGCGAGAATCGCAGAGCGCTGACTTTCGTGGAGACCCTGCCCACGGACCCGCCGCCCAAAGCTTGCGCGGTTGATTGCGTGGATTGGGAAAGCTCGAACCCGGTCACGGTGGGAGACAGCACGGGCGAGGGCGAGGCTCGTCCGGCGCCGCCCAGCGATCGCCGGTTGCGTCCGCTGCCGCTGTGCGTCAGGGACGACCCTGGGGTGCCCCCGAACGACCCGGTTTCCGAAGGGGACGACGACAACACGTGGAACCCGCGCGCGGATTGGGGAACCCCGGATTGTGACGGGGTTCGCGCGCCGCCGGAGCGCGCCCACATCGCGCTCGCATCTGTGACGCCGGGGGAAGTGCCGAGCATCATACCAGCTCACGAAAGAAGCGCTTTGGTTTGGTTTTGATCTAAGGAAAGAACTCGTGTGAGACCTGTGGAAGGGACGCCGAGGGGTATCATGATGGAAGGGTTAGCGAGTGGTGAAAGATGGTTTCGAGGATGAATTTACGACGAATTAGCAGAGCCCAAACCAAACGCGTCGTCGGCACGTGTTCCCTCTTCGAATGTGTCGCGAATCTCTGCGCCTTCGCGGGCGGTGCCCGGGCGACGCGACGTGCGTGACGCGCCACGACCTGGGACGTCGCGTACACGTGTTGTGCACTGCTACTCGTGGCCCGAGCAACCCCCTGACGCGATCGGGAAACACGCGGTGGCCAAGGAACACCGGACACCAATCCTGCCGTTGTTTGTGAGACTTTTCCCCTCGTCGTGGCACGCGTCCCCGAAATTGAAACACGCGCCACTCGGAGACCGGCGTGTGGATCGCGGCGCGACGTACCTCGAATCTCGGAACGAACGGCCTCGCTCACGCACCCGCGGTGGGTGTGCGCCTCGACGCCGGACGCAGATCGTCGCGGGCCGTGTGCGTGAAGCGCGCGTTGGAATGGACACACGTGCCGCGGACGTAAAGTCGTGTCTTTTTAACTCGGTTCGACCTTTCGCGCCAATTTCAAGGAGATTCACTCGTTTTTTTGCCCCTTCGCACTTGCAGTGGTATTTAGTCTGAGCTGGTTCTGAAAGAATTCGTGTCTTGAAAGGGAGGAGACGAAGAGTCCCTTGGACTCCCTGCTCCCTTCTTCGCCACTGGCCAGGTGGCAAATTTTCCCGAAACTTTTTGGGTGGATCTGAGAATCGCCCACAGCCCACATCGAGACACGCGCCACGCCGGCCGCGACCGTGTCAGTCACATGGCCTCCGCCGATGTCCACCGGCCGATGGCCGCGGGTGGCTTGGGGGTTTTCTCTCCCGCGCGTTTCGTGTCCTTCGCGTCGCGACTGCTCAGCTCAAAGTGGATTGCGAAGGAAGAGCCCGAAGAGGCGCGAATTATGAAGGCGAAAACCGGAGTCCCGCCAAGAAAGGCAAGGGCGGTAAGGTTGGTGTCGCCCAGAAAACCCCGACGACCAAGGCTAAGAAACCCCCGGCGACCAAGGCGAAGAAAACCCCGGCGACTAAGGCGAAGACCCCGGGAACGGTAAAGCCCAAGACCCCGAAACCCAAGGCGCTCGCGTCTGGGGCCAAAGCACCTGGATCTCGATCGAAACCTAACACGGCCAAAGCTGCGTCTCCTCCTCCCGCCGCGACGAATTTAGCTCCCGCGCACCTCACCGGGGGCGACGCGCGCGCGCCTCGATTGGCGGACAACCCGATTGAGACGGACAAGGCGCTGGATGGCGACGACACCGCGCTTGTTCCGACGATAAACGACGATACCCCGGGCGGGTCGCGAGGCGTGCGAAACGTCTTGAATTTCGACTCGAACGACGACCACACTGTTTCGGAGGACGCATACGCGCAATACGCAAGAAACGCGCTCCGCGAGGACTCCCCGCTCCGCGAAGACGCTTCTTCCGCGTACTCGCGTCGGTACCCGTGCCCTCACCGCGAAGACGGCGTAGCGGATGACATGTTTCAGGGGGTGATGGAAAGGTGCGCCAGCTCGCTTTGCGACGACGGGGTATTCGTCCTCGAAACAGGCGAACGAGGGATGTTATTTCAGCACACCGCGCTCTCCGTGTTCGCGGAACGGATGCGACTAAACCAAATGCGCGACTTCCCGAACGTGGTGCACCTGGAGCGCAAGCGACACGTCACGTGGTCGCGCAACTTCAACTGCTCACCCGCGCCGCACTTTTTCAAAAAAGCCTGCGACGACTTTGACAGCATGGCTCGTGCCACGCTGAAGGACGTGTGCCGTAGCTTGGGGTTCAGGAGCACGGTGCTGGATGACCTGCTGGACAACACTCCTCTTGCTCGCAACGCGGACGGCGCCAGCGAGTTGATGGCGGTGCGTTACGACGCCACGGAGCGCGGCGACGGCCGCCTCGACGGCGCGGATCCGCACGTCGACCGGGGCATACTCACCTTGATCGTGTCGGACAAGAAGGAGGGGCTGCGCGTGCGTCGGCGCGACGGGTCGTGGATGAACGTGGTGTTGGGACCCGGGCGCGTCGCCGTGATTCCCGGCGAAACACTCGAGCACGCTTTGGGCGGCGCAATCGTAGCGACGACGCACTCGGTGGACCTGGGGCTTACCCCGAGGCATGCGCTGGTGTACCGCACGAAGGCGCGCGAGGATGCGATTGTTTCCCCCGCGACGCCCCCGAACGTGGACAAGCTGTACCCGACGAAGTCAGCCAAGGCGCTGAACGACTTATTTGAAGAGACGCACCGGTCGGTGAACAATCCGGCGCGAAGCGACGTCGGAAGAGCGAGTGCGGCGACGGGGGGGAAGCGCAAGGAGCCGGCGACGGCGAGACCGCCGGCGCCGGCGCCTGTACTCCATCGCGGCGGAGGCGGATCCACGATCGAACTCGGGGTGAAGGACACGGATAACTCGGTGGTGCACTTCAGGGTGCTAGTGTTCACCAAGTTCGGGAAGATCTTCAACGCGTATTGCGAACGGAAGGCTTTGCAGCCCGACGCCGTTCGCTTTCTTACCTTCGACCATATGCGAATCAATCCGGACCAGACCCCGTGGGACTTGGACTTTGAGAGCGGTGACCAATTGATGCGATGATGGAGCAAGTTGGAGATTAACATTCTTGGCGAAGGACAAGGGAGACTAGGAGGAGAGACACTCGACTTGTGAATGAAAGAAAGAAAACCGGACGCTTTGTAAAATGCCTTCTGTGCCCTCGGCCCCTCGCTGTTCTCTCCACGTACGCGCCGCGTGCGCAGTTCGTTTCCACCGGGTTTGGGAGCAATACACCTGACGCCAGCATTTTTCGTCCTGATTCGCTCCTGATGATGACTTGAAGAAAAGGCCAACTCGGAGACGCCACTCGAGAGGCGCGCGCGCCCTGTCCCTCCCGCGATGGCGGCGGTTTCGGATTTCCTCGATGAGGTCGTGCTGGGTGCTAGCAGCGCGGACGGGCCCGTCCAGGCGTGGGACGTAAGAACGGGCATGCAGATCAAAGCGTACAAGTGCGTCCACACATCCGTCGGTGCCGACGAAAAAAACCGGCCAGCGCTCCCAGATGCTTCTCCCTGCGACCGCCACCCACGCGCGTGACTGACCTCCCCACCCTCCCCTGTGCTCATCCTCCCCATCCCGCTCCCGTCACAGGACCACCGCGTGTGGACGCGGCGGCTTGTGCCAGTTAGGCGAGGACTACTTAGGTGCGTCCGCTTCTTTTTCGACCTGCCGCCGCCGCCGCCGCCCAGCATTCTTCGATTGCGAAATCGCATCTCGCGCGCGTCAACTGACTCTCAACCCTAAAACCTAAACCCTAAACCCTAAATTGACCCTTCACAAACCCACCTAAACGCACCGCAGTCGCCGCGCACGTCTCCAAGAACGCGCTTGACGTGTGGGGCTTGGACAAGGAATCCGCGCTGCATCGTTTCTTTGTGGGCGAGCCGGTTTCCGTGGTGGCGTCGTCGCCCGACGGGAATCACTTCGCGGCGGGCGCGCTTTCCGGTGCGGTGTATTTGTGGGAGGTATCCACCGGGGTGTTGCAGCGAACCTGGAATGCGCACTTCAAAGCCGTGAGCGCGGTTTCCTTCGCCTGTGGCGGGTCAGTGCTGGTCACCGCGGGGGAGGACACCGTGGTGTCCGCGTGGGCGTTGGCGGTACTGTTGGACCCCGCCACCACGCACGCGCCGCCCGTGCCGAAATACACGTGGGCGGAACACGCGTTGCCTGTGACGTCGCTTGCGGTCGGGGGGGGGTCTGGCGGCGGTGCCGCTGGCGCCGGTTTAGTCGCGTCAGCCTCAGCGGACCGCACGTGTAAGCTGTGGACGCTGGGCGGCGGCCATCTGCTGCGGTCAATCGAGCTCCCGGCCGCCCTGAACGCCGTGGCGCTGGACGCGTGCGAAGCCACGCTGTACGCCGGAGCCGTGGATGGCCGGGTGTTCGAGGTTCCTTTGAACGCGGTGGCGAACTCCGGGGCGGGCTTGGGTGGGGGGCGGGAAAGAAAAGCAAACGCGGCAGGGAACACGTCCTCACCGATGGCGATCCTGGAGGGACACAAGCGGTGCGTCACCGCCATCGTGTGTTCGTGCGACGGCGAGCGATTGGTTTCGGCTTCCGAGGATGGCACGTGCCGGGTGTGGGACGTGGCGTCGCGGCAAACAACGCACGTGTTGAGGCACGCGAAAGGGTCGCCCATCGTGGCGCTGGCGGTGGCGCCTCGAGTTCGAGTGGCAGGGGACGGCACGGGGGCGGGGGGCGCGGGCGAGCGCCGGCGCCTTGCGCCGCTCGCGCCGTTTTCGCGGTTCGCGGAGGTGAGGGGGAACGAAGGCACGAACGGGAGCAAGGGGAAGGCGGGGAAGCTGGAGAGCTGGGAAGGCGCGCCTGTTGTGATGCGGGGTGTATCGAGGGGGGGCGTTATGGACGGGGGGGGGCTCGGGTACCGGGGTGGTGTTTCCGGAACTTCCGGACTCAACGCGCTGACGAAGACGAACGAAACCGAAACCGGGGGGAAGAAACGGCGCAAGGGCGACACCGGCGGCGACGACGACGCCGCGAGTCTTCGTGTGAAGCTCGCCGTGGCTGAGGCGGAGACGGCGACCGCGAAGGAGGAAACCGTGAGTTGGAAAAAAAGACACGCAGAGCTTCGCGCGTTCGTGTCCGAGGAGCTGGTGGAACGAGAGGGGAAATGAGTAGTACGGCTTGTGCTTCTGCTGCGCGACAGTCTACCAGAGAAACGGCATTGAAAAAATCCACGCGTGTCAAAAAAAATCGTAACGCTTTTCTGGGAAGACCCGAAGGACACACACACAACGACGTGCACCACGCGGAGTGCCCCGCAAGAGTATGAGCTCCGACGTGACGCGCAGCGCTGATACTCGTGCTAGCGGTGGTATCACCACCGCCACGACCGAAGCGCACCACGTCCCCGAGCTAAACGTCGTGTGCCCTTCCCCCGACGTCGCCGGCGCGTCCCTCACGAAAAACCGAAGGAGATCTCAGATGTCCCACCGGACGGCTATGATCATGGGGTACTTGCCCGAGGTCTCAGACCGATTCCGTCTCGGGTCCGTCTCGAAAGGTTTCCGGGACGCGCTTCGTTATCCGCGGGCGTTGGAGACCCTCATAATCGACGAGGACCTCGCGAAGAGGATTTCAAAGGAGAACGAGAAGGTTCAGTTCGCTCAGAATCGCCTGCGCCAGATCGTCTTGTACGCGGGGAACGGCGTGAAGACTCTGGAACTGCACGGCGCCATTCCTTGGGGTGATACTTTTCTCAAGACGCTTCTCATGGACAGGTATATCACGAGACTTGTCTTTTTCGAGAACCTCGTGTCTCTTGAAAGACTTAGAGATTTCTGCTCCCGAACTCGTCGAGTTTGTCGAACGTTTCGTTCTTACCCGTCCAAAGGAGAAGCGCCTCGAGAAGCATCTGATCATCAACACGACGACCAACGTTGACGACGATGAGGTGGGGATCACCCACAAACAGCTCGAGCGCCTCAGCGAATCTCTCCGATACGACGCAAACGATGTACACACCGAGCGTTTCAAGCTAGCGCCCTGCGTCGCGTGCGAGGAGATATGTTACTTCGGCTACGATGATGATGACGATTGGGGGGCGAGACCGTTTGTGTGTGCCGCTTGTGGCGAACCGTTCTGTGGAGTGGACAGCCACGGCACGACGCTGTGCGTAATCGATTACGAAGGAGGTAAACCCTCGTGCGATGAATGTGATGTTTCGCCGCTGTGCATGCGCGGAGGGTGTTCCTCCTCCTCCCCCAAATACATCGATGATAGGACCATCAGTTGCGAGTGCGGCAATCGGTATGTCCCCGAACATTCGGTATGTCCGGACGAGTGGCTAAAGGGTCTTGTCAAATGCGCGGCACAGGGATGCGGAAAGAACCTTTGTAACCAATCAGGAGTAGGCTGTTGCAGAACGCATTACGGATCTCCTGATCTTACATTGTCCTTCGAATGCAACATCTGCGAGAAGGTCTGGTGCTCGGACCACATTCCACAAGGAACGCGGTCTTGCGAGAGGTGTCTGTGTGATAACGATCGGGACGACTTCTGCGCGTGTCCATCATGCATCCAAGAAAACAAGGACACTGGCGAGTATTTCAAACTCTGCAAGTGCGAAGCAAAGCTTGCGTGCAACATTTGTGCCAAGAAGATGACTAATAGGTTTACTGATGCTTATTATACTTTCGCACACTCTTGGGACGAGAGGCGGAGTGAATTTCGACTCATCTGCAGTGAATGCAAGCCCTAGATGAAGTATTTCGAAGGCGATTCTGACGATTGCTACTGAAGACGAAGAATTGCGACATCGGTGCGCTCCCGACGGAAGATACGCGATTGAGATGAAAACCAAAAGATTTCGTATTCAAGACCTAACTTGTCGCCCTCCCCCGCTTTTCCCCGCTGACTTTTCCGACTTCGACCCGCTGTTAAGTCCGGGAGACACCTCACCCGTGTTCGCCCGGTACTCCGGCTGGCACGCCCTGGCCGCGAGTTCTACTCTGCGCGCGGCTCGGTAAAAGGCCCGAGCGCCGTCGCCGTGAGGATGCGCTGATGTAAATAAAAGAAAGTGTCAGTATTGTATGGGCAAACGGTGTTGGGATTTGGGAAATGCAATACGTACCTTCGCACCGCTCCAGGGCGTGCACCGCGATTAAAGAAACGAGTTCCAGTGGGTCCACCCCCCCTTGTTTTGAATCGTGTCCTAACCGTAACGTATCGACGCCGTGCTCCACCGCTTCGCGCAGGTTCTCGCGAGCCCGCACCGTAGCTTCCCGCCGCGCGGTCGCGACTTGCCGCATTTGCTTCGACTGCGCGTTCCTAAGCAACGCGTCAATCGTCGCGGCGACGGTTTTCGACGCCGACGACGCCTCCGCCACTCTGCGCGCGGTTTCTTTCGCCTCCGCGAACGCCTCTAGCTCAGCTTCCTTGCGTAACATCTCGCCAAACTCTTCCCTGACCTCTTCCCGCATCTCGGTGCGCAGCTCGGCGAGGATCTTGGTTTTGGCGTTCTTTCTTTCCCTCTCCGTGGTGTTGATCAATTCGGAACGACTACGGTTTGTGCCGAGCGGCGATACGTTTTCGGCGTTTTTCAAACGAAACGCCTTTTCGGTTCGCGAAAGCGCCTCCGCGGTCTGCGCCTGCGCCTCCGCCAGACGAACACGCGCGTCCCTTTCCCCACCCCGCGCGCGTTCCGTTTCCTTCCCCGATTCCGTCAAACGGACCCGTAACCGGTCGAAATCGTGCGCCGCGCTCGTGATGTGTTCCTCGACTTTCAGCAACTGCTGTTCCAGCCGTCGCGCCTTGACGCGTAACCGCCGCGCCTCCGCCGCGCGTTCCTCGCACCGTTTCGTCAGTACCCCCGCCTTCGCCGCGAGTCTCCACCGGGAGCGTACGCTCACGGATGTCGTCGCCGCTAAAGCAGCAGTTAACAAGTCGTTTTCGTCCGTCAACCGGTTAACCTCCTCGTCGCAATCCGCGGCTTGTTCGCGCAAGATTTCCGCCAACTCGCTTTGCACTTTCTTCGCCTCCACCTCAATGGAAGCAACCGCCACCGCCTCGCGCCACTTCCCAAGCGCATTGGCCAGCGTGACGCCCGCGTGCGAGGGTAGGGTTTTCACTACTGAGGTGTCAGATGCTTTAGGGTTTGAGTTCAGGTTGTTGTTTTTCCCTGAATCGTCCCCGTCCCCGTCCCCGTCGCCTGTGAACAAGTCGTCGCTCCCGAACCCGCCGGCGCCGAAATTTCCAAAACCGGAATCACCCGACCCGGACCCGGAAACTTCGCCGCCCGACGCGTTTCCTCCTGAGTTGTTTTCTCTGTTTTCTCTTTGAGAATCACCACCCTCCTCAGTATCAACGGGTTCGTCGTCATCCACGCAATCTACAGCGACCAAGCGAATGAAAGGCGATCCCCCCAACTCGGGTGACGCCGTTTCAGTCGGGTTTGTCCAGTCGAAAAGAGTTTCGCGTCTCGGCGTCGCCGCGTTTGTCGGCGCGTCGGCATCCGCGGGTTTGCGTTTCACAACAACACCGTCGTCGTCGTCATCATCCAGAAACCCCACAGACCCGCTCGCAGCGCTGGCGTTTCGCAGCTCAATTTCCAGCGCATCAAGCAACTCGTCGCTGGCCTTGCCTTCCGTGTAGTGCAGCATCACGCGGTCCACCGGCGAATCATGGTGTTTCCCAGCGGCGTCGGTGTCGTCGTTTGTTTCCACGCTCTTTTCGCTCGGCGTGTCCATGACTCGCGCGGCGTGCGTGGCCATGACACGCGCGCGCTCCGCGCTTCGCTTTTTACGCGAAGACACAACTGCTATGTCATTATTCGCGATACGCGCGTGTGTCACGGGTGTGAGCATCACAGCGCCGGTAACGTCAGCCGTGGCCGAAGACGACCGCGCCGGGGAATCAACCGCCGGGGAAAAGATGGAAGAACGACGCAGACCAGACGCGGCATCCTTTGCTTTCGCTGCGAGAGTTTCCGCGGGTGATTTTGGTACCACCAATGGCGCGTGTGTTGTGACCGCGGGGGGAGGGTAGACGGACGGGCCGCCAGTCGCGGCGCTGCAGTCGCGTACAGCATGGTCTGGTGATTTTTCCAATGGACGTTCCGTGAGATTCGCGACGTCCCCGAGCGCGCGACGCCCGGCGGATACGGGCGTTTTGGAACCCTTTCCCTGCATCGCCCTGGTCGGCGGAGTCAACCTCACGTTCTCCAGCATGTTTTTCTCCGCGGAGAAGTCGATGGCGGCGAACACAGAGAGGGAATCCGCGAGGTCACGTTGGGGAAACGCGGATGGCTTGGCCGTGATGAGATCTCCGGCCGTTCCGGAAGAGGGGGACTTGTTCCCGTTGCGGCGCGCTGAGTCAGAACCGGCGCGACGCGACCCAGGGGTCGCCACCGCCTTCGCGGCGCGCAACGTAGCACTCGACCGCGGCATCGCGGCAAGGCCGACGTGCGCGGGCGGCGAGTTGTGCCTGACCACAGCGCGCGGATGGGAACCACGACACATTCCATTTCCAGTCCGTTGGAACGGTCCGTTGGAACTATACGAGGATTTCACTCAAGAATAACTCAAGGAAAGGAGCGTTTTGCGACCGTTTTCTTTTTCTCTCGAAGTCATCATCGCGCGCCGGCGACACCCTTGCCACCGCGGGGGGTCATTTTTTTACCACCCCGAAACCTCCAATCGAGAGCGAATCACGTGATAAAAAGAATGCGCCGTTTTCAAACCTCCCCGAATCGCCCCGCGCGTGTTTTAATTACTTTACGTCACGCGTCGCTCCCTGTTTCAGCCGCACAAAGAGACATAATTCGCGCGACGCGAGTCACGCGCTTCACAGTCATACGTACACCTTTTAACTTTGCTTCATAAACCTAACTCTAGCACTCTCGTAGTATCCTACCAACCCTAGCATCATAACCTGAACCACCATACCCTAAACCCCAACTCCTTAACTCACGGCCTTCCCGACCCCGCCGGGAACACCAGGCCATCCGCGACGCCCCAGGTTTGCAGCGCGTACGCCGCGATGGAGGGGTCGCGCCAGCTGCGATTGTTACACGAAAAGTGTCAGTCTTGAGTTGGGTGTACTGTATCGCGATGTATGTACAATTAGTCACCAGCTTCGGTAAAACAGGGCACTTGTGATGCATGTAGTGCACTTCCTTTTAATGACTACTAAACTCAAAGAGGGGCAGTAAACAGTGTGTTTGGATTCGGGAAAGCCCCAACACGTACAGCGAGTACAGCAGCGTCGTGGCGCCGTATGGCCCGAGGGCGGCGACCGCGGCGGTTCCGCCGACCACGGCGGCGGTTCCGAACGCCGCCGCGGCTGGGTTATTTTGGCCAACCGGTAGATTCGGGTCAACCGTCTCGCCGCGCAAGGAGTTCAAATTGCCACCGCCGCCGTTCCCGCCCAGCCACGTCGGGCGTCGGTCCCACGAATCCACCACCGCGCTACCAACCACCGCGCCTTGTTCGTACTGCAACGTGCCAGGCGCGGCGACTGTTTCTTGCGAGACGTCGGGTCGCGGGTCACTGACAGGCAAAGGGTCGGGCAAAGGCGGGGACGCGGGGGGTTTCGGGATTTTGGGCACCGACAAGGGGAAGCCCTGCGCATC
>Ga0302130_1000241_pt1 | contig 42794 bp, 44 predicted proteins | sample CB9_surface_MG_FD_203117 | JGI IMG/M metagenome (GOLD analysis project Ga0302130, IMG submission 203117) | Marine microbial communities from Western Arctic Ocean, Canada - CB9_surface | ecosystem: Environmental > Aquatic > Marine > Oceanic | place: Canada: Western Arctic Ocean | collected... | reverse complement strand
AGCAACCACTTCAAAGTGATAGGTTTCACCGCGCACAATTGCACCAAGCGCGATTAAGGCATCATATTGCTCACTCATTGCCATATGCTGCAAAGTCAGCGGTGTCTCAAGGGCGCCAGCGACGGTAGCAATACGGATATCTTTCGCAGCGACACCTAGCTTCAACAATTCAGCATGGCAGGCTTTTAATAATCCATCACCAATATTGCTATTAAAACGAGACAGCACCACACCAATGCGTTTGCCAGTGCCATCTAAATTGATTGCTATTTTGTCCAAAACGTTCTCTCAATTTCGTAAAAGCAGTATTTTACGCTATTTAACCAGACTGGCTAAGCTAAGCGTCTAATTAAATAGCGTTTATTAGACTGCTTTAACTAAATAGCGACCATGCTTTTTGTGCCGTGCTCCATATGCCGTAGATAATTGGCACTAACACCGCAGCCCATGCAAGCAACATCACAACACCATGTTTCTCTGTCACCGCACTAGCGGTCGCATTTTTAGCAACCACTTTCTCATGACCAGCACTACGCACCGCTGCAAGTTCTTTATCGTTCATAAAATCTTTATCAGCAACAGGCTTAATCAACATATTCGCGATAAAGCCAATCACCATCATGCCCGCTAACACCAACATAATCGGCGCATAGATTTGATCATAAGGCACACCAGCCTCCAAGCGCGTGTCATGCATATAGTTCACAATAACGGGCCCCACAAGGCCTGCCGTAGACCATGCCAGCAGAATTCGCCCATGAATCGCACCGACGAATTGCGTACCAAACATATCGGCTAAATATGCAGGAATTGTCGCAAAGCCGCCGCCATACATCGAGGAAATAATACAGAAGCAAGCGACAAATAATGACAATGACTTAAAGCCCGCCACATAAGCAGCTGAACAGTATAAGAACGCGCCTAATACAAAGAAGATATAGTAAGTGCGTTTACGTCCAAGCTTATCTGAAGAGGATGCCCAGCCAATACGTCCAAAAATATTAAAGACGGAAATTAAACCAACAAACCCAGCACCAACTAAAGCCGCTGCAGTCGTCATGGCATGATCATTTTTTACATCAGCAAAGCCAAGTTCAGGTTGACCAATCAAAGCGCCACCAAAGGTTTCTTGCAGCATGGGAGACGCAGCACCCAAGATGCCGATACAAGCCGACACATTCATACAAAGCACTAACCATAACAGCCAAAATTGCGGCGTTTTATGCGCGTTATTCAAATGCACATGTTTAGAAGCAATCATGGCATTTTCTGTCTTGGCAGGTGGATTCCAACCCTCAGGCTTCCAACCCGTTGCTGGAATACGATAGCCGAAAGAACCACTCACCATAAAGATGAAATAAATAATGCCAAGAATGACAAAAGTTTGCCATACGCCCGCACCACCAGCTTCAGAAAAGTGTGCCATCAACTTGGTTGCAATTGGAGATCCAATCATAGCACCTCCACCAAAGCCCATAATCGCCATGCCCGTTGCCATGCCGCGATGGTCAGGAAACCATTTGATGAGCGTCGATACTGGAGAGATATAAGCCAAACCTAACCCAATACCACCAATGACGCCACTACCTAACCATAATAGCCAAAGCTGATGCACATAAATACCATATGCAGAGATGAGTAATCCACCTGCCCATAGAATCGCTGAGACAAAGCCTGTTTTTCTCGGGCCTTCTCTCTCCAACCAACCACCAAAGATAGCGGCAGAACAACCCAACAACACAAAAAAGAGGGTAAACATCCACCCTAAATCAAACTGTGTCCAGTTACAATCAGTCGCAAACAATGCTTTTGCTGTTCCCGCCAACTTATCACCAAAAGTCGCTGCGCCAGCAGAGCAAGAAGCAACAGGATCACCCGCACCATCTTTCAATGCATTCCCTAACGGCTTCCAAAAAACACTAAATCCATAGGCCATGCCAATAGACAAATGTATGGCCAATGCTGCTGGTGGAACTAACCAACGATTAAAGCCTGGGCTTGCAATCGTATTCTCTTTACCTAAAATCCCCGCCATCTAGCTCTCCCAATTTTTATATTTTAACTATTCTGATTAATTTTAACTTACATCTTGTTACATAATGGAGAAAATGGCAATTAAGATTATTAACTAAGCGATTAATCTTTTCCCTATTGTCATAAATTTGAAATATTATAGTCACATAATGATTGCACCTTAATATTTCAAAGTGTGGAAAAAATGCCTGCTAATATATTAGTTGTAGAAGATGAACCTGCCATACAAGAGCTGCTAGCGCTTAACATTACGCAGGCAGGTCACACACCTATGCGTGCTATTAGTGCTGAACATGCGCAAGAGCTTTTACGTAATGCGCTACCCGACTTAATTTTACTCGACTGGATGCTCCCGAAAATGAGTGGCATTGATTTTGCACGAAAGCTCAAGTCAGATAGCGCCACCAAACAAATTCCAATCATTATGCTCACTGCGCGTGGCGATGAATTTGATAAAGTCCGTGGCTTAGAAGTCGGTGCGGATGATTATGTGACCAAGCCTTTTAGCCCAAAAGAGCTAAACGCACGCATTAAAGCGGTATTACGTCGCAGAGCGCCTCAAATGACAGATGATCCAATTGAGATTCAAGGTCTGCACTTAGACCCAGTCACACACCGTGTTAAAAGCAATAATAAGGTTGTCGATTTAGGCCCAACAGAATTCAGGCTCTTACATTACTTTATGGGCAACCCTGAGCGCGTCCACTCACGCAGTCAGTTGCTTGACAAAGTATGGGGCGACCATGTCTTTGTAGAAGACCGTACCGTCGACGTGCATATCCGTCGGCTAAGAAATGCACTCTCCATTTCAGGCCACCAAGATTTAATTCAAACAGTCCGTGGTTCTGGTTACAGGCTTTCTGTGATTACGGCATAAGCAACACGTAAAATTAAATCAAAACATGCTTTATTCTGGCACGTAAAAGACACTATAATATATCCACGTAATACAGGTTAGGCAGCAGGTAAACAATCTTGTCAGATATTAGGTGGAAAAATTTTTGGCCAGGCTTAGGTCTCTTAGCCGTCGTGCTTGTTATCTGGGCGATCAAAGGCATAGTTCTCGCCTTAGTATTTTTGTGTGTTGCGCTATCACTCTACATTGCGCGGCTGCTTTACTGGTTATACCAATTACAAATTTGGCTTAAAACCCCCAGCTTAAATGAAGTGCCAGAAGGCAAAGGCATCTGGGAAACAGTCTTCTCCAGCTTATTTCAACACCAACGTAAAAACATTCGAGCAGAAGCCGAACTCGTTGCTGCACTTGAAGGCTTTAAGCGCGCAACCAATGCACTCCCCGACGGCATCGTCGTACTCAACCATCGTGATGAAGTGGAATGGTGCAACCCCCCAGCCGAATTATTACTCGGCTTAGACATCAGCAGGGATATCAATCAGCCTGTACAAAATCTCGTTCGCTATGCGGAGTTTATTAACTATCTGCAGAGCAGCCAATATGCTAAACCGGTGATTGTTAAATCGATTCGCAATACAGAAACCACACTGCAAATGCAACTCATTGTATTTGGCACTGCACAAAAATTACTCATCTGCCGCAACATTTCCGCACAAGAAAAAATTGATACCATGCGTCGAGACTTTATTGCCAATGTCTCTCATGAGCTACGCACACCACTCACCGTCGTCGGTGGGTTTTTAGAGACACTGCTCGATACAAAAGATGCTGTTCCTGATAGTTCAAAAGGTTACTTCGACATGATGATTACGCAAACAAGCCGTATGCGCCTCATTATCGAAGACTTGTTAACGCTATCGCGTATTGAAAGTAATAGTGAACCCCCCACCACTTCTGTCATCAACATGTCCACACTATGCAGCATGTTGCAAAATGATGCTAAGGCGCTCAGCAATGGCAAACATAAGATTCACCTAAATGCTGACGAAACACTCAATATCAAAGGCAGCAATGATGAACTACTCAGCGCCTTCACCAATTTAGTCACTAATGCCGTGAGATACACCCCAAAAGGTGGCGATGTCACCATCGGTTGGACGTTAAAAAACAAGCAAGCGGTCTTTAGTGTAAAAGACTCAGGCATTGGTATTGAACCACAACATATCGTCAGGCTGACTGAACGATTCTATCGCGTAGACAATGGTCGCAGCCGCGATACTGGTGGTACCGGTTTAGGGTTAGCCATTGTAAAGCACATAATCAACCGCCATAAAGCGAGATTAGAAATCAAAAGCACCATTGGCGAAGGCAGTACTTTCAGCATTGTTTTTCCGCAGTCTCGAACGGTAATCAAGCCATCCGAAGAAGCCGCATGAGACTCCTCTGCAGCGTATTCCTTTCCATTTTGTTAAGCGCATGTGCAAGTAATAACACGGTCAGCAAACACCCAGTCCCTCAACGGACGGATAGTAGTAGCATTAGCCAGCTAGCCAAATCCGATTTTGATCGCATGGCTGACATGGAGCTTAGAAGTAACACAGCAAGCCTACGTACCTTAATGATTAAGCTATATAAACGCAATCCACGTGAGCTAGCTAAAAATGATAAAGCGTCTGCTGAGCACATGGCAAAATGGGTATTCGAGAATGCACAACAACATCAATGGCAATTTAGCGCCATCGATAACAAGCAAGACACAACAGCTATTTTCCTCGCTTTTGATGCCGACTATCAAGGTGACCGCGTTCTACCCTTTATCGTTGGCTTACAAACCATGATAGCCAAAGCGCATAACAATAACACCGAATTTTATATGACGGATAGTTTAGACCCACAAAAAATCTACAACGTCGCTCGCAATATAGAAATTACTGCATGGAAACTCTCCAATAGTCGTGATGAAAATGGCAACCTATATCTACTCACCAATGAAATCAACGTAACCGATCGCAACCTCAGCTTTGAAAGAGAATTTGGCAAAATGATTGGCAGAACCGATTTCTACGCTATCGCCCTAGCTGAAAAATCACAACGGCTTCTTTCACGGATTGTACAAGGTCTTGCCACAGCCGTATTCCTCCCCTTTTAAGCTTTTTTCTGCTAAATAATATAATTGTTAAATTTCATTATCAAGGTTTTTATTATTCAAAAAACTGTTTTTTAAAGACGTACACCTTTAAATAAAGAAGCATGCATGAACTCAGGTGAAACAACAATCGGTCTAATTATTCAGTTAATTTTAGGCACTGTAGGCGGTAACATTGGTGGAGTATTATTTAAAAATATAAGCTTAGGTGCACTAGGCAACAGTATCGCAGGTATCATTGGTGGTGGTTTAGGCGCACAAGTTTTATTAGCAGCACTTGGCCGGCGTAGCTAATGGTGGTACGGTTGGTAGCGTAGCAAGTAGTAGCATTGGTGGTATCGTTTTGATGGCTGTACTTGGCTTCATCAAGAAAGTAATGGCTAAGTAAGTTTTACTTATTAGTATGCTAAAAAAAGTTGCATTTTATGCGGCTTTTTAATGTACTCCACATATGTTCTAACCTGTCACCATGTCGCTTTTCGTGCGACAGCGACCCTTGTTTCTTTTGCTTATCCAAAAGAAACAAGGGAAAGAAAACGACACCATACAGCACGGCCTTCGGCTTCCCTGCGCTACTCAGCAAACAAGGCGTCTGCGGAACTCGCCCTAACAGACCACACACCCCGTTGGCCTGTCGGAGTGCTCGAACAGGCCCTCGACGAAACCTCATTGTTCACTTCGATTGTTCGGCGCGCCGTCAATGGAATCGAATACCACCTAAAATTGCACCATTGCACCATTGCACTCAGAAAACCCCATTATCAGCTAAGCAGAGTGGGCAGGTTTTGACCACGTGTTTATTTAACTTTCAAACGACCTTGCTTGCAACTTAATGAGTTGAAAGCGGCTAAATATGGTGAATTTAATGTGGACTGTCACTTTGACTTTGATGACATATTTGTTGCAATTGATAGAAAAAACAGACTTTTATATTTTATAGATATACTGAGTCTGACCGGTAAAATGTTTTAGTATTATGCAACATGAATCCCCATTTCACAAAGGACGTGCTATGTTTTCAGAAACAATAAACTATTCAATAGTTGATGAATTTAATAAAAATCAACCATATCCATATCAAAACTTACGACTGACGATTTACAAGAACACACCATAGATGTTTATGACTGGGTTCAGCATGATTACAACTTATTTTTAGAGGCATTCCCAGACAAGTCAAGGCGATACAGAGGAAATGTTGTAAGACTTTTATCAAATAGAGAGTCCCAAAAATATCCTACATACAAAAGAAATATACAAATGCACCTTTAGGCATTGAAAGCGATACATTTATATGCGCTGCCTAAACCCGAAACCCTACCCCAATTCAACCTCAACCAAATTATCCGAGAAGCTAGCCGAATTCCCCATATCCCCGAACTCAGCCAAACTAATTGAATTAACAGTCCCTTTATTCAACTGTCTCCAATAACCCAGTGAAGCCACAATAATCCCAGCATTCACATCATCCGTAATAATCGCTTTACCTTCAAACGCACCACGACTATTAAACACTTTTACCATCGCATCATGCTTAATACCACGCGCATCCGCATCGGCTGCATTCATCATCACAAACTGCTCGCCTTGTGCTTTTTGCTGACTATCCATATTGGCATAGCAAGAGTTTAAGAATGCGTGGCTCTTAGGTGAAATAATGCTGAGTGGGTATTTAGCCGCTAGCTCAGGGTTAGTGTCCGCTGATTCACGTGACTCTAGATAGTCTGGCAATGAATCCAAGTCTTGTCCTGGTTGGAAACCTTCATACATTTGACGGAACGGGCCTGCGACAAAGTTTTTAGCGCCTTCCACCATAAAGTTGCATTTGCCATTCGGTGTTGGGAAGTTACCTTCTGCATGACGGGCACGCGTATCCATATCACCAAAGTCTTTTAAGCGCGCATAGCCATGTTCACGTAGGTAATCTAAGTCAACGCCTTCGCAGGTGGTTGCGTCCCAGTCGACAAAGTTTTCTAAGCACTCGCTATCACTCCATTTCAAGTTCTCATCGTCATAACCCATGCGCGCAGCTAGACGTCTGAATATCTCTCGGTTAGAGATGGCATCACCTGGTGCATCAATACATTGCTCATTGTAGGTGAGGTATAGATGGCCCCATGACAGCACCATGTCTTCCATCTCGGCACCCATCGCGGCTGGCAAAACAATATCGGCATAGGCCGCTGTGTCTGAGATAAAGTGGTCTGCCACGACGGTGAATAAATCTTCACGTTCTAAGCCTTTGGCAATTTTGTCTGTCTCTGGCGCTTGTGTCAGTGGGTTGGTATTCCAAACCATCACTGATTTAATCGGTGTTTTAAGGTCTAACTCACCCAGTAATGCGCGGCCAAATTGCAAGTTATTCACCACTTGCGTACCTTCTGGAATGAGGTCTGGACGGCAGATCACATCATACTTGTATGGGTGTTCCCATACAGGAAATTGTAATGCGCCGCCGCCAACATGACGCCATGCGCCTGTGAGTGCTGGCAAGCAAGTGACTGCACGAATCGCTTGGCTACCGCCGTAGTTTCTTTCTAACGCTACACCTAGGCGAATCGCCGATGGTTGTGTCGTTGCATATTCACGCGCGAATTTTCTGATATCATCAGCTGGGATGCCTGTGATTTCTTCTGCCCATTCTGGCGTGCGTGTTTTGGCTCGCGCGGCGAGTTCAGCATAACCTTCTGTGTAGTTATCAATGTAATCTTGATCTTGTAAGTCTTCGTCGATAATCACATGCATCATAGCCATGGCTAATGCACCATCGGTACCCGGTTTAGGCGCGAGGTGCCAGTCTGCTGCTTTTGCAGTTTTAGAGGCGTAAGAGTCAATCACAACGACTTTGACGCCAGTCTTTTGTGCTTCATGAATGATGTGCCAATGATGTAAGTTAGTGCTCACTGAGTTACATGCCCACACCACAATGTATTTAGCATGCTTAAAGCTTTCAGGTTCTAAGCCAGCTGTTGGACCAACGGTTAACAGCCATGCTGTACATGAGCCTTCACCACAGAAGGTACGCTCAGTCACGGTTGCGCCCATGCGCGCGAAGAAAGCATCGCCACCATTTAAACCATGTACTAAGCCTTGATTACCTAAATAGCTATTCGGCATAATGGCCTGTGAGCCATCTTCATCAATAATGGTTTTCCATTTATCGGTAATCGTAGTCAGTGCTTCATCCCAGCTGATGCGTTCAAACTGCTTAGTTCCTTTAGGACCTACGCGCTTCATTGGGTACAGCAGACGATCTGGATGATAATGACGTTTTTCGTAATCTTTGAGTTTGACGCATAAGCCGCCGCGCGTCATCGGGTGTTTTTTATTACCTGTGACTTTGAGTAACTTGCCATCTTGCACATGGTACTCCATGCTACAAGTGTCAGGACAATCGTGCGGACATCCACCATGGTGAATTTTGATGTCTAAATCAACAGGCTTATTCATGTGCTGCTTCTCCTCAAAAGATCAGATGAAATTTGTTAATATTTTGTAACAACCACTATAGACCAGCCTGTCTATTCTTGCAATTATTTTCATTGCCGTTCAAACAAGACTAGAATATCGACATGAACACGCCATTAACCCTATTGAACGAACTAACGCCTGAAGCATTTTTGACAGAATATTGGCAAAAAAAGCCATTATTGATTCGCCAAGCAGTACCGAACTTCAACGGCTTTTTAACACCTAATGAATTAGCTGGGCTCGCCTGCGAAGAGGACGTGCAATCTAGAATTGTCAAGAAAATTGATGACACTTGGCACTTAACACACGGCCCATTTGATGAAGTGTCACTCACTGCCCTGCCTGAAAAAGATTGGACGCTATTAGTACAAACCGTCAACCATCACCTGCCTGAAGCAGCCGAACTCCTCAGCCAGTTTAACTTTATCCCACATGCGCGTTTAGACGACCTTATGGTAAGTTACGCTATCACTGGCGGCTCTGTTGGACCACATATAGATTCATACGATGTATTTTTATTGCAAGGTAGTGGGAAAAGACGCTGGAAGATTAATGCACAACCTGATTTAACGTTAATAGATGGTTTGCCATTACGCATTCTAAAAAAATTTAAAGCGGAACAAGAGTGGGTACTAGAGGCTGGCGACATGCTTTATTTACCTCCAAATATTGCCCATCATGGCGTATCAGAAGATGATGATTGTATGACTTACTCTATTGGCTTTAGAGTGCCAAAAAAGCAAGAGGTTATTGAAGCTTTTTTGGATCACCTGCAAGATACTATTCAAGCAGATGGCTTGTATGAGGATGCTGATTTACGTTGTCAGCAACACCCTGCCGAAATCAGCGATGTCATGATTGCAAAAGTCGGGGCCATGTTACAAAAAATCACATGGGATAAAAACACCGTACGCGACTTTTTAGGCCGTTCACTGACAGAGCCAAGACCAGATGTGTTTTTTGAGCCTATCGATACTGAAGCTGCTGGAGAAGTGTCTATTGATGATTTTGCTCAACTACTGGCTAAACACATTTTATTCCTGGATTTAAAATCTCAATTACTCTTTTATGGCAGCCATTTTTACATCAATGGCGAACCTTTACTCGTTCCAGAGGATATACAATCATCTGTTCGCGAATTAGCAGATACACGCACTTTAAACACGCAGGTTTTAAATGACACGCAGCGACTTATGTTAGCGAAAACCTTTCATACCGCATTATTAGCAGGCTATATTACAATTCAGTAGGCGCGTTGATGAGATAGATTAGGTGAATGAATCATGAATGAACTTGAATTACCACAGAATACTGTCCTATTAGGTGAGCGTGAATATGCTACGGCGATAGACGTCGTGATTACAGAGGCGCAAGAGCAGTTATTATTTTTTGAACAAGATTGTTCGGTTGGTGATTTTGCCAGTATTAAACGTTTTGATTTACTAACCGCATTTTTAAATAAAAGTGGCCTTACTAAACTCACCATCATCTTGCACCATACCGACTTTTTTACCGCCGCGTGCCCGCGATTATTTTCACTACTGTCAACGTTCTCTCATAAGATGGTTGTTTATCAAACCAACGATCATGCAAAAATAGCAAAAGACTGTTTTATCCTAGCTGATGACAAGGCCTATATTAGTCGATTCCATATCGATCAAGCACGATGCAAATATGCACTAAATGATGTGGAAAAAACTGCTAGCTTAGCAGAACGTTTTGATGAGTTATTACTAGAAACAACACGCACCATTTCTGCTACAAAGCTAGGGCTTTAATAATGCGTTATATTAAAAGCTTCTTTTTTATCTGCCTAATGTCACTAAGCTTTTCTGCTCCAGCAGAAGCGGCGCTTCAAGTGATTACCTTACAACATCGCTTTGCTGATGATTTACTCCACACAATCATCCCCATGGTTGGCATCGATGGCACGGAGACTGGCATGCGAAATCAATCGATTTTACGTGTGGCGCCTGACCGTATGCGCGATATCGAGATGGTCATACTGCAATTAGATGTGGCGAGAGTCAATCGTAGAATTACCATCAACACAAGAAGTAACAGTCAAAAACAATTCAATCGTACAGAAGCCAATGGCAAGATAAAAATATGTAGCGTGACAATTTCATATGATAGGCAAACGACTGCGAATACTGCCAACGTCGAATTTGAACGCCAGCACAGCAGCCAAAATAACAGTAGCAGTCAGCTTCTCAATGTGCTCGATGGTGAACGTGCCTTTATCCGTGTGGTAAAATTGTTCCTTTTACCCAAGAATCGGTCACCATGACTAGGCGTTACATTCAAGTTGACCGTATAACCGATTGGCTGGAAGTGAATACTGGTTTTGCCGTCAGGCCGCGTACGATTGGCAATCAAGTTGAATTAGAAGTGACGCCACGTATAGCCAGCCTGAATAGCCAGCCTGAATAGCCAAGGCTATATTGACTTTGAAGAACTCTCTTTAGTACTCCACGTTTTTCTTGGTGAATGGGTGGATATTGGTGGCTCCATGCAGAATCATGACGATGTGAGCCGTCGAATTTTTGGGCGTCAAAGCAGTAGTTTATCGCAAAGTAGCAATCTGCTGATTAGAGTCGATTAAGCCCTTATTTTTTTGTAACAATTCCCTTACAAAAAATATCAAAAAATATCAAAAAATATTTACATTCTCTTCATTAATTAGATTAGAATCGCGCAAATCGACATGTAGAATATTACATGACGTTAAAATTACCAAACTTAATATTTTTTTGAAGGATTATAAAATGATACGCTCTGCTCTGTTAGCCGCTTTAATTGCAATGACTTTAACAGCCTGTGGTGAAAAACCTGCTGAAGAAATGACTGCAACCCCTGAAGAAATGACCGAAACAACTGAAACTGTTACTGAAGAAATGCCAGTTGCAGCAGAAGAGGCAACACAAGCTGTTGAAGAAGCAACAGAACAAGTGACTGAAACTGTTCAAGAGGCTGATACAGAAGCTGCACCAGCGGAGTAATCAAGCCAAGTCACTGGGTAGCATACAATTAAAAGCCGACGTATTCGTCGGCTTTTTTTATCAGCTCAGCTTTAAGCTTTACTAATGTATTAAAGAGAACGCCAATTAAAACCACTTGTTTGAGTGGCGACACCCACCCAGTCAGTATCACAATTTAACACTTCACTTAATGCTTGTTTAGCCAGTGCTTGCGTGTTATTTTTAGCACTTAAATGCGCCGCGACAATATGCTTTAATTTTGTATTATCCAGTCGCGCTAATAGGCTTGCAGAACTCGCATTATCTAGATGGCCTAGATGGCCACTTACTCGCTTTTTCAATGCATGATGATAAGGGCCTTGTTGTAGCATAGTCACATCATGATTGCACTCTAAGATCAAGGCATCGCAACCACTTAGCATGGTTTCAATATGTGGCGTAGTACCCCCCACATCAGTTAACACGCCCAACTTATGCTGTCCGTCACTAAACGTGAATTGTGATGGCTCACGCGCATCATGTGGCACAGGGTAAGGAGAGACTTCTACATCATCAATGCTGAAAGTCGTGTGAATATCAACTTCATTGATTTTCAGCTTAGTAGCTTTTGGTTGATATCGCTCTGTCATGACTCGCGTACCATGAGACAGCCAAACAGGAATATTAAATTTTTCTGCCAACTTGAAGGCGCCTTTAGCATGATCATCATGTTCATGCGTTACGAGAATAGCCGTCAGTGACTCCGGCGTTAATGCAAGATTGGCAAGGCGTGTCAGCGTTTCTTTCACACTAAAACCACAATCTAAGAGCAAGCGCGTAGACGCTTGCTCTATCACCATGCTATTGCCAGCACTACCGCTGCCTAGCGAAGCAAATCGCATCAGTCGTGTTATTTCAATTGATCATATAATAAAGAAATAATGCGGTTCGCCGTCGCCCCGGCATCCGTATTCCCTTCACTATCAACCATATTCACCCTAGTGCCAGTTTCAATAGCAGACACTTTAATTCTGTACTTTTTAGATGGGTCCGTTTTCTCATCTTTGCCCTTCCAAAACTTCAGCTTATCTACGATAGTATCTTCTTCTTTAGTCTTGGATTTATTCTCTATTTCCTCTTCACCATCATCCCAAAATGCTAACGTTTCAAATAAACCTTTTTTCTTTTTAGGAGTATCATCAATATTAATATCGGCATATCGCACATAGAATACGCCTTCAGCACGATTTTTGTCCTCTACCACAAATCCAATACGGTCCAATGCCAAACCAACACGACGCCAGCCGCGATCATAACTATCTCTTAATTTAAGCGTAACACTTTGATCTGACTCTTTGACCACTTCAGCCCGTTTTTCTCTCACAGGGCTGTTGGCAATTTGTTTTGCTTGCTCCTCTGCCACACCCAACTTAACCATTAAGCGGCGTAATAACTCAGCATCTAAATCTCGTTCATACTCATCAAGCTTAATTGTTTTATCGGTTTTATCAGCACGGTAGCCTGTGTCAATTTCACCCAACTGTGTTTGAATTCTTTCTTTTCCATCATCAGGTGTGCCAGCGACAGTACGGTGCGTCATATAAATCTCTGTCGTCGCTTTTATCTCCCCACGTTCTAAACGTGTGCGAAATTTACGTCTATCCGCCAAGCCAGAAAGCTTATCCATCCACTTATCAAACCGCTCACCATAGCCACGGGTATCTTCTTCCACATCAATATCATCAGAACGCACCCACTCAGTTTCTATCACACCAGTCTGTGGATCTTCAATTCGAACAGCGAAACCTTGATCTAACCAAAATTCACGCACCACAGGCCACACCTTCTCAGCAGGCGCATCAACAACCAACCAGCGTTGACCACCCGCCTTCTCCATACGCACGCCATCTGGTGTGCTTAACACTTCTGCAACACCCACCTCTTGGCCTTCTTGGGCTTCGCTATAACTTGAGTAATTGGTACTCCCTGAAATGTTGTATGCATCACTAGAGTTAGCTGATGTTAAATCAGGTGGCACTTCTAAAGGACGTGCACTGACGCCACCTTTTTTATAGTCAGATGAATTATCAATAAATGGAACTGAAAATCCACATGCGTTTAAAAGCAATGTTGACAGGACAATGCCTATCGCTTTCCTAGAAAAACTTTTCTTCATTAATCTCACCATTCTTAATTAACTCCTGCTGTTTTCATTGCTGCACGTAACCCATCGTGGTGTTGTGCAGAACAGTTGACCATCGGCAAACGGATGCCAGATTGAATAAGTCCCATTTGTTGCAATACCCATTTCACTGGAATTGGATTTGCTTCAACAAACAACTGTTGATGTAGGCTAAATAATTGTGCATTAATTCCACAAGCTTCCGCGACTTTACCTTCTCTAGCAGCGACACACATGGCATGCATTTTTTTTGGTGCCACATTAGCCGTGACTGAAATTACCCCATGGCCGCCTAGTAACATTAAGGCCAAACCTGTTCCATCATCACCGCTATAGATACCAAAGTCATCTGGTGCACGTAAGATTAAATCTGTGCCTCGCTCTATACTGCCAGTTGCATCTTTAATACCAACAATATTATCAATCTCAGCTAATCTAAGCGTCGTATCATTGCTAATATCAGAACCGGTACGGCCTGGGACGTTGTATAAAATTTGCGGTATATCCACTGCCGCAGAAATGGCTGAAAAGTGTTGGAACATACCTTCTTGTGTTGGCTTGTTGTAATAAGGCGCAACTAATAAACATGCATCCGCACCAAACTCTTTTGCTTTGGTCGTGAGTGCAATCGCTTCTTTTGTCGAGTTCGCTCCCGTTCCAGCAATGACGGGTGCGCGATGATTGACGTGTTTGACTGCCGTTTCAATCAGCAGAGAATGTTCATCAAAATCGACCGTCGGCGATTCGCCTGTTGTACCTGCAATGACGATGCCGTCAGTGCCTGCTTCAATATGAAAATCAAGTAACTGGCGTAATGCATCCAAATCTAAGCTGCCATCTTCAAACATAGGGGTAGCAATTGCTACCATACTGCCTTGCAACATATTCTGAACCTACTAATTTTAAACAATGATCATTTTAACTGAACTGAGACTAATTTTGTGAAAAGCAATAGAACTGCCGCCAAAACAATTTCTATATTCTTTTAAATTATTAAACTATAACTACATATTCTTTGTCCGAATATTGAATTTTGTTTACATTCTTACTCTCGTTGACTTCAATTGAAGGCATGCTTAACTTAACGCAATGGTGAGAAATGATGTCGCATTAACATCGATATTACACTGCTAAGCTAAACTGAAACACGTTATAATCATACAATATAATTACATCAAATAATGTCGCTGTAATAATAAAGCGATTAATAATTTGATAACGCTACTGAGTAAAACCATTTAATTTAACTATGGACTTTCAAGACTATTTCATCATTTTAATTGGCACCGTATTAGTTAACAATATCGTGCTGGTTAAAATATTAGGGCTTTGCCCCTTTATGGGCGTTTCTAAAAAATTAGAAGCGTCTATTGGCATGGCTGCGGCTACTGCATTTGTGTTAACCGTTGGTTCGATGACGAGCTGGGTGATTGATCATTACTTACTACAGGCCTATCAATTAGAATACCTACGCACACTATCCTTTATTGTGGTTATTGCTAGCGTCGTACAATTGACACAAATGGTCATGGAAAAAAGCTTTCCCGTTCTCTACCAAATGTTAGGCATATTTTTGCCACTGATTACCAGCAACTGCGCTGTTCTCGGCATTCCACTATTAAATGCGCAAACCGACCATGGCTTTATTGAATCAGCTTTGTTCGGATTAGGTGGCGCGGCTGGATTTTCAATGGTCCTCATTATGTTTGCTTCCTTGCGTGAGCGTTTAGAAGCCGCGGACGTACCAACCCCATTTAAAGGTTCAGCCATAGCCATGATAACGGCAGCATTAATGAGCCTCGCCTTTATGGGCTTTGCTGGCCTTGATAAGTTTTAGTTTTTTGAGCTTCAACACATTAGATTTAGATTATAAATTCCCATGCTAACTGCTTTATACATCATGCTCGGTTTAGCGCTCCTACTTGGCGCGGTGCTTGGTTATGCCGCACTCAAATTCAAGGTTGAGGGCGACCCGCTCATTGCGCGCATTGATGCTATTTTGCCGCAAACACAATGTGGCCAGTGTAGCTATCCTGGCTGCAAACCTTATGCAACAGCCATTGCTAATGGTGAAGCTGACATTAACCAATGTCCACCTGGTGGTGATGAAGGCGTGCATGCATTAGCTGACTTATTAGGCGTGGAATACAAACCGTTAAATGAAGAACACGGTGAAACTAAACCAAAAGCAGTGGCCTTTATTGAGGAAGATGTGTGTATTGGTTGCACCTTATGTATTCAAGCCTGTCCTGTCGATGCCATCTTGGGTGCAGCAAAACATATGCATACGATTGTTGCCAGTGAATGTACTGGCTGCGAACTATGTGTTGCACCATGTCCTGTTGACTGCATCACAATGGAACCCATTGAAGAAACGCCAGAAAACTGGAAGTGGAAATACCCAATCATTCCAATTAAATCAGAGATAAAGCTATAAATAGTAGAAACCTGAATGAACGCACCTATTAACATTGCTGGTCTATTAAAAAAGACAAAAGACGTATTTAATTTTCATGGTGGGGTGCGCCTGCCTGAACATAAAGCGCAATCAAACCAATTACCCATTGGCCAATTACCTTTGCCTGATCAATTGGTGCTGCCACTGCGTCAGCATATCGGCATTATGCCTAAAGTGAGAGTAGCCGTTGGCGACCATGTACTAAAAGGCCAATTAATTGCAGAGGCAGAAGGCTCTGTTTCTGCGGCCATCCATGCACCGACTTCCGGCACAATTGCAGCGATTGCTGATGCGGTGCTTCCGCATCCATCAGGCTTGCCTGACCGCTGCATTACCATTACACCAGATGGCAATGACACATGGATAGAGCGCCATCCACAAGACTGGCGCAAAGGCGACGTAAACACACTCGTTAACAGCTTGCGCTTATCTGGCATCGTGGGTCTTGGTGGTGCGGCCTTTCCAACACAAATCAAGTTGCGCTCAACTAGGTCGCCTATTCATACCTTGGTGATTAATGCGGCAGAGTGTGAGCCTTATATTACTTGCGACGATATGCTGATGCGTGAGCGCTACGATCAAGTTGTGCACGGTATCGAAGTGGCGCAACGCTTGCTCGCCGCAAAGAATATCATGATTGGTATTGAAGACAATAAGCCAGAAGCGATTAAGGCCATGCAAGCAGCAGTCGAAAATACCGGTATTCAAGTCAAAGTTGTCCCGACAGTCTATCCGAGTGGCGATGCGCGCCGCCTCGTTTATTTGGTATTGGGTAAAGAAGTTCCTCAAAACAAACGCTCTACCGAGTTTGGTGTTCAAGTATTTAATGTCGCTACGGTACTCGCCTTATATCGTTATTTCGAGTTTGGCGAGCCTGCCATCAGCCGCATCGTTTCCATGACAGGCAATGTCAATCAAGCGCAAAACTTTGAAGTCTTGTTTGGCACGCCGCTCAGGCACTTAGTCAAAGCAGCAGGTGGTGCAAAAGCAGATACCAGCCACTACATCATGGGAGGACCAATGATGGGCTTTAACTTGCCCAGCGAAGATGTGCCCATCACCAAATCAGCTAACTGCATTATTGCGGCTTCATCGACTTTATTTGAACCACCACCACCATCCATGCCATGCATTCGCTGCTCCCGCTGTGCTGATGCCTGCCCAGTCAGTTTGCAACCACAAGAGCTGTATTGGTTTGCGAAATCGGATAACTTTGAAAAAGCGCAAGATTACAATTTATTTGATTGTATTGAATGTGGGGCTTGTTCTTATGTCTGCCCTAGCGACATTCCACTGGTACAATATTATCGCTATGCCAAAAGCGAAGTCATTGCACTGGATAAAGCACAAGAAGCCGCTGATTTAGCGCGTGAACGTAATGAATTTAGACTGGCACGTATCGAGCGAGAGAAGCAAGAGCGTACTGCCAAACATGCGGCACGTGCACAAGGTGCGAAAGTCGCCAAAGCGGCTGGCAATTCAGGTAGCAAGCCTGCGGCAACAGATAAACAAGCGGCTATTGCAGCTGCCATTGCGCGCGCTAAAGTACAAAAAGAAACAGACAGCGCTGCACCTAAAAACACGACTGAAATGAGTGCTGCAACGAAAGCTGAAATTGCCGAAACGGATTCTCGTAGAGTAGCGGCTGGCTTAACTGAAGAAAAATCACCTGCAGCGGATGGTGATAAACAAGCTAAAATAGTTGCTGCTATTGCGCGGGCCAAAGCGCAAAAAGCAGATGTAAGTAAAATGTCTGTCAGTGGCGATGACAAGACAACTAAACCAGTAGTCGACGCGGACAAGCAAGCCAAAATTGATGCAGCGATTAAACAAGCTAAAGTAGCAAAGGCTGAGGCTGGGAAAGAAAAAACAAGTGGCAACAATGATGGGCAGCTGATGGTAGATGCAGAGAAACAGGCAAAAATTGATGCAGCCATCAAACGCGCTAAAGCAGCAAAATTCGCCGCATTAACCGCCAAAAACAAAGAAGATAACTAAGCGAAATAAGGAAAGGATTTAATTGAACCGTTCCCCTCACATTACCAATGCACCTAGTGTTAGCAGCATTATGCTTAAAGTGCTATTAGCACTGCTGCCTGGCATTTTTGTCTATGCATGGTTGTATGGTGGTGGCATTTTAATCACCTTGGTATTAGCAACCGCCACTGCGCTAGGGACTGAAGCTCTCATGCTCAAGCTACGCAGGCGCCCAGTGCAGCCATTTTTATCTGACTACAGCGCAGTCATTACGGCCTGGTTATTAGCGTTAGCAATTCCACCACTCGCCCCTTGGTGGTTGATTGTCGTTGGTGTTGCATTTGCCATCATTGTTGCGAAACAGCTGTACGGCGGGCTGGGTTACAATCCATTCAACCCTGCCATGGTTGGTTATGCCGTATTGTTAATTTCATTTCCTGTCATCATGACAAAATGGCCTGCGGCATTAAGCTTTGCAGAAACAAAGCTGAGTTTTATGGATCAATTCCATTACATTTTCAGTCATGCATTACCAGCGAATATCAGCATGGATGCGGTGACATCAGCTACGCCATTAGATTATCTAAAAACGCAGCTCAAGCTTAACCAGAGCATGGATGCCATTCAAGTAGCGCCTATCTTTGGTGTATTTGGTGCCAAAGGGAGTGAGTTTGTCGCGCTGGCTTATTTAGCTGGCGGTGCATTCTTATGGCAGCAACGCATTATCACTTGGCATTTACCCACCGCCTTTTTAGGGGCGATTGCAGCCATGGCTGGCCTTTTTTGGATGATTGACCCATCACAGTTTGCGAACCCTGTGTTTCACCTATTTAGTGGTGCGAGCATATTTGCGGCATTCTTTATTTTGACTGACCCGATCAGCGGCCCAACCACGCCTAAAGGCAAACTCTATTTTGCTGCGGGGGCAGGCGTGATTACCTATTTGGTTCGCGTATATGGTGGTTATCCTGATGGCGTCGCATTTGCCGTTATCTTTATGAATATTTGCGTACCATTGATTGATATGTATACGCAACCGCGTGTATTTGGACATAAGAAATAAGATGCCAGAAACCATACTTAAACACACCATCAAAACCGCCATTACTTTGGTCGCGTTTGCTTTTGCGTTCACCTTATTAATGACAGTCGTATACCAAGTAACCAAAGCACCTATTGCTGAAAGTGAAGCCGCGGCGCGTATTGCCTTATTCCAGCAGGTCATTCCACACGATCGCTATGATAATGCCGTGTTAAACGATACCGTCAACATTGACCCCAGTAAGCTGCTGGGCAATAAAAAAACAAGCTCTGCCAATATTGCACGGATGAACGGCGAACCAGTTGCTATAATTTTAGAAGCCATCGCGCATGGTGGTTATAATGGCGATATTAAGTTACTAGTTGCGATTGACAGTGCTGGCATTATTTCAGGTGTGCGCGTCATCAAGCATACGGAAACCCCAGGCTTGGGCGATTATATCGACATAGCCAAATCACAATGGATTAAACTATTTGATGTCGAATCACTTACAAAGACAACTAGTGCCAATTGGGCTGTAACAAAAGATGGCGGCACTTTTGATTACATGGCTGGTGCGACCATCACACCGCGCGCAGTGATTAAAGCGGTGCATAAAGCGTTACAATATTTTGAAGCAAACAAAACAGTCTTATTCAAAGAGGCTGTAAAAGAAGACGAGACAGCAAACAAGGTTGGTGAAAATGGGGCAATTTAAAGACATTACCGAAAATGGCATATGGAAACAAAACCCAGGTGTAGTGCAATTACTTGGATTGTGCCCAACGCTGGCTGTGACAACCACAGTAGTCAATGGTGTTAGCCTAGGCTTGGCAACAGCAGTCGTGATGGCCGCAGCAAGTGGTGCTGTATCTCCCGTGCGTAAGTTTGTACCAAATGAAATTCGCCTACCTGTCTTTATTTTAGTGATTGCCGCCTTAGTGACCGTGATTGATTTACTCATCCATGCCTATGCATTACCGCTGCATAAAGTGCTCGGAATTTTCATCCCCCTCATTGTGGTCAACTGTATCGTTTTGGGTAGAGTCGATGCGTTCGCGGCAAAAAATCCGCCGGCACGAGCCATGTGGGATGGCTTTATCATGGGTATTGGCCTCACCATTGTATTGGCATTACTGGGTGCGATGCGCGAAGTATTAGGTAAAGGCACGTTATTCTCAGGCTTGGACTTAGCCTTAGGGGAAAACTTTAAGCATATAGTGCTAACAGTCATTCCTGACTATCAAGGCTTTTTACTTGCAGCCTTACCACCGGGTGCATTTCTTGGTTTAGCCTTTTTAATTGCTGCACATAATTGGGCTGAACAACGTAAGACCAATAAAAAGCCAACAGCAACGCCCCCAGCAAGCGAATCACTCAAGCCAGCACATTAATTAGCGGCAACTCGCCATGAATGCTGATAAACGATTTCAAATCTTTGAACGCTTAAGCACGGCAATCCCAGAACCAACTACCGAGCTTGAGCATAATTCAATTTTCGAGCTACTCATTGCAGTCATTTTATCGGCGCAAGCGACGGATAAAGGCGTCAATATCGCGACCAGCAAACTGTATGTAGTCGCCAATACACCACAAGCCATATACGACTTGGGCATCGAAGGTTTAGAGCATTACATTAAAACCATTGGCTTATATCACGCGAAGGCCAAAAATATCATTTCCACCTGCCACATACTCGTGACGCAACATAATAGTGAAGTGCCCAATACACGCGAAGCATTAGAAGCATTACCCGGTGTTGGTCGAAAAACCGCAAATGTCATCTTAAATACCGCATTCGGCCAACCGACGATTGCAGTGGATACCCACTTATTTAGGCTCGGCAATCGCACTAAATTAGCGACAGGTAAAAACGTATTAGCTGTTGAACAGAGATATTTAAAAACCATTCCCAAGCAGTTTATGCAAGACGCCCATCATTTACTGATTTTGCATGGCCGCTACACGTGCACCGCACGCAACCCAAAGTGTGGCGAGTGTTGCATCGTCGATTTATGTGAATACAAAGACAAAGTGATTCCCACGCCACATCTGATGGCAGGTGAAACATGAGTATCGCCACGAGCCTAGTAACGAGCAAGGAAGCAACACCAGAACTTGCCAAGCTCGCCGTGAGTCGTGCCATGGAAAAAGCAGGCATCACCACACCGAGCGCTGTTTTACTTTTTTAACTTCAGAATTTGCTAAAGGCCCTGACCCAGCGATTAAAGCTGCGGTAAAAGCGGCGGCTTGCACACAAGTTATCGGTTGCTCTGCCTCTGGCATATTTCCTGAAGAAGATTGGGTACTCGACAGCCCCGCTGCTGCAATGGTGTTTAGTGACACAGCGACACTTTCTGTGACTGAAAAAGAAGCGGCTTCTTTGTTATTAACGTTTGCGGCTCCTAATGCAATCAACAGTACTTGGCTAAACCATCCATTACACCAGCCTACACCTCGCTTTGGCAGTATTTCTGGCGATGCCATTGGCCAAGGTGCATTTTCTGTTTGGCAGAATGGTAAAGGTGTGCAGCAAGGTTATTGCGAAGTCTCTATTCAAAAGGCGACTAGTGCATTTAAGGGCTCTCATGGTTTGAAAGTCATTTCTGAAACAAAGAGAATTAGCGGTATGAAGCAGCACCAACTATTATCGATTGGTGGCATTGAAGCTGTAGCCAGCTTAAATGCAGCATGGGACAAACTAAGCAACCAACACCATCAGCCACTTCGCCATCAACTGGTTGCCATTTATGCCAAAGAGCGAGAAGCCATTACAGAAGAAGATCATTACCATGTTGCAACCATTCTCACGAGTGACGATGACGACGGCGTAGTAACACTCAGCAAGGCTCTAGAAACGGGCGACTGGTTAAGTTGGGCGCTGAGAGACCTAAACACCGCGCAAGTAGGCATGGTAAAAGCGGCGAGCAGACTAAGGGTGTCCTTAATGGCAGATCCTAGCTATGCTATGCTATGCTCATGCTTAGGTGGTGGGCAAAAGTTTTACAACGGAAGTGATCAAGATTTAGAGTTGGTTAAAACATTGTTCACAGGATTGCCAATTATCGGGTTTTATGGGAATGGTGAAATAGCGCCAATTACAGGAAGAAATGAAATATTAGATCATTCGACAGTGCTTGGCTTATTTGCATAGCTCATTTTAGAAAACAAGAAAATTAAAGGTATAGAACCAATAGATTTATAAAAATGAGCTTATTCAACCCATCACGCGATGAAGTGCGCGATTTCTTTTTTACTAGCTGGGCTAAATTCCAGGAACAGCAGCCGCTTACCGATTTAGAAAAAATTGCGGTTAACGTGATGCAAATGCATCCTGAATATCACGCTATTTTAGATAAGCCTGAACAATATAAACAGCAAGCCTACTTTCCCGAACAAGGTGAAACCAACCCTTTTTTGCACATGAGTTTACACTTATCAATCTTAGAGCAAATTAGCATTAATCAGCCAATCGGTATTAACATGATTTATGAAACCTTAAAAACCAAACATCAAGAGGAACATTCAGCACAGCATGATGTCCTCGATTGCTTGGGAGAGACCATTTGGTTGGCACAACAGAATAAAACTGGACTGGACAGCGCTCATTATCTAGAATTGCTCCATAACAAGATTGGCAAAACCACGCAATGACAACCAAAGGCAGCTCTAAAGACAAGACTAAAAAGCATGCGCATGATTGGCTAAATAAACATGGCGATTATCTTTATCGTTTCGCCCTAGCGCGTTTACGAGACCAACACCAAGCAGAGGATGTGGTACAAGAAACGTTTATGGCGGCGATTAAAAGTGATAACTTTACTGCACAGTCATCGCCGCGCACTTGGTTAACCGGCATACTCAAACATAAAATTATCGACCTCATGCGTAAAGGAAACCGTGAAAAAAACGCTTCCGACTTGATTTCTGACCAAGATGCTAATATGGATGAGTTCTTTGATAAGGAAGGCCACTGGGCTGGAGAAATCAAAGATTGGAACATGCCAGAAAGCGCATTAGAGCAACAACAATTTTTTAAAGTGTTACAAAACTGTCTAGATAAAATCCCCAGCAAACTCGCCACACTATTTATGATGCGCGACGTACAAGAAGCCGATAATAAAGAAATTTGTAAGGAACTCGACATTAGCTCGACCAATGCTTGGGTGATGTTATATAGAGCCCGTATGGGCATTCGGAAATGTTTAGAAATTAATTGGATAGGTCATTAACGAAATGATGGGTTGCAAACAAGCGAGTCAACTGGCATCCCAGGGTTTAGACACAAAATTATCTATTCGAGATCGCTTTGCGCTTAAATTTCATTTATTCCTATGCAAATATTGCTCGCGGTTTAGTCAACAGTTAAGAACCTTAAGCGTTGCTTTTAGTAAGATAGGACAATCAATTGAAGACGATAACAACATTACATTACCCACTGAAACAAAAAACAGAATCGCTAAATCATTAGATTCTGAGGTTTAACCAGCATTTTATTTGTAACAATACTTTTTACATTACATTAAAGGAAATTATCATGAGCATGTCTAAAAAATCAATCGCACTAGCAGTCAGTGGCGCATTCGCATTAACATTGGGTGCAACATCGATTGCAGCTACAAGCAATCCTTTTGAAATTAAAACACTTTCTAGTGGCTACCAAGTTGCAGATAATCACGCTAAGAAAGGCGTTGATGGCAAATGTGGCGAAGGTAAATGTGGTGCTGAAAAAGCTAAAACAATGAAAGATGGCAAATGCGGTGAAGGTAAATGTGGTGCTGAGAAAGCTAAAGAAGGTAAATGTGGTGCTGACAAAGCTAAAGAAGGTAGCTGCGGTAAATAATTTAGTCTAAATTCTACTAGCTAAACGCAACTGACTATGTCTTTATTATCAGACATCAATGGCGTTGGTTTGGGGCTAAAGCGCGAGCTGATTCCTCAAATTCAACGCCATTTTCAACATGATTCTAATCGATCAGCGCCTGATGACCTCATCAACAATATCGACTTTGTTGAAATCGCACCAGAAAACTGGATAGGTGCAGGCGGAAAATATGCTGAGCAACTCGCTTGGTTTGTCGAACGTTACCCAATAGTATGCCACGGCCTCTGCTTATCACTGGGTGGGCCAGGCCCACTAAATACCAAATTCTTGAGGCAGGTTAAACAATTTTTGTCTGCCAATAAAATACCGCTCTACACCGAGCATTTAAGCTATTGCAGCGACTTTTACCAAGGCAAACATGGCTATCTATATGATTTGCTCCCGATACCATTTACTGAAGAAGCCGTTCATTATGTGGCTGATCGTATTAAACAAACACAAGATATTTTAGGTCAACGCATCGCGGTCGAAAACGCATCCTTTTACCTAAAAGCGCCCATTGCCACTATGAATGAACTCACGTTCTTAAATGCTGTGCTGACTGAAGCCGATTGCTGGTTGCATTTGGATATTAATAATATCTACGTCAATAGCATCAACTTTGGTTTTGATGCCAGTGCATTTTTAAAAGATGTGCCAGCAGAACGTATTGTTTACAGTCATGTAGCTGGTCATTACCAACAAAAACCTGATTTACTGATTGATACGCATGGTGCTGATGTCATTGACCCTGTGTGGGCGTTACTAGCAGAAGCCTATGCTTTGTTTGGGACTTTCCCAACACTATTAGAACGCGATAGCAATATTCCACCATTGGATACGCTGATCAAAGAAGTCGATACAATCGCAATGCTACAGGCAGATGCGGCTAAAGTTAAGCGGCTCAGTGGTGGCTTAGTTTAAAAACACCATGTTAGATTTCCAACAATACCAACAGGCTTTCACCGCACATATTCGCGACCCAAAAAACAATGCAAAACCAAACAATGTTGATGAAGAACGTATGGCAGTCTATCGCGAAGGCGTTTATAACAATATATTTGAATCTGCCTCAGCCTGCTTCCCTGTGTGCCAAGAAACCGTTGGTGCAGATGATTGGGATGCCACAGTCAGGCGTTTTGTCGCCACCCATCATGCCAGTTCACCGATATTTAGAGAAATACCAAAAGAACTCGTTACATTCTTAGAAACTGACACTAACACCCCAGACTACATCAAACAACTCGCGCACTATGAATGGGCAGAACTAGCTGTTGGTGGGATGCAAGCTGTAGCACCTGTATTGAGCGAAGATGTAGACTTGCTAAATGAGATCCCTGCCTTAGCCCCAGCACATATGTTGCTAGCCTATGATTATCCTGTGCAGAAAATCTCTGCGCAATTCAAACCTGATGAACAGGAAGCCACGTATTTATTAGTTTTTCGAAATGCTGAATTTGAGGTGAATTTTGTTGAGTTAAATCCGATGGTTTATGTGTTGTTAGAGTCTATTAAACAAGGTAAGACTGGCAAGCAAGCGCTTACCGAACTTGCAAGGCAGATTCAACATCCTGAGACAGATGTAATTGTTGAGTTTGGGCATGGAGTGTTGAGAGAGTTAACGGGGAAAGGGGCGGTGTTAGGCAGCACTTGTTGATTAAGTCGCTATCCATACCACCGTTTTAAAGCTTAGAGAATTGAGCTGCGCCGCCACTTGATTAGGCGTTGTCGTTTTTACGAAACCATATAACCGCGTTAGCCATAACACTAGGCCACGCTGATCCAGCATTTAATCAGACATCAATACTATTTCTTTTGTGGATAATAAGTTTGATAAAACCAAGTGTAAGCATTTTCAATGCTGTGCTTGAATCCGTAGTGGAATCTTGTGTTTTTTTGGTTTTAGCATATGTTCAGATTGCTGATGGGTATATTTCATGTGGTAATGGCTATCACTTTCACGTAAGCCTTTTTTTAATTCGCTAGGGGTAATTTCAAAAGCACTTAAACCCAGCCAAGTATAAATATGGCTCATGCACGCCGCTGGTCGCTCAATCAAATCTTCAAAGCGCACAAAATACAACCGCTCTTGTACGTGTTTAGGTAAGTCATCCACGGCATGAAGCGAGGTTAAAGGCGCACCAATTATCTTATCTTTGGCAAACAGAATATCGGCACGGCCAAAGCGGTCATAATCGGCCTAGTGATCAATAAAATCGAGCAATATCGTTTTTTGATGTTGCGCCTCAATCGAGCCATAAATTTGTCCAAGTTCGCGCACGTAAACAAACAATCAACTTGGCTTCTGGCTGGATATACAATAGCAATTCATGGCGTGCAACCACGCACGGTTTTTATCCACCACCACAGCTTCATTTGCATTGTGATACCAGCCCTGCAAGAATCCCTGCATGGCCGAGGGTAGATGGGCATTACTCTTGTCACAGCTGTTATCAAGCTGCGATAAAAAGAAGGTGTCATCGCTAATCATGCGACGTATACCCAGCAGCGTGTTGCATAACGGCGAACTATGCCCCTCGCAATTAATTTAAGGATGCTGTGCCAATAGCTAACATAGTGGGGTTGTACCAGCTCGAGTTAAACCGGTAATGCCTATAAAGCTGGGAGTGGTTGTTATAAGTAGTTTGATCTTTTTTAAATAAGTTCTTAACAGAAATCACCTACGCTCCATGCTTATCGAAGCATATCAGCGAGTCGACAAGCACAAAACAAGCGTGCTTTGATGCCTGAGAGTACCCCAAAAAAAAGCCCTGTGAGCCAATAAAAACTAGCTTCACAGGGCAGTTGTATTATGTCGCCTCAAGGGCAGCACTCAATTAAAACGCGCCACTCAATTGCAGCCACAGTCTTGGGTTGCGATCGAGGCTCTCCGGCTGCGCCGTGGCTTGACCACCAGATAGCGCCCATGCCACGCTGGTTTTGAGTTGCAGCATCTTGTATTGTGCATTGATGCCAAAGCCTGCACCGCTGATGCTACGCGTGTTGCTTGTGGTTAGAAATGCATTGTGGTTAACATCAACTGTACCGGCATCATAAAACACCACACCCTGCAGATTATTCAGAAAGCTATGACGCAGCTCAGCATTCAGCATCCAGCCTTGGTCACCACCAGCTTCACCTTGTGGATAAGCACGCACACCGTTAGCTCCACCTAGGTAAAACTTCTCTGACGAATTCAGGTTTTTATCAGCGTACTGACCGGAGACGACCATCGACAAGGTACTCTTATCGGTAACGCGCTGTAAGCGGCTAAGGTTAAGAGTGAGCTTATTAAAGCGGCCGTTGCTGTTGGCTGAGCCAACAGCACTGTCTTGGGCCAAGCTGGCCGAGTCCATGCTCAGCTTACCGGCAATCAGCGCACTATCAAAAGAACTGATACCACCGCCAAATATGCCGTCTTGATGATTCCCCGCCAAACCGAAGTTGCCAAGTCGCACTTTTTTATCCGTCGTTGCAACTTGCACATCAGTTAGATTTTTTTGTTCGAATGTGAGCGTACCGTATAAGTTGCTGTTTTGGCTACGAATAAATGGATACGTACCGAAGATACTGGCGTTACTAGCGCTACCGCGCAGTTCGGTGCCATTAAAGTTAAATTTATAATGCGTGTCTGAATACGCTGCACCTAATTTAAAGCCGCTGCCGCCTATAGGTAACTGGTAAGCCACACGTGCATAGGTCAAGTTTTTGTTACTACTTAGACCACGGATGGTCAGCTGATCACCAATGTTCAGCGGGCTGTTGATGGCCAAAGCAGCACCGACTCGATATTCACCAGTGTAGTAACTGCCGTAGTTATCAAATTCAGCGTTGCTAGAATAGGCTTTGGCTGGATCGACATTGATTAACAGATCCGAGGTGCCAACACTGGCGCCAGGTTGCAATGAAGCCCGCGCACCACCTACGCCTGGAGTATCGCTAAGCAATAACACCGCACGGTCTACTTGCGCCGCTTGTAGTAGTTCACCAGCCTGTATATCCGCTAACATACTGTTGACTTTAGCATCGGATAAGCGTGATTGATTATCCAAGGTTTGTGCGCCAACGATACCTTCGAGTACTTTTACTTCAAGCACACCATCTTTCAGGTCTTGCGCTGGTAGATAAGCTCGTGCCACCGCGTAACCACGTTCACGATAAAAGCGGCTGATCTTGGCGACACTAGCATTGATTTCTGCAAAGTTGTGTTCACTGTCAATCAAATCGGCGACCAAGGCAGCCAGTTGCGTATCGCTAAACAGTGTGTTGCCACTGATGTTGATCGCGCTAACATTAACCTTTAGCGTGCTATTGGTATTGGTTTGCTCTAGTGCACCATCCTCTGCTTTGAGCGGTGCTGCCGTACCAGGTTTGTTTAGTTGCGGTTGCGGTTTAAGCTCTTGGCTGATTTGCCCAGCATCAGGAATGATTGGTGCCGCTAAAACGTTGGCGCTGATGCATAATAAACTGAAGGTGAGTGCTGACAGCAATAAGGGCTGGCGTAAGTAAGTGTTAGTCATTCTATTGGTCCTGTGCGCTAGCATCGGCTATATTTAAAGAAGTCAGCATCTTGCCCGGCAGCTTGACGCCGCCGTTAATTAGCCGGTAAGTATTAAACTGTTCATCAGACGATGTGTCTTTGTCTGCGGCGGCGTTTGGGCTCTCGCTAGTACTATCGCCTGATTGTCCCGGCTCTTGTTTAGCGACACTGTCGCGCGCTACGGTTGGCTTAAATGGTTTGGTAGAAGTCGGCATGGCAACACGAGTATCCGCGCGGGAAAAACTTGCCACAACTGCATCTCTGCCAGCTTCTGCTGCGATCAACGCATCGCTTTTACTTGTAGTCGCTAGTGTCGCTGGTGTCGCTCGTGCAACTATTGTTTGCCACTTTAAAACTGGGTAACCGCTATTTGTATTTGAATCTATTTTCCATGTGTCGACGAAGTCCCAGCTGGGGTTTTGGTTGCCATTTGCAGATGTGGCCGATGTGAAGTTGACTTGCACCTTCATGTCCGCTGTGCTCATGCCCACAACGGTGCCCGCCGCGTCTGCCATGACCATCCCTGAAGCTTCTGGCGTGTTCTCCATGCCTTTCAGCGAAGGGTTTTTTGTCGAGTCATAAAACGAATTGGTAACAGTTGAGACGCCAGCAGTTGCAACTGCCAGTGCACCGTTATAAGTTCCCCCAGAGACGTAGCCAGTGGCGTAGCTATTGATGATTTTGCTGTCAGAGCGAAAGCTCCCTGTTAACCCGCCAGCTGTGCCACCAGTAGTCGCGGCCACATCTCCCGTGGCGTAGCTATCGTAGACTCCGACCCTGTCGTCCAATTGACCGGCCAGCCCGCCGATGGCGGTATTTCCACTCACATCGCCCGTGGCGTAACTGTTGTTCAGTCTTGAGAAAACTGTGGAATCACCTTTCAGACTACTATTGCCACTAAGTAACCCCACCAAGCCACCTACATAGGAATTTCCGTTTACGTCACCGCTGGCCCATGAGTTGCTGATCGTGGCGGGCTCATAGGCGGTCGTTAGGATCGACCCAACCAGTCCGCCCACGTAAGCATTGCCTATAACGTTAGCCGAAGAGGAGCTGTTGTAAATTTGGCAACCACCGCAGATACCCAGCAAACCACCGACTTGATTATTCAGGCCATCTAGCGTGACGTTGCCCGTGACATGAACGTTATTGACGGAACCATGTTGCTTCGTGTAACGCGTGTTATCAAAACTTCCGGCGAGCCCACCTACGAAGTAAGTACCAGTTATGTTGACATTTAATAATCCCAAATTCTGGATGTGATCACCGTCACCCAGCTCGAGCTGACCAAAGAGGCCCTGATAACCGGACAACCCACTAGAACCGACTGGTCGATTTTCATACAAATTGCTGATGGTATGTCCCAGGCCGTCGAAGCTATTGGTAAAACCCTGTCCGCCGTACCCCCATATTGGGTTAAAGCCTGCGCCGCTGTTCCACTTAATCGTGTCCGAAGCGTCTATGTCGCTACCGAGTGCGTAGTTAATATTGCCGCCGCCAGACATGCCCTGCAAATCAGTGTGCGAATAAAGACTTCCCTCAATCCCTAACGAGGTAATCACAGTGTAGTTTTTCGTTAGCCCATCCGAGCCCTGCCTGGTGGTGAAATTGCTTGTCCCGGCAGGTAGGTTGACTACTGCGCCTGTGGTGGTGATCAGACTGTTATTTCCCGATAGCGCCGCGCTCTGTCCGTATTCCAGTGCCAGGCTTGCCGTAGCAGACGCATTCATATCAGCATTGATATTGATGTTGTTCTGCGCATTGAGTGTCAGCTTGTTGGCTGACCATGTCACTACGTCATTGACGTTGATATCTCCTACACCTGGAACTGTTGAAGTAGTGCTTACAATGGTGACACCACCCAAAGCCAAGCTGCTTGCGAGTACCGTACCCGTCATATTTCCACCTGAGGCGGCTATGGTGAAATCCACCGGTGGATCGATCAGCCATGTGCCGTTTTGGCCAGCCGCGGCCAAGGTCGTCACTTTTGCATTATCGGCGACCTGTACATGCGCGGCTGAGGTTTCAATAAAGCCACCATCGCCACCATTCGGCGCGCTAGCATCTAATATACCGCCCACATTCACCGTGCCAACCTGCATGTCATTCATCAGCTCAATTCTGCCAGAAACCATTTGTACAGTGCCATTCACCATTTGCATGGTGCGTGCTTCAATAATACCCGTGTTATTCACCATTGCCGTGGTAATGGCATCGGCGGCTTTAGCCGACATAAACACTTGACCTCCATTGGCTTCAATCAATTGCTTGTTATCCACTAAGGCTTTAAAAGCGCCTTTGTCGATATTAAAGCCGAGTAATGAGCCTTGGCTTAAATTAAGCGTCACTTGATCACCCGCAGCCAACACTGCTTTACCTAATGTGGCTGAGATAATGCCATCGTTGATGACTTCTGGAGCTAATAAGGCAATGTAGCCGCTTTGCGCAGCGGTTAGTGTGCCTTGGTTAGTAATGCTGCCGGCGCCACCGTTATTGGCAAAGTTATATTTGCCTGCCAAAAAGTCATCATTACTCAAACTTAAAGTAGACGCCACTAAACCACCAACGTTGACTTGTGAGCCTGCACCAAACAATACGCCGTTAGGGTTTAGTATAAAGACCTGACCATTAGCGCTCATGGCACCAAAGATCTGGCTATTACTTTGACCAATGACTCGGTTAAGTACAATAGATGCGCTATTCAGTTGGTTAAAGCGCACGGCTTCATTGGCGGCAATGCTAAAGTCTTGCCAGTTAATGGCGAGGTTTTGACTGCTTTGATTAATGGTGGTGGTATTACCTGCTTGACTGATACTAGCCGCACCGGCCACTACTTGGCCATCGGTAGGCGCAGCCAGTGCCAGCGGCGCTAGTCCCAGCGACAGTGCCGCCGCTGCCGCGGTAGCGGTGACCATGATTTTACTGCGTGAAGCTGATTTACCCTGACCCTTGGCAGATTCTGCCACAGCGACCCAAGCATTTAAGACATGGCTCCAAATGAGTCGATAAGCGTGGTTTAGTGAAGGTGTTTTCATGGTGCAATCCCTTATTTAGCTAATGAGCTACAGACAGGGATCTAACTAACACGCTAGAAACGGGAGTGCAACGAAATTTAAAACAGTTTACTTTTTTTAATGTGAAGCAATGGAGTGTGAAGCAGTAATATTGTTAATTATTGTTAATTGATTTGACTGAAGTATAACACCAACTTTGGATATGGATATTGTACCAAAGTACAATACCCGGCTTGAGATAAATATATGTTTAACAAGCATTTATGCTTTCTAGCGCTAGTCGCTTATCTGCTAACTTCAAGTATCTGCTAACAAGGCTTGCGGTGTAATCTCCATATGACGCAATTATCAATCATTGTAGCGGTGGCGAATGACAATGTCATCGGCATTAATAACGCCATGCCTTGGCATTTACCTGAAGATTTGAAGCGCTTTAAAGCGTTGACTATGGGGCATCATATTGTGATGGGGCGTAAGACTTATGAGTCGCTTGGACGTTTATTACCGGGTAGGACGACGGTGATTGTGACGCGTAATATGGATTACGCGGTGGAAGGTGCCATTGTTGCACATCGTGTAGAAGACGTACTAGCGGCTTGTACTGACGATGAGGAGGTATTTTTGATTGGTGGGGCAGAGCTGTACCAACAAGGTATTACCCATGCGGCTTTGAATTCAGTCAGATATTGTTCGGCTTCATCCATCGTTGATGCAGTATAAACACGTTTTAGGTCAGCCCAGCGGGTTTGATGCTTGGGAATCAGTTGTGGCTAGAAACTGCTGTCGCGCTCAAGTGGAATTTCAATTGGCAGTTCACCAAACTCGCCTTTAAATCTCTCGATGCTCAAGCACTACCCACATCAGCATCAAACCAAATCCAACTGCTGCTTCCCCTTCCCGATACTAATCTTTTCCAACCCACTCAAACTCAACCCCACTAATCGAATAGCCTTAACCCCTGCTTCCGTCCGTTTTAACAACTGCGGAATCCATTGCTCAACAGCAATGCTATCCAAAACAGCCTCCACCGATTGCGCTCTGGTCACTTGCTGAAAGTTGGCATACTTCACTTTTACTGTAATCGTTTTAGCTTGTAATCCTTGCTCCTCCAACTTAGTCAACACATGCCCAGCTAATCCATGCAACTTTATCGCTAACAACTCAACTGACAAAATATCTTCAGAAAAAGTCGTTTCTTTCCCCAATGATTTTATCACCCGCGCACTCTGTACTGGCCGCTCATCAATAGCACGGGCAATATTGTAATAGTAGTGACCTGCTTTACCAAAGCGTTCAACTAATTCGACTAAGGATTTTTGCCGCAAATCGCCACCTGTATGAATGCCTAACTTTTTCATTTTAGCTTCAGTGGCAGGGCCAATTCCATGAAATTTTCCAACCAGTAAATCGGCAACGAAGGCTAATCCTTGTTCAGGCTTAATGACATATAAGCCATTCGGCTTATCCATATCCGAGGCGATTTTTGCGAGAAACTTATTATAAGAAACACCAGCCGAAGCATTAAGATGCGTGGTCGCTAGAATGTCGCGCTTAATGGCCTGTGCAATGTGTGTAGCAGAGCCATTGTAATCTGCCGTATACGTGACATCTAAATAGGCTTCATCTAGCGAGAGCGGCTCGACTTGGGAAGCATATTGCCAGAATATCTCACGAATTTGATTTGACACTTCACGATAGGCTTCAAAGCGTGGCGGCACAAAGATGGCTTGTGGACACAAACGATAAGCGCGCGAACAAGCCATAGCAGAGTGAATACCAAATTTTCTTGCTTCATAACTACAAGCAGCCACTACACCACGACTGTTAGGCTGACCGCCAACAATAAGTGGTTTTCCTTGATATTTGGGTTCATCACGTTGCTCGACTGATGCAAAAAAAGCATCCATATCGACGTGAATTATTTTACGTTGCTTTGCCATTAGGCTTTATTTTACCCCAACACTAGTTTACATGAGCAAACTACTGCTCACGGTGATGTTACTCCCCTGCCCCAATGCTATGGTTAAAATACTCATAACGTTAAAAATTTCAACACAACTTGATAATAACTTAAGGGTAATATGCAAACACTCGGCAATATTTTATGGTTTATCTTAGGCGGTGCACTCATGGGTTTAGCATGGTGGTTAGCTAGTATCACAGCTTTACTCACCATTGTGGGCATTCCTTGGGCAAAAGCTTGCTTTGTCATTGGTCAATTTTCATTTTTTCCCTTTGGTAAAAAAGCGGTTGCTCGCAATGAACTCTCAAAAAAAGAAGATGTTGGCACAGGCGCGCTAGGCGTTTTCGGCAATGTAATTTGGTTTATCTTAGCTGGCTGGTGGCTGGCGATTGGTCACTTGATTTCTGCATTGGCCTGCTTCATTACGATTATCGGCATTCCATTTGGCTTACAGCACTTAAAGCTGGCGGAGTTAGCTGTGTTTCCTATTGGCAAAACAATCGTGCCTATTGAACGCTAAGACTAAATGAAGATAATAAAAAACCAGCCTAGGCTGGTTTTTTATTGAGCGGTTATTCGACCATTTCAATCAAATAATGCAGTGGCGCGTTGGTTAGCATTTTCTGCCACTATTGTCTTTTGTGCATTATCTAGATCCCACCAACCTTGGATTTCATCTAATGTTCGATAACAACCTTGGCAAAGTTGGCTACCATCATCGATGGCGCATACACCAATACAAGGTGATTGCACTTCCTCATTCCCATTCACTTCATCCATTAGTTATCTACACCGACCTAGGTCAGCGCACCGTGACATTGTTTATACTTTTTACTAGAGCCACATGGACAAGGGTCATTACGGCCAACTTTAATCCCTTCTCGCACTATAGGTTGCGCAGCTTCTGCGGCACCTTCTCCCTCTAACGCCTCATCATAGTCCGCATGTTGATATTGCACATTTTCAACGGCTTCTGGTGGCTCAACAGCACCCAAGTCTTCTTGCGTTTTAATCTGCACTAACATCGTCACTTTAGTGACTTCAGATTTAATCGTATTCAATAAACCTTCGAATAATTCAAACGCTTCACGTTTATATTCTTGCTTCGGATTTTTTTGCGCATATGAACGTAAATGAATACCTTGACGCAAATGATCTAACGCAGATAAATGGTCACGCCAATGGTTATCAACACTTTGCAGCATCACTGAACGTTCGAATTGACGCATATTTTCAACACTGGCCAGCACTTCCTTCTCTGCATAAGACTCATTTGCGGCAGCAATCACACGTTCGCGCAATGTTTCTTCATGCAAGTCTGGATTCTCTTCTAGCCATTGTACAATTGGCAAGTCCAAACCTGTTTCTGCTTCAATCGCATTCTCAAGCTCAGTGATTTCCCATAGTTCTTCAATGCTACCTGGTGGAACATACGTCGAGATTAAATCTGATAAAACATCATAACGCATTGCCGTTATTGTCTCGCCAATTTCTGTCGCCTCTAATAACTCATTACGTTGCTCATAAATCACTTTACGCTGATCATTAGAAACATCATCAAACTCTAGCAATTGCTTACGCATATCAAAGTTACGCCCCTCTACTTTACGCTGTGCATTTTCAATCGCACGCGTCACCATAGAATGTTCAATCGCTTCACCTTCTGGCATTTTTAGGCGTTCCATAATAGCCGCCACACGATCGCCAGAGAAAATACGTAATAGTTGATCTTCTAGACACAAGTAAAAACGACTTGAACCAGGGTCGCCTTGACGACCTGAACGACCCCGTAGCTGATTATCAACACGGCGTGATTCATGTCGTTCTGTTCCGATAATATGCAAACCACCTGCTACGAGCACTTGCTCATGCAACTTTTCTGCATTGGCTTTAATCTTACCTATCTTCGTTGTTTTTTGTGTATCCGTTAATTTTTCATCGGCTTCCACCACGAGAATTTCTGGCTCAGAATTACCACCTAAAACAATATCGGTACCACGACCAGCCATATTGGTTGCAATGGTAATCATGCCAGGCTGACCTGCTTGCGTAATAATATGCGCTTCACGCTCATGTTGTTTCGCATTTAACACTTGATGGTCTAATTTAGCCTTTGTGAGCGCTTTTGAAATAATTTCAGAATTCTCAATCGAAGTCGTGCCGACTAATACTGGTTGTCCACGTTTCTTACAATCTTTAATATCTTCAATCACCGCATCATATTTCTCTGCGGCAGTGCGATAGACCTTATCCATGGCATCTTTACGTTGCATTGGACGGTGTGTCGGAATCACAACGGTTTCTAGACCATAAATCTGATTAAACTCGTAAGCTTCTGTATCAGCAGTACCGGTCATACCGCTTAATTTCTCATACATACGGAAATAGTTTTGGAAGGTAATAGAAGCCAGTGTTTGATTCTCTTTTTGAATTTCAACACCTTCTTTAGCTTCAACCGCTTGATGCAAACCATCTGACCAACGGCGGCCTGGCATCATACGGCCAGAGAATTCATCCACAATAACAATCTCACCATCACGAACAACATAATGCTGATCCAGATGGAATAAGTTAATGGCACGTAATGCTGCGTTTAAATGATGGACCAAACTAATGTTACCTGACTCATACAAGCTTGAGTCTGCTGGCAACAACCCAGCCTCTTCTAAATAAGCTTCAGCATGCTCATGTCCAGCTTCTGAAAAATTAACTGATTGCCCTTTTTCATCAACCCAGAAATCGCCTTCGCCCTCTTCAGCTTCTTGCTTAACTAGTCTTTTAGCCACTGCATTAATTTTGATATATTCCTCAGCATCACCTTCAGCTTGGCCCGAAATAATCAAAGGCGTACGCGCCTCATCGATTAAAATTGAATCCACTTCATCGACTAGCGCATAGCTTAAGCTACGTTGTGTGCGCTGCTCGGCACTGTGTACCATGTTGTCACGTAGGTAATCAAAACCAAATTCATTATTGGTGCCGTAAGTAATATCGGCAACGTAAGCGGCTTTCTTTTCAGCTGGCGGCATTTGCGACAAATTGATACCAACGGTTAGGCCCAAGAAGTTATATAACTTCGCCATCCACTCTGCATCACGTTTAGCCAAGTAATCATTGACTGTAACAACATGCACACCCTTACCTGCCAACGCATTTAAGTACACAGGCAAAGTCGCCACCAAAGTTTTACCTTCACCCGTGCGCATCTCAGCAATTTTTCCTGCGTTTAACACCATGCCACCAATCAACTGCACATCAAAGTGACGCATACCTAATGCACGTACACCACCCTCACGCACAACAGCAAAAGCCTCTTGCAATAAACTATCTAATGATTCTCCATCACTAAAACGTTGCTTAAACTCTGCCGTCTTTGCACACAACTCGTCATCTGACAAGGCTTGCATACTAGGCTCTAATTCACTGATTTTTTTAGCAATTTGCGTATAGTTTTTGACTAGCCGTTCGTTACGACTGCCAACTATTTTTCTGAACATCTTAGATAACATTAAATGACACCGATTTTCCGAACGTGCGGAAACCTTAAAAGTTAGATTTGATTTTAGTTAAGCTTGGGATATTATTTTGTAATTCAAGTGCAATCACAACTAATTTTGGTTAGTTTCTTATATATTTTCTTGGGTCTAATGGGCTGCCATTTAAACGAATTTCGTAATGCAAATGTGGGCCAGTAGAACGCCCTGTACTACCGACTAGTGCAATCACTTGACCCTTAAACACGCGTTCACCATTTTTAACTAGTCGTTTTAAAGCATGTGCATAACGCGTTTCTAACCCAGAGCCATGATTCACTTTAATAAGGTTGCCATAATCATGGGTTCGCTCTGAAGTAGTCACAATACCGTCGCCTGCGGCAAAAATCTTAGTTCCACTAGGTGCAGGAAAGTCTAAGCCTTCATGAAAGGCTTTACTGCCTCGAATCGGATCAATGCGCCAGCCATAGCTAGATGAATGATAAGCAGACGCCACAGGATTAACATTTGGCAACATTTCTTTAAGCACACTGCTTTGTAATACGTCTGCCTCAACAAAATTCATATACTCATCACGATGTCCAACAGCTATTGCTAGCTCAGCAATAGCTGCCTTCAAATCAGGCTCCGTCATAGGCATTGGATTAACCAGTGGTCCGCCAAGACCTAAAGCATTGAATGTATCAATTGGTTTCAAGTCAATATCTTTAGCTTTTTTAGCAACCTTTTTATCAGTTCCAACCCCTGCAAGTTTAACCAATCGTTTGTTTTGCGCATCCAAGCGCATAATACGTGCCTGTAACTCGCCAATTTGTTTAGCGTAAGCATCTAAATGCATTTGAGAGGACTTAATCGATTTTTCTAATTGTGCTGGAGACATGACTTCAACAACTTTGCGCTTGATATTGTTTTTTTCAGGTATAAGCACAGCAGTAATAAGGCTGGCAAGCGCAACAAAACTGACCAAAAGCGCCATCACATGAAAACCTGATAATGTTCTAGGCTTTACCAAGTTATTAGAAACTAGGATAATATTCATCGTATATTAATTAAATACTCTTTAAAATAAACTTATGCAAAAAATAAATGCGTTGTTTAATAAAAACAAAAGCGATTCTGACAACCAATTTAATCGATTAGTTGCTCAGGCAGATGCACATCTCAATCTTCAACAATTTTGGCAAGCCATTGCACCAGGCGCCATCAGTCAATCTAGTTCCGCAAGCAGCTTAAAGAACGGGCTGCTAACCATTTACGCTCACAATAGTGGTGTGGCGACAAAAATAAAATTAACTAATGCTAGCTTATTGACTCAATTACAAATTTTGCAAAAAGAAGACCCTGTCTACAAGCATTGTAAAGTTACTGGAATTAAGGTAAAAGTGCAAGTAAAATCTCAACAAAAACAGGTAACCCATGAACCTCGCACACTTTCTAGTAGTGCCGCTACAACACTAAGAAAGTTAGCCAAAGATCTTGGCGACTCATCTCTCGCCGACAAACTAAACCATTTAGCTGACAACGCATAGTATCGGCACGATGTATTTCCGCCACCATAAAAAGAGATTTTACCAAAAAATAAATTATAACATATTGATTTATATAAAAATACAGCCAACCCTTACACCCGAGCCAAAGTCTTGTTCCATTTCACAATTAGTGCCATAATGCCTCAGTCGTTACAAATCATTTACATTTCCCAGCGGCTTTTTCACGATTTTAAGTTACAGATAATTATAGTTAAGATGCATCAAAAACATTAGGAGAAGTTATGTCAGTTGAATTAATCATCGCCATAGCTGCCGCAGTTTTAGCAGTGCTATATGGTTTGGTAATGAGTAAATGGATTTCGAATCTACCCGCAGGCAATGCCCGCATGCAAGAAATTGCAGGGGCGATTCAACAAGGGGCCGCTGCTTACCTAGCACGGCAATATAAAGCAATTGCCATTGTCGGCGTCGTGCTCACCGTTGCCATCGTTTTCTTGCTAGATACCACGACGGCCGTTGGTTTTGTTATCGGCGCTGTTTTATCTGGTGCGTGTGGCTTTATTGGCATGAACGTTTCCGTAAAAGCCAATGTGCGTACTGCACAAGCAGCAACCAATGGCATTGTGCCCGCATTTGATGTCGCGTTTAAAGGTGGTGCCATTACAGGTATGTTAGTCGTTGGTTTAGGTTTGTTAGGCGTTGCAGGCTTTTATTGGTACTTAGGTGCTGAAAATGCAGAAAGCCTGAACCCACTCATTGGCTTGGCATTTGGCTCTTCTCTTATTTCTATTTTTGCACGACTTGGTGGCGGCATCTTCACTAAAGGTGCAGATGTTGGCGCTGACTTAGTAGGTAAAGTAGAAGCTGGTATCCCAGAAGATGACCCTAGAAACCCAGCTGTGATTGCTGATAATGTAGGTGATAACGTTGGTGATTGCGCTGGTATGGCTGCTGACTTATTTGAAACCTATGCGGTGACATTGATTGCTACCATGTTATTAGGTCATCTAATGGTCACAGCGGGTTCAAACGGGATTATTTACCCAATCCTATTAGGTGCAGTATCTATCGTTGCCTCCATTATTGGCTGCTTCTTTGTTAAGGCAACGCCAGACATGAAAAATGTGATGCCTGCTTTATACAGAGGCTTAGCTGTTGCTGGATTACTATCTCTAGGCGCATTTTACTTCGTCACAATGCAAGTCTTCCCTGGCGGCATTACGACGACAGCAGGTGATGCTTATTCAGCTAATGCTTTATTTGGCACTTGTGCCGTTGGTTTAGCATTAACAGGCTTACTGGTTTGGATTACTGAATACTACACAGGGACAGAATACGCACCTGTTAAGCATATTGCACAAGCTTCTAGCACTGGCGATGCAACTAACATCATTGCAGGTATTGGCGTGTCGATGAAATCAACTGCTTGGCCTGTTCTTTCTGTCTGCCTTGCTATTTGGGCTTCATTTGCATTGGCTGGCTTATATGGCATCGCTATTGCAGCAACTGCTATGTTGAGCATGGCGGGCATTATTGTTGCACTAGATGCTTACGGTCCAATTACAGACAATGCTGGTGGTATTGCTGAAATGGCAGACTTACCAAGTAGCGTCCGTGATGTGACTGATCCATTAGATGCTGTAGGCAATACAACCAAAGCTGTGACTAAAGGTTACGCCATTGGTTCTGCTGGCTTGGCTGCACTGGTCTTATTTGCTGATTACACACACAAATTAGATGCACAAGGTATCGTCGCTAGTTTTGACTTAAGTGATCCAATGGTCATTATTGGTTTATTCATTGGTGGCTTAATTCCGTTCTTGTTTGCTGCGATGGCCATGGAGGCGGTTGGCCGTGCTGCAGGTGCTGTTGTTGAGGAAGTGCGCCGTCAGTTCCGTGAAATCAAAGGCATTATGGAAGGTACTGGCAAACCAGAGTACGGTAAAGCAGTTGATATGCTAACGACAGCAGCCATTAAAGAAATGATGCTGCCATCATTACTACCAATTGCAGTGCCAATTGCAGTCGGCTTAATCCTTGGCCCTGTGGCACTGGGTGGTATGCTAATGGGCACCATTATTACTGGCTTATTTCTCGCCATTTCTATGTGTACTGGTGGTGGAGCTTGGGATAATGCTAAGAAATATATCGAAGATGGCAACCACGGTGGTAAAGGCTCTGTCGCGCATAAAGCGGCAGTGACTGGCGACACAGTAGGTGATCCATATAAAGATACTGCTGGACCTGCGATTAATCCATTGATTAAAATCATGAATATCGTGGCACTATTGATTGTACCTTTACTAGGCACACCGTTATTAGGCTAAATTAATCTTTAGCTTAATTCTAAAAACCAGCGCTTGTCGCTGGTTTTTTATTGCCCTCTCAAACACCTTCATGCGGTGGCAGAAAATCTTCTGGAAAAAAGCCGAAAGCTCTGAACGGCCAGTCAATCCAGACTTGCGATAAACAGCCCGCGCTTGTTCTCTAATCGTTCGCTCGCTAGTTGCTCTTACGTCTGCAATTTCTTGATGGCTCAATCCTTTCAGCATTAACATGCCAACCTGAATTTCAGCCTGCGTCATTTTCCAGCGATCAAATTGTTTAAGCATCTACTTTGACAAACCTGCAACCAACTCCCTATTAGCATCACGCCACTGCTGTGCTTGTTGATTAGCTTCACTCAAATCATGCTCTAACAGCTTGATTTTTGATTGTGTCGTTTGGTAGTAAAACCAACCAAAATAAACGATTCCTACCAGAGAAGTGATGAGTATCAACACTTCAACAATGATATGCCTCCAAGCAACCCCTTTTTGATAATCCCCTCAGATATCAGCAGTGATGAGTGTGAAAATCACACTACAAATAGCAAAAGTCCATTGGCTAAGCTATTTTTTCTCAACTCGTTTACTTGTATTCATCATATTAATCGTGGCTAACATCATTTTGCGGATGTGCCGATGTTTAGTTTATCCAAAAATACACCTTGTCGAATGCAGTTGCATTCACTTTCACACAAATAATGCACCAATAATGTAGTGATTAAAGGAGACTAATATGGCGACAACAAAAGCGGTAACGATATGGGATCCATTGGTTCGCATTGGGTACTGGTGATTGCTTTTTCCACCACTTACTTTACTGAAGATGACTTAATAACACAGCATGTATGGGCTGGTTACACAGTAACTGGCATCATTTTAATTCGGTTAGTGTGGGGCTATATTAGTGGACGTTACGCCAAATTCAGCAACTTCATCTACCAGTCATCAGCGATACTACTTTATTTAAAAAGTCTAATCGCACCTAAACCACAGCATTATATCGATCACAACCCTGCTGGTGGCGCGATGGTCATTGCATTGCTGTTCTACTTATCCATAACAACGCTATCAGGGATGAAACTATACTAAGTTGAAGAAAAAAAAGGCCCTTTTTCTGTTGTTGTACAAGTTGGCATTAAAAAAGCAATGGCTTCATCTCCAGAAATGACAAACCAACAGCACACTGTCAATAAAAAAGATGACGAGTTCTGGGAAGAAACACACGAAACCTTTGTTAATCTAACCCTACTGCTTGTATTTTTACATATCGGTGGCATTATTATGTCAAGCATTGCGGATAAAGAAAAATTAGTTAAAGCTATGTTCACGGGGAAAAAGAGATCAATGACGATTTCAAGTAACCATTAATATAAGGTAATAGATTGAGACATACAGATGAGCACCGCCATCGTTCGCAGCATTCCAATTGGCTACGCGCTGCAGTATTAGGCGCGAACGATGGCATTATTTCTACCGCCAGCCTTGTCATCGGCGTTGCGGCGGCAAATGCATCCCATGAAACAATATTGTTAACGGGTGTTGCTGGATTAATTGCTGGCGCCATGTCGATGGCTGCGGGTGAGTATGTTTCTGTCAGCTCTCAAGCGGATATCGAAGCAGCTGATTTAGCCATTGAAAGCCATGCGATAGCAACCAATCATGAGAGTGAGCTAAAAGAGCTCACCCATATTTATATCGATCGCGGCTTAGTACCTGAGCTAGCGCAGCAAGTGGCAACACAGTTAATGGAACATGATGCATTAGGTGCCCATGCTCGTGATGAATTAGGCTTTACTGACCTATCAAGTGCCAAGCCGCTACAGGCAGCATTGACTTCAGGTCTCGCTTTCACGCTTGGTGCTGCATTCCCGTTATTAGTCGCTGTCTTTACTGCTCCTGAAAAAACAGAGCTAATTGTCGGTATGGCCTCTTTGCTGTCTCTCTCACTATTAGGTGCAATCGCAGCAAAAATCGGCGGTGCTAATGTTTATATCGGC
>Ga0302130_1000221_pt1 | contig 44789 bp, 34 predicted proteins | sample CB9_surface_MG_FD_203117 | JGI IMG/M metagenome (GOLD analysis project Ga0302130, IMG submission 203117) | Marine microbial communities from Western Arctic Ocean, Canada - CB9_surface | ecosystem: Environmental > Aquatic > Marine > Oceanic | place: Canada: Western Arctic Ocean | collected... | reverse complement strand
TAGCAAGCCACATTAGCAAGCCACATTAGCAAGCCACATTAGCAAGCCACATTAGCAAGCCACATTAGCAAGCCACATTAGCAAGCCACATTAGCAAGCCAACGTTCGCAAGCCAACAATAACGAGGCCTCCATCATAGAGGCCAAATTAGCGAGGCAAGAAACGATGCACAAGTTAACCCCGGAAGTTGCTGCCTGGTACGCAGATGCCGTTAGTGGCATGGTGTTTGAAGTTGTCGCCATAGATGATGAAAGCCGCACCATTGAGATTCAGTTCATTGACGGTGAGGTCGGCGAGTATGATCGTCCCACCTGGAAATCTCTCTTGCTTTCCTCTATTGACCCACCGGAAGATTGGCGAAGTCCGTTTGAAGTATCCGCGGAAGATGGGCTAGATTCTGACAACGCCATTATCCCAGATGATTGGTCTGGGCCGTTATCAAAGTTCGAGCCTGAAATGATAGATTTCGACGACGATTTCCAAATACTCAAACCAGCCCCCTACAACCTTTATAGCTAGGGCTTTTGGCAAGCAAAACCGCTTGTGCTAAAGATTTCTTGAGATCACCAGATAACTGTATATAATTACAGTTGTTTTGATTCTGAGGGATTTGCTATGAACAAGCTAACAGTTAGGCAAGGAGAGATTCTCGCTTACATAAAAGACTATTTACAGGAAACCGGCTTCCCGCCAACACGATCAGAAATTGCTCAAAAAATGGGATATCGCTCACCCAATGCTGCCGAAGAGCACTTGCGTGCATTGGCTAGAAAGGGTGCTATTGAGATGCAGCCAGGCGCCTCTCGAGGCATTCGTCTACCAATAACAGAGCAATTAGGCCTGCCAATAATTGGTCAGGTAGCCGCTGGCAGTCCGATACTTGCAGAAGAATCGATTTCAGACTACTGCAAAATACCTCCCGATATGTTCACCCCGTGCGCCGATTACCTCCTAACGGTAAAAGGCACCAGCATGATAGATGTTGGTATATTTGAGGACGACCTATTAGCGGTACACAAGACCGATCAGGCCAACAATGGTGACATAATTGTTGCCAGGATCGAAGATGAAGTAACGGTTAAGCGCCTAGATAAGTCTGGTGACAAAAACATAGTGACCTTGATTGCCGAAAACCCTGATTTTGCCCCCATTGTTGTGGATTTAACCACCACAAGCTTCGCAATCGAAGGTATTAGCGTAGGTATTATTAGGCGCGGAGTTTAAGCGGGTCAGCTAATTTGGCATGCCATTAACAAGCCTAGGGACATATGTAGATTAGTCGACTTAGCCTGTATAAACCGACTCACCCCAAATTAGCTTATGGTGGATTAGGACTCAGAGCCTGATTCTTCAGCTCCATAAAAAATGCCGTGCAATTACTTGTAGCGGCGTCTTCTGGTTTTCGGCAATCCTAAACACGGTTTAGGGCTAGGGCTCAGGCTTTCTAAATCTGTTGTAATATCTTTCCTCGCACTCTTTCTTCGACCTTCTCAAGGCCCATATCCTTCAGGGCCTGTTCGACCGTTTCACGCCACTTCGGGCGTCTTACTTAGGTGCTTTTTTAGCAGCTTTTTTCTTGACTACTTTTTTCTTGACTACTTTTTTCTTAGCAGCTGCTTTTTTCTCAGGTTTTGTAATCACCCACGCACCGCCTTCATAAAAAGCTTTCCAACCGGTTGCCTTTTTATCCACCTCAGTCTGAACATATTGCTCTTTAGTCTTTCGACTAAAGCGAATTAGGGTCTTATTGCCCTCGCCGTCGTCGACTGGCGCTTTAAACAAAAAACCGTACTTAGGGTCGATCTCTTCTCTATGTGGCAAAATTTCTGCGACATAAGGCGCTCTGGTTTCTCTATTACGCGGAAACTTACTGGCTGCCAAAAACAAACCTGCGGCGCCGTCACGAAGAATATAATGATCTTCAACGGTTTCACATTCCAACTCAGGCATGGGCACAGGGTCCATTTTAGGCGGAGCCGCCTCCCCATTACGCAGAAGTTTGCGGGTGTTCTTACACTCTTCATTGGTGCAACCAAAGTACTTGCCAAATCTTCCCGTTTTTAGCTGCATTTCAGCACTACATTTGTCACATTCAAGAACCGGACCGTCATAGCCTTTGATCTTGAACTCCCCTTCCTCGATTTCGAATCCGGAGCAGTCAGGGTTATTGCCACAGGCATGAAGCTTCCGCGTCTCATCAATAAGGTAGGCATCCATTGCTGTATTGCAAGTGGAACAACGGCGCTTGTGTCTCAGCAGAATATTTTCTTGTTTTTCAGCTTCCTCAGCGGTGTCAGTACGTATCGCTTCATCGCCAGGAGTTAGGTTGATAGTTGATTTACAACGTTCTTTTGGCGGCAGGCCATACCCAGAGCAACCCAAAAATACACCGGTTGAAGCAGTGCGTATTTGCATATAGCGACCGCACTTCGGACACTCAATATCGGTTTCTGAAGGATCGTTGGTGCGCATTCCCCCTTCATCAGATTCAGCAACTGCTAGCTGGGAAGTAAACCCCTTGTAGAAATCATTGAGCAAGTTCTTCCACTGAGTATCGCCATTGGCTACGGCATCCAAAGATTCTTCCATCTTTGCAGTAAAGTCATAGTTCATTAACTCACCGAAGCTCTCCTGCAGTCTTTCAGCCACAATGTCGCCCATCTTAAGGGCATAAAAGCGTTTGCTCTCCGAACGTACATAGCCACGGTCCTGAATCGTAGAAATGATCGAAGCGTAGGTTGACGGCCTGCCTATACCTTTTTTCTCTAATTCTTTAACTAAACTGGCTTCGGTAAAACGAGCCGGCGGTTTTGTAAAGTTTTGATAAGGATCAAGCTTGCCAAGCTTCATTACGTCACCAACTTCTACGTCTGGAAGGACAACGTCCTCCTCTTTCGATGGCATGACACGTAGATAGCCTTCAAATTGCATGATCCGGCCTTTTGTTCTAAGCTCAAACTCCGCAGCGGAAATCGTTATGCTGCTGCTTAGATACTTAGCCGGCGGCATCTGGCAGGCTACAAAATATTGCCAAATTAGGCCGTACATGCGAACCGCATCAGGCTCCATGCCCATTAATCTGTCAGCGGCAACCCGAACATCCGATGGACGTATAGCTTCATGCGCTTCTTGGGCACCGTCTTTTGAGCTGTATCTGATGGGTTCTTCTGGCAAATATTTTTCACCAAAGTTCTTTTCAATATAATCTCGGCACTGAGCTACAGAATCATTACTTAAATGGGTTGAGTCTGTCCTCATATAAGTAATGTAGCCGGCCTCATAAAGGCGCTGGGCCATCAGCATGGTTTTCTTGACCCCGAAGCCTAGGCGCGTGCTCGCAGCCTGCTGAAGGGTCGAGGTGATCAAAGGAGGCTTAGGCTTTGAAGATGTAGGCCTGTCTTCTCTCTTCAAAATTGAAAATTCAGCTGATTCTAGCGTCTTAAGTGCGGCATCTGTGTCAACCTGATTGTCCGGGCGGAAGTTTTTTCCATCTTGGCGAACTACCTGACAGCGCAACTTTGCCTTCTTAAGCGTTGCTAAATCAGCAAAAACTTCCCAAAACTCTTCAGGAATAAACGCTCGGATTTCTCGCTCACGTTCAACCACAAGAAGAACTGCAACCGATTGCACTCGACCAGCAGATAAACCCCGTGCCACTTTAGCCCAGAGTAACGGAGACACCATAAACCCCACAACACGATCCAGAAATCGCCTAGCTTGCTGGGCTTCAACATAGCGCATATCCAGCTCACCGGGTTCAGAGAACGCCTCGGTGATCGCACGCTTAGTAATTTCGTTAAAGACCACGCGCTTATAGCGACTAGGATCGCCACCAATAGCTTCTTTTAAATGCCAAGCAATAGCCTCGCCTTCTCTATCAAGGTCAGTCGCGAGATATATGTGGTCGGCATTTTTAGCTAGCTTTTGCAGCTCCGAAACCACCTTCTCCTTACCTGGCAGTATTTGATAATTTGCTTTCCAATCATTTTCTGGGTCAATGCCCATACGAGCAACAAGCTGTTGTTTAGCCTTCTTTTTCTTGTAAACAACTTTGTCTTCCGGATTCATTTTGCGGGTGATAGCTGCCGCCGCCGCACGAGCTTTGGGATCTACAGCTTTGCCACTGCCACTAGTAGGCAAGTCACGGATATGCCCCACGCTGGACTTCACTACAAAGTCGTTACCAAGGTATTTATTTATAGTCTTGGCTTTAGCTGGGGACTCTACAATTACTAACGATTTGCTCATTTATTGGTATCTAAATCCGTTTGCTGGGTGTCTGGGAGGGCACATATATAAGGGGTGAATGCGAGTGGGTCAAGTTTTCTGTTGAAATAAATTGAAGTGGTCATCAGTTTGACTACTTCACGCCCTCGGCCGCCTAGTTGTTTACAGCCCGTCAATATAAAGACCATTCCCTTATATAAGACAGCATATTAGCAACGCTTGAAGAGCTTACTTATACAGTCATCAGGAGCTGAAACAAGCGCCTTAAATAGAAACCAAGAGCTGGCACGGCAAAAAAGGCATCCCAGTCAAGGGGGAGCGCTGACTATAAGCCTTAGTCAAAAAAACAGTGCCAACTGGCACTATTTTATAAAGAACTTTGCGAAACACAGCCAAGCCCTATACTTTGACCTCGTGAGTCCAACCAAATCCATCACTTACCTCACCTTTCTGGATTCCCACTAAGGTGTCATAAATCTTTTGAATAACTGGCCCAACTTCACTGCCATCCCCATAGACCGAATGCCACTGATCATCAAAATAAAGCTTACCCACAGGGGAAAGCACCGCGGCAGTTCCGCAGGCAGCCATCTCTTGGAAGTTTGAAAGTTCGGCCCGTAAATCAATTGGCCGCTCTTGCGTATTCATGCCCAACTGATCTTTGGCGAATTCCATAATCGAGCGGCGCGTTATACTTGGCAAAATAGCATCAGATTTCGGCGTAACCAGACTGCCATCGTTCATGACAATCAATATATTGGCTGAACCGGCTTCATCTATATAGCGGTTCTCAGAGGCATCCAGATACAGGGCTTCGTTAGCACCCAGCTCTTGCGCCCGCATGGTCGCCAGCAATCCTCCAGCATAGTTCGCGCCAACCTTATATGATCCAGTTCCCCTAGGCGCGGCCCGGTCTATTTCAGAAACCGCAAGTGAGATCACCGCCATGCCGGCTCCCTTATAGTATGGTCCCACGGGCGATACAAAGACACGGAATTCGTATTCTTGCGCCGGGTTCAATCCAAGATTTTCACCAACGCCAATTAACATAGGCCGAATGTAAAGAGACGCCCCGGAGCCATAGGGTGGAATCCAAGCGTAATTTGCACGGACTGTTTCCTCTACCGCCCGAATAAACAAGTCTTTAGGTACTTGCGGCATCAATAAGCGAGGCGCGGCAGAATTCATACGCTCACTGTTCAACTCAGGTCGAAACAAAAGCACACGGCCATCTTCAGCAGTTTGCGCCTTCATGCCCTCAAAGCACTGCTGTGCATAGTGGATAGACGGTGCACCTTCATGAATACTGATCGCCTCATCAGTAATCAGCTCACCTTCTTGCCACTTGCCACTTTTATGCAAGGCACGAAATCTATAGTCAGTTTTATGATACTTGAAGCCTAATTCTGACCAATTCAGGTTTTTTTTCGAAACTAGTTCGTCCACAACATCAACTCATGAATAATTTGGACATTGATTATCGAGCAATTGACCGCTAATAGCTAGACGCCTAGGCGCATAGAGGCAGTTTTCCTATCATTGGCATCAGCACTGGGCTAGACTTCCGCGCTGATTTTAAAGCAACGGAAACACAATTATGGAGCTTATAGATATTGGAGCAAATTTAACCCACGAATCATTCTCCAGCGATTTAAGACAAGTGATCGAAGATGCTAAGAACGCCAATATCAGTCATATCATACTTACCGGCACTGACTTGAAAACCAGTCTTGCAGCAAAAGAGCTCAGCGCCGCCAGCCCCTCGATGCACTCAAGCACTGCTGGTTTCCACCCTCACGTAGCAAGCACCTTCGATGATGCCGCATTCGCCGAAATAGCGCGCCTAAGCGCCAGCACTTGTGTTGTAGCCATAGGCGAAACAGGGCTTGACTATAACCGCAATTTCTCGTCTAAAAGTGATCAATTGACGGCTTTCGAGCGGCACTTAGAACTAGCATCAGATGTCCATAAGCCTGTGTTTCTCCATCAACGAGAGGCCCATGAGGATTTTTATCGACTCTTGGCCCAATACCGAGGCAAGCTAACTGGGGGGGTTGTCCATTGTTTCACTGATAACGAGGCAGCACTGAAAGACTACCTAGCTCTGGATATGTACATTGGTGTGACTGGCTGGATTTGCGACGAACGCAGAGGGTTGGATTTGCAACGAATTACGCCAATGATTCCTCTTAATAGATTATTAATAGAAACTGATGCGCCTTACCTAATGCCCCGTAATTTAAACCCAAAGCCAAAGAATCGGCGTAACGAACCGAAATACTTAATCTCGGTGCTAGAAAAAATTGCTGAGTGTTATCAAGTCTCCCCCGAAGTAATCGCTCAGGCAACGACAACCAATGCTAAAATATTATTTAATATAGACCTTTAGTGAAATGTGTATTAACTATTGGCTTTAGTTTTGCGGTGTCTCAACCTGCGTAAATAAAACTTAATCGACAGTAATAGATTTCGGTTTGAACAAGCCGGCTCTTTAGGTGGCAACGGATCAAGCTGCAACCTTAATTTATCGTCGGACCTGACCCCCTGGTGACGCGGTTAGAGGAAGACCTTCTCAAAGTAGGATCCATGCCTGGCGAATTTAAGTTTACTGCCTCAGAACTTCGATCGGCACAGCCTGAAGGTAGTCTGCCAGCTGAGGCGAGACTATTACGGCGGATGATGTGGTTGAAATTACGGAATTGGACAACACCTAGGTCGAGCAACACTTAGAGAAAATCAGAAATTTCGACGCTACTTTTGCCAGTGACGTCTATGTAGATCCTCGCTATGAACCCTTATTGTTAGAACCACCGCCCACCTAACGCGAGTTGAAAGCCACATCGGTCATGGCAACTTCAATCTGATGAGCTTGAATGAAATGATCAAAGCTGGCAAAAACTTCCCTAAAATAGGAGCATTTCAGATTGATGAGTTGAATCTCATCGAAGAGGTATTTTTACGAATCTTAATCGATATGAATTTTTTGGCAAAAAATCAGCCGCGTTATTATCGATTTCATTCCAATAAAAGATATCGATAAAACCTCAAATTCAGGTCACTACCTACTGAAGGCTGAATCACTGAACCTTTATGATCAACGTTGTGAGGACGTTGGCTACTGAGGCATGCTGACATCAGATGTAAGTGGCAATGTAAAACAAAGTCACTTGTTTTTAGCCAAAACGATAGAAACCCGAAGTAATTTCTCGCGAGCTTCACGCTCATTTGCCCCTCCAGGGCATTCTTGTCACTGTGTAGCTGATTTCGATATTGGAAAAACTGGCTACGGTGAGCGCAACTTAGCCTCTGATTTTTCGAGTACGGGGGAGCAAAAAAGAGTAGCGGCTTTAAAATATGTGTAAATTCGCTGCCCTACGGACAGTTTATTCAGCATTAGATTTAAACCTTGGCATGTCAAATTAGGTTAACATCTGCAAACTTCACCAGAGCTGTTGCAGGATTTTCGCAGGAAGAGCATAGCCTCACTCTCCAGCAGCATCACCACACGCAAACAGGCTAAACCCAACCCTCATTCAGCCGCACGCAGCGATGCCGCAAACTAAAATTAAATCATTCAACCCTACTCATGAAGAAACTCGCTGTCCTCTGATGCGCCAGCGACTCGCCGCAGCTCCTCATAATCAAACGGCCAGCCCAACTCATTCTCGGTAACAAGATTTTTAACCACAGGAATACGTATGCCATACAGGGCTACCAGCTCCTGCGTACTGCTAATATCCACGGCCTCGACCTCAACAGCCTCTACAGACACTAAGTGCCGCAGCAAGAGCTCAGCCTCCTCACAGAGGTGGCACCCCAGAGTAGTGTAAAAAACCAATTTATTCATAGCGTAAAATTCAAACCAAACGGGTGACAGATCGTAATTTATTCTGACTATCGATTGTGAACTCAAAAACACCGTGTAGACCATTATGGCTGACAAATCGATTCAAAATCGAGCCCGGAAACTCTACGCGTAAACCACTTTCACTAACAGCGCGAACAGATTTAATTTTTCCCCCATAGAGCGCGACATAGCGCTCTGCTGGAATCGAAAGATGTACTCGATGAACTATCATTGTATTACTTCTAATTTGGCCCGGTCGTTTGAGCAAGGTTTAGCAGTTCTCGCAGCGCAACTGAAAACATCGAGTAGTCAGGCCGAACCTCTGATTTCAACATAGCCAGCATAGATTTTACCCGAGTCAATGACTTCGAATTATCTTCTGCCCATCTGGACACCAAAGCTGAGGCTGACACCTTCTTCGTGCCTCCAGCCAGAGCATTTAACGTCAGTGCTCGCTGTTGCCAAGACATATCATCCAAAAAGCTTTCTCGCGCTAAGGCCTGCCAATAGTTGTTAACATCCAACTGGTTGATCATTTCACCAAGCCAATTGAGCTGTATCTCCTCTCCCATAGCATAGTAGACATCGAAAATAGTTGAGAGCCCGTGGCCGGTGGTAGCGGATATCTCGATGAGGCTTGTCACTGGCACCAAGAATTGGCAACTAGCGATTTGAATCGCCAAAGATTCGTCCACCTTACAGTCTATTAATGCCTGTTTTTTCCGAAAAAAAACTGCCTCTGATGCTTCCGGCAATTTTTTTGGAATCATCGCCCGCGCGACCGCTATCTTCTTCGCATAAAGCTCATAGCATTCTTTGAAATCTAAATTATTACGCTTGTTTCTAATCAACCACCTGGTGGCCCGACGCGCCAACCTGATTAGTTGAAACATCATGTCCCCTTGCACCGATGCGTCTACCTTATAATCAAGGGCTTCAATTTCTGTCCATGTCTCATCAATTTTATAAACGTGCAGAGCAATAACCGCGGCCTTAACCACCTCACATGGCAAGGCACCAGTTGCATCAACTAGCCGATAGACAAAGCTTGGTCCAAACAAGTTAACAATAGAATTAGCTAACTGAGTTGAAATAATTTCCCGTCTTAGCTGATGCGCCTGAATCGCCTGCTGATGTGATTCCCGCAGCTTGTGTGGAAACGCGTTGTAAAGATATGGGAGCAAATAGTCATCATCTAAATAGCCAACAGAGACAAGTTCTTTCTTCAGAAACATTTTCATGTACGACGTCACGATAGAGACTTCCGGTCTCGTTAAAAACTTATTCTTGGTTATTCTTTCTTCAAGCACCTCATCATTTGGCAGATACTCGAGCTTGCGGTTTAAGTCAGCATGCTTTTCTAAAAAGCTGATTAGACCGATATACTCTTTTCCTCGAGCCTCCATTTGAGCCTGCGCAACTCCAATAGCCTGAACTTGACTATAGTTATTGTCTAAGACCAAGCTCGAGACTTCATCGGTCATACTCTCAAGCAATTTGTTTCTCTTTGCCACGGTAAGTTTTTTGTCAGCTAGCTGTTTGTTCAACAGAATTTTTATATTGACCTCATGGTCAGAGCAGTCTACGCCCGCTGAGTTGTCTATAAAATCTGTTAAAGAAACTCCACCGTTCAAGCCAAACTCAATTCTAGAACGCTGAGTGAAGCCTAAATTCCCACCCTCACCGATAACTTTGCAGCGTAGTTCATTAGCATCGACCCGGAGCCCGTCATTGGTTTTGTCCCCTACTTCACCATGACTCTCACTAGAGGCTTTGACATAGGTACCGATGCCTCCGTTCCATAGCAAGTCAACTGGCGCCTTTAATAGCAATGAAATAAGCTCATTGGGTGTGGCAGACGTTTGTTCGATGCGAAAAACTTCCTGCATTTGCTTGCTTATTGCAATAGATTTAGCTGAGCGCTCAAACACACCACCGCCTCTAGATATAAGTGCTGTCTCATAGTCTCCCCAACCTGAACGAGGTAATTTAAACAGCCGATGACGCTCTATAAAACTTGTCCCAACATCCGGGCTAGGATCTATGAAGATATGCATGTGGTTAAATGCAGCTATTAGGCAGATATGTTTAGAAAGCAACATACCGTTTCCGAATACATCGCCTGACATATCGCCAATTCCAACCACCGAAAAATCTTGCTTTTGAATGTTTACACCACGCTCACGGAAATGCCGCTGTACGGAGACCCAAGCCCCCTTAGCAGTGATCCCCATTTGCTTATGGTCATAGCCATTGCTGCCGCCAGATGCAAATCCATCGCCTAGCCAAAACTTATATTCCTCGGCGATGCCGTTGGCGATGTCAGAAAACGTCGCCGTACCTTTATCTGCGGCAACCACTAAATACGGGTCGTCTTTATCTTTTCTAATAACCTGCACAGGAGCTTCGACTTTATCAGCAACAATATTGTCAGTGATATCCAGCAAGCCGCTGATAAATGTTCGATAGCAACTAATACCGACACGTATTATTTCATCTCGATCCGCTGAGCTGCTGTTTTGCTTTACAACAAAACCACCCTTCGCACCCACCGGTACAATTACTGAGTTCTTAACTTGCTGCGCCTTTACCAAACCAAGTACCTCGGTACGGTAATCTTCACTTCGGTCTGACCAGCGCAAGCCGCCTCGCGCAACTTTTCCGCCGCGCAAGTGCACACCTTCGACATTGCGAGAGAACACAAATATTTCGAACATCGGCTTAGGAAGAGGCATGTTCTTAATCAATGCACAATCAAATTTAAAGGAGAAGTATTCTTTCTTTTCGCCGCTTTCATCTAACTGAAAATAATTTGTCCTAAGACTGGCATCCATAAGCTCCAAGATCGATCGCAACACGCTGTCTTCAGCTAAATTTGACACCTTGTCAATTCCAGCTAGTATTTTTCTATGCATCTTAGTCGCGGCAGGCCTTGTCGATGATTTGATGGTTGGATCGAACTGAGCATAAAAATACTCAACTAGCTGACCCGCGATATCTTTATGCTGCGCTAAAGTATCCGCTATATATTGGGCACTGTAACCGAACTGAACTTGTTTCAAGTAGGCTGCATATGCGCGAAGCAATGCCGCATCGCGCCAGTGTATTTGCGCCGCAACGACAAGCTGATTAAAACTATCATCCTCCGTCTTTTGTTTCCAAATAGCAGCAAAGGCATCTTCAAACTCCTCTTCCAATCCCTTTGGTAGCTTTGTATTGGTATGTTTTCTAGACAAAGAGAAATCGTGCATCCAAATTACTTCTTCACATTCAGGCTGTAATTTAAATGCTTTTTCGCCAATGATCCTTAACCCTAAATTTTCCAGTATAGGCGCCACGTCAGATAAAATTAAGCGCTCTTTAAAGCTAAATATTTTAAAACTTAGCTCCGAAACAGAGCCTTGCTCACACACTTCTAGATCTAGCGCCAGCTCCTTACTTTTAACCACACTAGCGAGTCGAGCAATGTCGATTACGCCTTCAACAGCGCTGTAGGTTTCCTTATATGCTGAGGAGTAACTAGACGAATAAACAGAAAAGAGGTTTTCGGCCTCAGCTTCAGAGTAATTCTCGCCTAAGCTTTCTAGAAAATAGTCATCCCAAGGTTTAATCAGTCTAACCATCTCAGATTCTAGCTTCGCGCGACTATATTTCACGCTCTGGATATCAGGTGTCCGCAAGGTAAAATGAATGCGTACCAACGTTGACTCTGACAAATAGGTATTGAACTCAACCTCTACAGCTTGCAACTCATTTTTTAATAGACTTTGAACTTGTTGCCTTACTTTTGTGTTGTAGATATCTCGCGGCATATACACAAGACAAGAGAAAAATTTACCGTATGAATCCCTGCGCACAAACAGTTTCGAAATACGAGTTTCTTGAATCTGAGTAATTTCTAATGCTGTAGAATACAGCTGGTCTTTGCTCATCTGAAACAATTCGTCTCTAGGGAAAACATTGATCACCTGCAAAAGGTCTTTGATGCTGTGCCCGTTAGGTGAAAAACCAGAATCCTCCAAGACTTGATTTACTTTATCCCTTATCAGCGGAATCTCTAAAGCCGTTCGATAATAAACAGACGATGTATAAAGACCAACAAATCTATGCTCAGCAATCACTTTGCCTTTGCTATCGAATTCCTTTAGCAGCACATAATCAAGATGAACAGAACGATGTACTTTTGAGCGATTGCTTGACTTTGCAAAGCTGCAAATCTGTTTTTTCAGAATATGGTCAGCCGTGCTTTTGGGTAAGTTCGCAAGCTTTACCCTCTCTTTTAATCCTGATTTGAATTTTGAAATCCCTAAAATTGAATCCGTCTGAAGTTCAACTATCGCTCCTGACTTAAGATGCTTTATTTTGTACTTTTCATAACCCAAAAAAGTAAAGTGGTTTTTTAAAAGCCAACTAATAAATTCAGTTGATTCAGTCAGCTCTTTTTCACTGACCGGCAAGGTATCTGCACTTTTTAACAACGCAGCTTTTACGTCCTTCGCTTGCTTACAAATAGGCAAGTGATCTTTAACGGCTGACGACACATGTTTTAGCGTGTCTTTAAGTTCTCGCTCTAGCCGAGGGGTTTGAGACGCACTGATCACGCCGCAGTTAATGCAACAAACAGCTTCCCCATTTCGGGAAGGCGTATTGTCATTGCTTATAAATTTAAGTCTACCGGCGTTCTTTTCACTTTTGGTCTCTCGCTTAACCTGAAGCACCACATTATTCACACTACGAATGCTGACCCCGATCCTGTTTACCGCCTGACGAATCGAATCGACCAAGAAGGGCATGTCGTTCACTAACACATAGATTCTGGCACCCGCTAACTTGCTATCCTTTTGCTCAGCCTTAACTTGGCTGATCTGAATCTTCGGAGCGCTAGATTTCCGATCCTGAACAAATTCCCACGCCTGAACCACCGCCTCTAGAATTTGAGTATCGGACAGATTGGAACTCTCTGCTTTGTAGTAACTACTGGCAAAATAACGCTTGGCAAAAAGCTTTAACCGGCCCGCTTCAGACTTCGCGAACTGTTTATCAATTAATTTAAGTACTGGCACCAATAAGGTGTTTTCCAAGTTTTGTTTTGCATTCATCTACTTTCTCCGGCGGAAATAGATTATTGGTTCCGCCCTACTCTTTAGTCATTAACTTCAAATCACGAAGCATCCTAGCAGCTTGCAAGCTGCTGTCTTTTCAAATAATTCTGCAACACTCCGCTACAATCTTCGCCTAGACATCCCATATAAAACGTTTACAATCCCTGACTTTGTCTCACGAGCGCCAGAATAAAGAGAACTCCTTTTATGAGCCACCATGCAATAATAACAGACCTCAAAAATTGGTTATCACATCAAATTATAGGACAAGAGCGGCTAATTGATCGCTTATTAATTGCATTGCTAGCAGATGGGCACTTGCTTGTAGAAGGCGCTCCCGGCTTAGCAAAAACGAAAGCCATCAAAGACTTATCTCGCGCCATTGAGGGCGACTTCCATCGAATTCAGTTTACTCCCGACCTTTTGCCCAGCGATATAACAGGCACGGAGGTTTATCGGCCAGAAGATGGCTCCTTTAAGTTCCAGCCAGGCCCAATTTTCCACAATTTAGTTTTGGCAGACGAAATTAACCGAGCGCCAGCAAAGGTACAGTCCGCCCTTTTAGAGGCGATGGGCGAGCATCAGGTCAGCGTGGGTCGCGAATCCTTTACACTACCACCTTTGTTCTTGGTAATGGCAACTCAAAACCCTATCGAGCAAGAAGGTACTTACCCTCTTCCCGAGGCTCAACTCGATCGTTTCTTAATGCATGTCACTATTGGCTACCCAGACGCGAAATCCGAACGAGAGATTCTCCATCTTGTGCGCAGTGAAGCGAGAAACAACACGCCGGAGGTTCCAACTCAAGTAGCCCAAGAAGCACTTTTCGCTGCTAGGCAAGAAATCCTAGAAATGCACATGGCTCCAGAGGTAGAGGAGTACATTATTCAATTAATAATGGCGACACGTAACCCCGAAGTATATGGTGAAGATCTTAACTCATGGCTTGAATACGGAGCCAGCCCTCGAGGCACAATAGCGCTGGATCGCTGTGCACGCGCCCATGCTTGGATTCAAGGCAGAGACTTTGTAAGCCCAGATGACGTTCAGGAAATCTTGTTCGATGCCCTGCGCCACCGCATATTATTAAGCTTTGAGGCAGAAGCTGGCGGCGTGACTCCTGATCAGGTTTTGGAGACTATTCGCCAACGTGTGCCCTGCGCCTAATCCAATTTAGGCAAAACTATGTCAACACCGATAATAATAACCCCACAGCAACCTCGCTATCAAGCTGAGGGGGCTGTTGTTAGCCTGCAACAATTGCTTATTCAGCGATATGCTGCAAAAACCCTCGATTACCTCATCCATACTCGCTCTGTTGCTGGCATTTCCGGGTTACATTTATCAAAGATGCGCGGTCGTGGACTTGATTTTGAGGAGTTCAGGCCCTATCAACCAGGCGACGATGTCCGTTTAATAGACTGGCGTGTTACAGCCCGAACAAATCGCCCGGTCACCAAGGTATTTAGGGAAGAACGAGAAAGGCCCGTGATTATCGCGGTAGATCAGACCCACAACATGTATTTCGGCAGTCAGGTGGCCTTCAAATCAGTTATCGCAGCTCAGGCAGCTGCCTTATTTTGTTGGCTGGCCATAGACAATGGCGACCGCGTTGGCGGCCTTGTCTTCTCGGATGTCGCCTCAAGCTTGGTGAGACCAAAACGTAGCCGCCGCTCAGCTTTGCATCTACTGAATCAGGTTTTCCAATACAATCAGCATCTTCAGGAGATGAAAACTCCCGAAGCCCTGATTCCCGAAGACCCAAGTTTTAAGCCCGGCTTAGCCCATGCTTTAGGGCAAATAAAACGTATAACCAAGCCGGGCAGCACTCTTTATGTCATTTCCGACTTCCTAACTTTAGACGAGAAAGCACTTCAATATTTGAACCAGCTCTCCCGCCATAATAATGTCGTGTGCTGCTTTGTTTACGACGCCTTGGAAGAAACCTTACCAGTTCCTGGGATCTACAGCATCACTGACGGGGGCATGAAAGGCGCACTCAACACCCATAGCAGCAAAGCACGAGCGAACTATCGAGATCAGTTTAAACAACGTGTCGCAAGCCTTGAAACGCAGCTCGACAAGCTCCAAATTCGACTCATCAAGATGCGAACTAACCAATTAGTATTAGAGCAAGTGAGACAATGGATAGCGAAGAACTCCTAGCACAACTTGCGGATATTCATTTGCCGGAACCGGTAAGTTTTTGGCCGCCCGCTCCTGGCTGGTGGGTACTGGCGATTTCATTGCTGATTCTAATCCTTTGGACCAGCCGTAAGGCTTTTATCGCGAACCGGCGCCGGAAGATAAGAGCTCGGGCGTTAGCTGAGTTGCAAAAATGCTACACGAATTACGCCAACCACATCAGAGATGTTTCACTCAGTAACTCAGCCAGTAATCAAGACAATGAAAGCGATCTCCAAAAGCTTCGCTACGTGAACGAAGCTAACTCAGTATTAAAACGAGTTGCCTTAGTCCATTTCCCTGACTCGGCGGTAGCTGGATTAGGCGGGCCTGAATGGGTCAGTTTTATTCGGAATACTGGCGAATCTGGCCTTCTTACAACAGAAATCACTGATGCTCTTAGTCATGGTAGATTTCAGACCACACTCGAAATCGATGTGGATGCAATGAATAACTTTGCCATGCAATGGATCGCTAGCCTTTATGATGCCCAAGGCCAAACTCAAACAAAGAGACCAAAGCCCCAAATCACTAAGATCGAGGAAGCTGCCCACTAATGTTGGAATTTACTTGGCCTTTAGTTTTTATAGCCCTACCGCTACCGATAATTGTCTACCGCCTTTTAGCGAGAGCGCCGCGACAGGATGCGGCCTTGTATGTGCCATTTTTTAATTCACTGACCAGGTTGCAGTCGGATAATGAAAATATATCCAGTGGACGATTACTCAATCTAATTTGTTGCTGCCTTATGTGGATACTGCTGGTGTTAGCAGCAAGCCGTCCGCAATGGCTAGGTGACCCCGTTCAACTGCCTTCCACTGGTCGGGATCTAATGCTATCGGTAGACATATCCGGCAGCATGGAAGCTCAAGACATGGTTGTAGGCAATCGCCAAGCCTCTAGAATAGACGTAGTCAAAGCTGTGGTAGGTGATTTCGTAGAACGCCGGGAAGGCGACAGACTTGGCCTAATCTTATTTGCCGCCCATGCTTACATTCAAGCACCGTTAACTTTCGATAGAAAAACCGTGGGCACTCTGTTGGAAGAAGCTGATATTGGCATTATCGAAGAATCCGCCACGGCTATCGGTGACGCCATTGGCCTCGGGGTCATCCACTTACGAACCAGACCGGAAAATAGCCGTGTCTTGGTCCTTCTCACAGACGGCGTAAACAACGCCGGCGCAGTCTCTCCAGAACAAGCAGGCAAGTTAGCGCAAACAGAGAATATTAAAATCTACACTATTGGTATCGGTGCTGACCAAGTAGTCCAGCGAACCTTTTTCGGAGCAAGAGCCATCAACCCGTCTGCTGAGCTCGATGAAGCTGTTCTGACTCAAATCGCCGAATCCACAGGCGGTCGCTATTTTCGAGCCCGGGACGTCAACGACTTGGTGGAGATTTATGAAGAACTCGACCGTCTGGAAACTATAGAACAGGATGAACAAACTTACCGCCCCACTCGAGTGTTATTTTATTGGCCATTAGGAGCCGCTCTTATTATTAGCTTCCTACTAGCATTAGTCACCATTCCATGGCTATCCTTAACCGGCAGAGCTCGACTTAGCTCTTCTGAGGACGAATCAGAAAGCGGTAGCAATACAGCAGGAAACCAAATCTGATGGAAGTCATGATTCCTAGCGATCTTTTCGAACAGTTCCAGTTCTTGCGGCCGGTTTGGCTGCTGGGATTAATCCCAATGCTAATATGCTTTTTGGCCATGTGGAGAATCAATTCTGTGGTTACAGCTTGGGATAAAGCCATTGACAAATCCTTGCTTCCCTTCCTCTTAGATCGCAGTAAAAACGCGGCTCAACGCACGCCTCTTATCATATTGCTCATCGCTTGGACCCTCGCCGTTCTGTCAATGGCTGGCCCCGTGTGGGAAAAGCTACCGCAGCCAGTTCAAAAGCGGGAAGACGCACTAGTCATCGTTTTAGATCTGTCACTATCAATGTTTGCACCAGATCATGAGCCAAGCAGATTGGATCTGGCGAAACGTAAATTAAGAGACATTCTTAGCTTACGCGAAGAAGGCCAAACTGCCTTAGTAGTCTATGCTGGGGATGCACACACGGTGACTCCTCTTACTGATGATGTCGTTACCATCGCCGCTTTGGTGCCATCGCTCAGTCCCAATATTATGCCGCTGTTTGGCAGCAACCCAATGCTGGCTATTGATGCTGCGATAAAACTTTTAGACGACGTCGAAGCCAATCGAGGAAAAATCCTTTTGATGACTGATGGCATAAGTGGATTTGATCAGGAATCATTGATCACAGCCCAAATAAAATCAACTGACTACGAACTCTTAGTGATGGGCATAGGTACCGAAGAAGGTGCCCCTATACGCACCAATGATGGCAACCTTCTCACCGATGAGGCTGGCGCCATTGTTGTGCCAAAACTAAACAAAAATGTGCTGCAGTCTCTGGCAAATCGAGTCAACGGACGCTACCACGATATTCAGCTAGCTGATTCTGACTTAGCCTATTTACTGAGTGATCTGGACCTGCTGGACGACAACCAACTTAGCGATGTTGAAGAAGAATTTGACGTCTGGTATGAAACGGGCCCTTGGCTACTTTTGTTAGTTCTTCCTCTAGCTGCCATGAGTTTTCGTAAAGGCTGGTTATTCTCAATATCACTAGTTCTTGGCAGCGGGCTTTTGCTGCCACCTCAACAAGCACATGCCTTTGAGTGGCGAGATCTTTGGCAAACCAAGGATCAGCAGGCAGCACAAGCCTACTCCGCCGAAGACCACTCAATAGCCGCATCCCTATTTCAATCTCTGGGGTGGCAAGGTGCAGCTAACTATAAATCAGAGAATTACGAAGCTGCAGTTGCCGCATTCTCAGCAGATTCTTCAGCGGACGGAAATTATAATAGGGGCAACTCCCTTGCCTTAACTGGCAATTATGAAGAAGCTATTGCAGCTTTTGATTCCGCTATAGCGCTTGAGCCTGATCACGCTGACGCCATAGCTAATAAAGAGATAATTGAGCAGTTATTAGAGCAACAAGAAGCCGAATCGGGGGAGCAGCAAGAAGGGGATAGTCAGGAAAACGAATCTGAACAAAATTCTGAGAGCGAGTCAGAAGAGCAGCAAGAGAATAGCGAGCAACAAGATCAAGAAAGCCAAGAAGGCAACGAAGATCAGCAGGAGCAAGAGCAACAAAACCAATCTCCTGAAGAACAGGAAAGTTCTGAATCCAATAGCGAACAGAACACGCCTAGCGAATCTAACAACGAAGAATTTGAAGAGCAGCAAGCCCTAGAGCAGTGGCTAAGACGAATCGAAGATGATCCAGGCGAACTACTGCGCAGGAAATTCCGTTACCAATATCGGCAACGACAACTTAACGGTACTGCTGGTGCTGCAAGTGGAGGGCAAATCTGGTGAGCATTCTCGCTAAACTATTTTGTACCGTAGTACTCTCGCTGTGTTGTTTAGTTGCAACAGCTCAAGAAATCGATGTCTCTGTTGATAGAACAGAGCTGGCTCGAGGTGAAACTCTTGTTTTTACGATTCGAGTTTTTGATCAGCGCCAAGGCATGCAATTAGATCTCACACCACTTACGGAAGACTTTGATGTTCTTGGGACACGAACATCAAGCCAAATAAGAAGTATTAATGGCACAGTAGAGGCTTGGACAGATTACATAGTCACCCTCTTCCCGCTAAACGAAGGTGCCATAACCATACCTGCATTGACAATCAACAACGCTACAACCGATGCCATTGATATAACCGTGTCCAATCAAGGGCCTCGCTCTAATCAGTCCAGTGAAGAATTATTTCTTGAAATTGAGGTCAACAAAGAATCAGTATACGTGCAGGAACAACTGCTCTTTAGTGTACGCTTGTTCTATACAATTAACGGAATAAGAAACCCACAGTTTACTGAATTAGAAATGCCCGATTCGGTTATTCAATTAATTGGGTCACCCAATCAATATGAAAAGCTTATTGATGGCGTTCGCTACGGTGTTTATGAGAAACGCTACGTTATTTTCCCTCAACGAAGCGGACCGTTAGCAGTTCCTGACATTTTATTTCGCGGAGAAGTGACCGACGGCTCGAGTAATTTTGTCTTTCGGAACTTAAATACCCGCAGAGTCACGGCCTTCATCGAAGGCATTACAATAGACATAAAAGAAAGGCCTGCTGCAGCACTGAGCAGTTCAATGTGGCTACCTGTGACCGATCTAAGATTAGCAGAAACTTGGAGCACAGATTTAAGCGATCTTAAAATCGGAGAATCTGCTATACGAACTATCACGATGACAGCCGATGGCTTGGACGGTGCTGTTCTGCCGCCCTTCTTAAGCGGTGAAATAGACGGGGTTAATCAGTACCCTGACCCCCCTGAAATTCAAAGAACATTCGTCGATGGAAGTATCGTCGGAACTAGAATAGAGACCGTCTCTATCGTTGCAACCGGCGCTGGCCTTATCGAAATTCCAGAAATTTCGATCCCATGGTGGAATGTTGAAACCGATCAACAAGAAGTCACTATAGTGCCAGCCACACGCATTACCATCGCCAGCCCTGAAGGAGAGCTACCTTCCGAACAAGCAATCGCAAGCAGCCAAGATATAGAAGATATTCTCGACACAGCACCCATACTCGATTCACAAAGCATCGAAGACCAAGCTGAAGCAGAATTTATAAAAGTAGAACCTTTTTTGCTGAATTTACTTATTGCCGGCGCACTGGCGATCGTTGTTCTGAGCATTTATAAGTTAGTGATTAGCCCAAGGAAAAAAGAACTCAGCGAATATGTTGTTGAAAAGACTACCCTGATAGCCGCTAAGTATGACCCGGTCAACAACGAAAGAACCGCTTATAACAAGCTTTCCAAAGCCTGTGCTAGTGGCGATGTGCAAAACGTACGTAAAACTTTAATCGTATGGTGTAAGCATTACTTAGAAAACAGCAACGTACGCACGATGGAGGATATCCTTAACCAAACCGCTAAAGCTGATTTGACTGTGCAGGCTCAGGAAATGCAAACGGCACTTTTCACCCCAGAGAAAAGTCAGTGGCAACCGCTTGAATTGCTCAACCTAATTAAGAAACTGCGCAGTGAAAAAGCGAAACATTCTAAGCAGTATCTCGCACAACAGAAATACGCACTTCCGCCTCTATACAAAACATAAGTACATAGGGTCTTTTCAGGGTTAGTCGCCAAAATTCGTTCAGCCCCGCCTCAAAAAAATCTTAACACGGACTAATGCAGCTTATGAGTTCAAATTCACGGCTTGTATATTCTACTGCTGGCGACAATAGTTGTAAGCGGTGTGGTAAAGCGCTAGCAAAATGTCGCTGTGAGAAGGCTCCCAGCTCACCTGTTCATTCAGATGGCATCATCAGATTATCCCGAGAGACCAAAGGCCGAAAAGGCAAAGGCGTGACGCTAATCACTGGCTTTGAATTAAATGAGAAAGACTTAAAAAGCCTGGCTAAAAAACTCAAGGCACTTTGCGGCTCTGGCGGGACTATCAAAAATGGTATCATTGAAATACAAGGAGACCACCGCCGCTCTCTTCAGGACACCCTTTCAAAAGACTACAGTGTAAAAATTGCAGGAGGGTAAAGCTATCCCCCAAATACTTAGCAGATTCATCAAACGCTAAATTGGCGATACGTAAAATTGGCGTATGAAATTGAAACTTGGACAATAAAACTTTGTGTGCTTAGCATTAATTGTGTAGCTTCTACTTATGTTTTCAATCCGTGAAGGAAAAACTGTTTCAGAGTTCATTCATGACTTTATATGCATCCTTTTAAATAAGGGTGTTATTCCTTTTCTCTGCATACATACTAATGCAGGGAAAAAGCTAACGCACTTTAAAAGAACACATACCAAACCACTAACTTGCGCTCTATAAATTTTATTGAATCCAGCAACACACACTCCTTTTAGCAAGAGAAAATATATATCGTTTCTTTGATTCCTTGCAAAACCAGATAGATTAGTGAAGCTTCCTAAAAACTAAACTTATCAGCAGAGATAAATTATGGAGCCTAATTTCGATGCATTACAGTTAATAGCAGAGCTTGCCCTAGGTATAGTTGGCTTCTCAGCGATATTGATTGGTTTAAGTAGAAGTTCTGATGGATTTAGTGGGCCAGATAATTTTCGCATTCAACTTCTAACTTACTCTGCTTTTGGAGCGATGTTTGGCTCTATTTTGCCTTTTGCTATCTTTAGTGACCAGAATTTGGAGATAGCTTGGTTAGTTAATTGTTGGTTAGTATGTCTTTACTCAGTTGTAGGGCTATTATTTTTTCCTAAAAAAATGCTTTCACTACGAAAACACGGCCATGTTGAAATTTTTCCTCTTAAAGTTTATTTTTTTCAAACAGGCATACTCTCTTCGATATTTATTCTTTCTGGCCTAATGATAACAGGCTACTTAACTGAGCTTACAAATATTTACAATGTATGTTTAATCTTGTTTTTATTACAAAGTTCAGTAGCATTTATAAGAACGATGTTTGTAAGGGTAAATTAAGTAACTATAAAGTGCTAATTTGAACCCGACATAACAATACCGTTAATACTTGTGAGCAAAACAAGGTCAGAACTCATTCTTTTTTAAAGGCTAAAAAAATTGAAAAGACTTGAAGGTGATTTAACTAATGCCTTTTTGAGCTTACGCCCGTACGGCTTAATTCGCCTAGCCTGACTGAGAATATCCGGCTCTTTCACCTGACGGTATTGGTAACTGATCTCAACGTATAGACAGGTGACTTGCATCATAATATCTCTTAAATCTGGCCTCGCCGCAATGACTCTATCTCTGTAGGTTATCGGTCCTTCGCCTTTAATACGTCCTAAGCCAATTTTCTCTAAATCCCTGCTCATTTTGATATAAAGAGAGACTACCGACCCCCGCTTGCTTCTTGGCTCAAAGCGAATTATCAAACAGGCAACACCAAGAACAACAGCACTGGCTAAACCAAACAAAAGGAATAATATTTTCTGCTCAGTGACTTGACCGAATATTTTCTCGAAAAGCTCAATTTGAACATCCTCATCGTAATTCACGACTTTTCGATTCCATTCGTATTCAAGAGCGTCCATGCGCAGCCTGATAGAGTTAATCCAATTCATTCCACCCAGACGTGAGGGGGAAAAAAGAGAGTCCTGTAAAAAAGCAGGGTCATCCCTGAGCGCGGCGTCTACTCCCAACTTCACTCTGTCAGGTGATACCGCACCGGTGGGATCAAAGCGAACCCAACCTTCTCCTTCCAGCCAAACCTCATTCCATGCATGAGCATTATATTGATACACCATCATGTAATTTTCAAAGGGATTTAACTCTGCTCCTTGATATCCAATGACAACTCTAGTGGGGATTCCAGCTGCTCGCATAAGATAGGCAAAGGTACTTGAATAATGCTCGCAAAACCCCTCACGAGTATCAAAGAGAAAATCATCAATTCGATTATCCCCCAACAGGGCTGGATTCAAAGTATAGAAATATTCGTTCTGGCTAAAATGGCTGAGCACTGCCATTACGTAGTCACGGTCACTGCTAACTGACGATCGCAGCTGGCGCGCAAATTCCCTACTTTGGCTATTGCCATTACTAGGCAACTCAAGTGCTTGTAGGCGCACTCTATCCAACAGCACCAAGTCAGTGTCGCTTTGAAGATAAGACCGAAGATCATAACTCAATCGCTGAGTTACTAGGCCATTGTTAAAGAGTTCAAAATTTCTACTTTGAAAAAGATCACCAGCAGTGGCTTCAGCCAGATGTAAACCATAAACCCAAGGTCGCTGGGTGGGCTCTAAGATAATATTATAGTCGACTGGGGCGCCAATCTTACTCATCCGGCCGCCCCATTGTAACTGCTGATCTGCTCGTGCAGAGGCAAAAGAGAATGCTGAACGGCGGTTTTCTCGGCGCCAAGTTTGCCCATCAAAATCCGTTAACACCAAGCCTCGCCAGTACAGTGATTCATGGGCCGGAGCATCAGCGGTTTCAAATTGAACGCGAAAAGCCAAATCTCCAGAACGGCCTAAGCTGCTAATATCACCTGGTGACATTTCATCGGAAACACCCGTCGATGCGCCGCTGTTTTGAATTGGCACAGTCCACAATGGAGCAATACGGGGAAATACATAAAATAGAACAATTGCGAGAGGCATCGCCTGCAACAGAATCTTGCCGGCGAATATACTCGTACCCCAATTATCTGTAACATTTATGGAACGATTAAGCGCAATCATAGCACCAAGAATAACGGCTACAGACAACAAACTATAAGCCGTGGCTAGAATACTTTGAGAGTATAAAAATGCCACCATGGTCATAACAAAGCACAGCGATATCACAACATAGATATCACGCTTTTGCTTCATCTCTATTAGTTTGAAAACAAAACCCAGTGCAAGTAACGCCGCAGCACTGTCCAAACCAATACCTATTGATCGCATCTGAGAGATCGATAAGACAAGTGTAAAGAGGACAACCAGTACCCGAATCCAGCCACTAGGGTAATTAAGCTTGCCTGTGAAAATCAAAATGCGCCAAACTATACATGCCACAGCAACTATACTTATCCACGCAGGCATACGTACACTCTGCGGCAACAGAACTATTGCCACAGAAAGCAATATCCAAATCATTGCCGAACGTGGTATTTGATAATTTAAGTCCATTTACTCAGATTACCTGTCTATTCAATAGACTCAGAAAACAAAAGTGACTTGCTAAAATTAACTTTTAACAAACAGTGCTAACGTTCTTAATATTTTTGCTCTGTGCTCAGGCCCCACCCCCGGTGCGATTTCAAGCTCAGGCAATTTAAGGCCATACGGACGTCCCCCCTCCGCAAGCTTGACCGCGCAGAAGCATATTCGGGAAAGTTTCTCTTCGACATTAAAGCCATAAAACATATCCCAATCTAGCCACACTTGACTATCAACATAGTCGACGAATTGCTTTACCTGCATACCCTGCCCTCTAGCAACATTTTTCCAAGCTACCTGGCGCAGTGAATCTCCCAGGACATAATCACGAAGGCCGTAATAATCTTCGGTTCCGGTAACAACAAAAGATGATTCCTCTTTGTTGGCAGAGCCACCGGTAAAATCGGCCATCGGAAAAGTCACCGGCATAGGGTACACAAGGCAATGTAAATCTAAATCAACGACAGACCATGCTCGGCACAGCCCTAAAGGAAAGTAGGTTGTTATTTTCAGCAGCGGCGCCTTAAAGTCACCCCGCTCGCCAGTCTTGATAAACACTTCCACGGGCTCATGATCATTCTTAATAATATCTACGTAAGTGGCATGAGATTCACGGAAGCTAAGCTCCAGAGCTTCGCGGTTGCGGCCAGAAAAACAGCTTAACTCTATTTTAAACACAGCATAATCTCCGCAGAAAACCGCGGGACTAGACAGGCCTCGGAGTTTAAGCTGGTTTAAATTATTGAAACTATAGAGTATTGAGAGAATGAAGATACTTACCATTAGAAAGGCAAGACCAAACGCCAAACTAACGGCATAGTTGATTGCCGCCATAAAAACTAAACTTGCTGCAAACACGAACATAAGGCCATGACGGGTTGGCAATATATAAATCATACGCCGATCTAAGGTAACTTTTTCTTTAGGCCTAACGCGAGAAGCCGTCCAGCGAGCAAATCTCGCGGTGAGGGCCGAGCGAACATTCAGAGTTTTAAGTCGCATGGCGCGTCCGCTATCAGTAACTGTATGACAATATGACTCTAGTCGATGACATCCACTTCGTTCAACATTCGCTGAACTAGAGCGGACGCGCCTGTCCCCTGATCGTCAGAAATTGCACGTAATCGGTGTTCAACTACCGCCGGCAGTATGGTTTGCAAATCTTCAGGTATGACATGATTGCGCCCGCACATTAAGGCCCAAGTTTTGGCCGCTCGCATCATCGCCAAGCTTCCTCTCGGTGATAAACCAAAGTGATATTCTTCCTTACCCCGGGTAAACGCGATGAGCCTTTGGGCGTAATCCAGCAGGGATTCACTTGCAACCACTGCGGCTGATTGTTTTCTAAATTGCTCAATGTCAGCAAGAGACAGGCACTGAGACACCTCGCTAATTTTATCTCTTTCGGTAGACATTTCCAGCAGTTTGCGCTCGGCTTTTTGGTCTGGGTAGCCTAGTTTGAGCCTCATTAAAAACCGGTCTAACTGTGACTCAGGTAAAGGATATGTTCCAGACATAGTTACTGGATTTTGAGTTGCAATAACAAAGAATTGATCTGGCAAACAACGTGTTTCACCTTCAATGGTCACTTGCCTCTCTTCCATTGCCTCTAACAATGCGCTTTGAGTTTTAGGCGTTGTTCTGTTGATCTCGTCAGCGAGTACAAGCTGACTAAAAATCGGCCCCGGATGAAAAGTGAATTGAGATGTAGTTTGATCGAAAATTGAGATACCTAGGATGTCTGCAGGTAGTAAATCACTGGTGAATTGAATCCGGTTAAAATCCAAACCTAAGGCTTTCGCTAGGGCATAAGAAAGCGTGGTTTTACCCATGCCAGGAAGATCTTCGAGCAGTAAGTGGCCGCCAGAAAAAAGGCAGCATAGAGCTAAGCGAATTTTATGCTCTTTCCCCAATAGCGCTTTGCCTACTTCCGCAACCGCTTTGTCCACTAATTGAGAAGGGGCGCTTTCGACTCTTTGAGTACTGGACTCAACTTTCTTTTCGGTGCCCATAAAAAACATAGAATTTCACTATAATAAACAAGACGGTAGATAAACACCGGATAAAAACTTCGTATTGCATGTTGCCACGTAGATGACTAAGTAAATTGCTGCCTATTTTTTCAGGCAATCCCTCACGAATCGTTGTGAAAATCCGCAACTAAGTTTTGTTGCTTACTCTGACCGTTTTTTTTTCTAGATTTCTTAGCTGAGTCCTTACGGGTGTTCTCTAAACGCTTCAAATAAACCTCGTCCACGCCCGCAGTTACATAGTCACCATCAAACACCGAACACTCAAACCTTTCGATATCAGGGTTACCTTCTGAAGCGGCAGCTATTAGGTCACTTAGATCCTGATAAATCAACCAGTCGGCACCGATGAGTTCTTGAACTTCTTCGTCTGTTTTCCCGGCCGCAATTAACTCCGAAGCGGACGGCATATCGATACCGTAAACATTTGGGTAACGAATAGCCGGAGCTGCCGACGCAAAATACACTTTCTTGGCGCCAGCGTCTCTTGCCATCTGAATGATTTGTTTACATGTAGTGCCACGCACAATTGAGTCATCCACCAGCAATACAGTTTTACCTCTAAACTCTAAATCAATTGCGTTGAGCTTTTGCCTTACTGATTTTTGCCTTTGTTTTTGGCCTGGCATAATAAATGTTCTGCCAATATATCGGTTTTTTACAAAACCCTCGCGGTACTTAAGACCTAAGCGATTTGCTAACTCCAGCGCAGATGTTCTGCTGGTATCGGGTATAGGAATAACCACGTCGATATCATGATCTGGACGCAATTTAAGCAACTTATCACCGAGCTTTTCGCCCATCCTTAAGCGCGCCTTATAAACAGAAATTCCGTCCATAAAAGAATCAGGGCGAGCAAAATAAACATGTTCGAAAATACAAGGGGCATGTACGTGTGGTTCGGAGCAAACTTTACTGTGTAGTTTGTTATTAATGTCGATATAAATTGCTTCGCCCGGCGCTACGTCTCGTTCAACGGTAAAACCTTGAGAATCTAAAGCGACACTCTCAGACGCCATCATATACTCTTTGCCAGAATCAGTGATTCTAGAGCCGAATACCAACGGCCGAATTCCATTGGGGTCTCTAAAACCGACGATCCCATATCCAGTAATCATCGCAACTGCTACGTATCCGCCACGGCAACGCTTGTTAACCGCAGCAACCGCAGCAAAAACATCGTCTGCCCCTGGTACTATTTTTCCCTGCAAACGCAGCTCATGTGCAAATACGTTTAATAGCACCTCAGAGTCTGAGTCTGTATTCATATGCCGCAAATCTTCTTTAAAAAGCTCCCGACTTAGCTCTGCGGAGTTCGTGAGATTGCCATTATGAGCAAGCGAGATGCCATAAGGAGAGTTGACGTAAAAAGGCTGAGCCAAGGCTGGGCTAGAACCACCTGCAGTCGGGTAACGGACATGCCCTATCCCCATTTGCCCAGTTAGCCGACGCATATGACGTGTGCTGAACACATCTTTCACTAGACCGTTGTCTTTACGCAGGTTCAGCTTTCGGTTATCACATGTCATTATCCCTGCAGCATCCTGGCCCCGATGCTGCAACACAGTTAAGGTGTCATATAAACAAACACCTACATCGTCGCTCGTCACTACTCCAACTAAACCGCACATATTTGGCTCCAATTGCGAATAACTGTCTTATATGACAGGTTCAACGCTATTTACGTCATCAATATCGATATACAACTGCGTCCACTCTATCAACGATAGCCCATAGGGGATCAACTGTGACTCTTGCCACTGTGGCGTCTCATTTACGAAGACACCGGTGACAAATAAGATTACGACGATTATTACTGAGCCTCGAACAACCCCGAAGGCCCCACCCAACAGACGATCTACTAGTTTCAGGCCAGTGATCGTCAGCAATTTTGAAATTACATGGTTAATCAACGTGCCGGTCATCATCACAAAAACAAAAACAATTGCGAAAGCGGTGACATACCGCGCGCTTTCGTTACTAATTAGATTGCCGATAAAGTCAGCAAGCACGCCACTGTATAATCGCGCCAGAGTCAGAGCGGCGACCCAAGTCACTAGAGAAAGAACTTCTTTGACTAGTCCGCGCCATATTCCAAACAAGCAAGACAAGCCAATAATGACGAGAATAATTGCATCAACTTCATTCATGGAAGCGATAATCAAAATCCTCTACTAAGGAGTGACAATGGTATAACGAACAACATAACCTGCAAGCTTAAACTCATCCTGAAGCTCTTTTTGATAGCCATCAACTCGATCTCTATCTAACCAAGGTCCCACAAAGACCGCCGTTAGAGTCGCCTGCTCTCGCTCAATATCACGAGCATAGGCTTTATAACCTGATTCAATAAGTCTCTCGAGCAATTTCGCGGCATTACTTCGGTCAGAAAAAGTTCCTAGTCGTACACTCCAGCCTTGAGGCAGGCCGTCGGCGCCAAGCTGGGGGGCCTCTCGTAAATAACTTGGCTGCGAATCAACAATCTCAGCGCCATCGGAGTCGGCCTCTCTAGAAACCAGTGGAGCAACCTGAGAGCCTTGATCAATTGGAGGCTCATCAACTGCGGATTCTGCTGCCTCTTCAAGCTCAGGATTCTCAGCATTTTCGCTATTAGGGAGAGAAGGAGCAAAATCTGGTTGGTTTGCAATTATCACCGGCCGCGTTGGCACAGGGTCTGGCAAAGGCAAAATAATAGGCGCAGGGGGAATGCGGCTGCTGATTTGAGCGTCGTAACTTCCCTGACCATCAAAAATAATGGGCAGAAAAATCAGAGCTAATGCGATTAGCACCACTGAGCCGGCGATTCTCTGTTTAGTTGCTTGTTGCAAACTATGCTGCTCTCGAGTGTTCTCTGGCAATGGCTACGGTATGAAACGATCCAACGACTACAACTCTATCACTATATTGAGCCGCCAAACAGGCCGCTTGGCAAGCCCTTAACACTGTTTCAAAAGGCTTAAAAGTCTGCCCAGGAAAAGCCTTATTCAATCTTATCTGAGCTTGGCTAACTGAAAGAGCGCGCTGGTCATCGATCTCTGCAATATACCAGATATCGACACTGGATTGTAAAGAAACCACTATACCTTCGATATCTTTATCTTCGAGCACTGCTAAAACTGCGATTATCTTAGTTATTTGGGGGGATTCTTTTTTCATATTTTGAAGGCGCCGGTCAAGCAGCTGCGCCGCGGCAGGATTATGCCCTACGTCTAGCACCATTTGCTGCCCAGTATTTCTGTCAATGCGCTTCTCAAAACGACCAGGAAGTTTAATTCTAGCCAAAGCCAAATCAATGCTCTGAGTATCCAGCGTCACATCCAACAAATGCAAAGCTTGCAGACAAGCAGCGACACTTCCTGGATGCAAGTCACCGCAGTTTGTAATTCCCAGGGTAGTTCGCTCACCGGCGACTATAGCGCTCGAGCAATCCATTCGATTGCCCTGAGCCAGTCTCGTTAACTTGAAATCAAAATTCTCCCCCAGAACATATAAAGGGCTATCTAGATCACTAGCACGGTCTCTGATACTTACCGGAATTGTATAATCTGCATAGACCGTGGGCACGTTGCTACGCATAATCCCTGCTTTCTCAAAGCCTATTTTTTCAAGATCGCTGCCCAACCAATCCTGATGATCGAGGCTAATACTAGTAATAATGGCAAGGTCAGGATCGATCATATTGACAGCATCGAGACGCCCTCCAAGACCCACCTCTAAAATTGCAAAATCTAGCGAATTCTGTGAAAAAATCCACAGCGCAGCCAAAGTGGCGTATTCGAAATAACTCAAGGAGGTTGTGCCTCTAGCCTTTTCAATTTCTATAAAGGCTCGACAGATTAATAAATCGTCAACAGCAACTGAGCGCACCCGAATTCGCTCATTGAACTGGTGAATATGGGGAGATGTGTAGGCACAAGTGCTGAAACCGGCTAATTCCAGAAGAGATTCCAGATACGCCACGCAACTCCCCTTACCGTTAGTCCCGGCAATAGTTACCACGCGGGTTGCTGGTTTACCCAAAGACAAAGTTCCAGCAACTTTCTTGATTCGATCTAGCCCTAGCTCAATCTGCCGGGGATGGACTTTTGCTATGTGATCAAGCCACTCGTTAAGAGTCAATGTGATCGCACTATTCCTTATCTAACTCTGGAGATTTTGTCACCGCGTCATCTGGACTTAACGCTAATTCGTCAGTCTCTTCAGAGCTAGCATCCGTTTTCAGTTCAGTCGTTGTCACCGGAGCTTCAACCTTCGGCGTCAAATGCATCAATTTTTCTAACATCCCAGCGACTTTAGACGACAAATCTCTACGGTGAACGATCATGTCGATTGCACCGTGCTCCAAGAGAAACTCACTGCGCTGGAAACCCTCTGGGAGTTTCACCCTCACTGTTTGACGTATAACATCTGGCCCCGTAAAGCCTACCAAAGCATTAGGTTCAGCAATGTTGATTTCGCCCAGCATTGCCAAGCTCGCTGACACACCACCGTAGACAGGGTCTACCATGATGGATATGTAGGGTAATCTTGCTTCACGCAGCTTTTCCAGCGCCGCAGAAGTTTTCGCCATCTGCATTAACGACAGCAACGCTTCTTGCATTCTGGCACCACCACTGGTGGAAAAACACACAAACGGCAAGCCTTCTTGGATACATGTGTTTACAGCACGGGTGAATTTTTCACCGACTACAGCTCCCATAGAACCGCCAATAAAACCGAATTCAAACGCCGCTACGACCGCCGGCACACCCCTGACAGACCCTTTTAGGACAATCAGTGCATCTTTTTCTCCGGTTGCGCGCTGAGCGGCGACCAAACGATCTTTATATTTTTTGAGATCCTTAAATTTAAGCAGATCCACTGGCTCTATATCTGCATCGAGTTCGGTTTGCTCGCCCGAGTCGAGGAAAAGTTCAAGCCGGCGCCTGGCCGTAATTCGAAGATGGTGATCACATTTAGGACAGACTTCATGATTTTCTGAAAGCGATTTTTGGTACAACATCGCGTCACAGCGAGGGCATTTCTTCCAAACCCCTTCTGGCACCATCATGCCTTTCTTGTTGGCAGCAGCTCCAGAGGTGGAAATTGACGGTAAAATCTTATCTATCCAACTCAAAATATTTTCCTGTATGTCAGTCGCGGTGTAGGCTGCTAGCTAATTTGGTCCAAGGCATCTCGAACGTCACTAATCATAGCTGTGGTCTGGCTAATTGGGAATTCAGAATTACCTTCTTGTTCAGTCAACTTAGCTATCTCAGAGACTAGGGCACTACCGATGATCACTCCATCCGCAAATTCAGCCATTGCGACAGCGCTGTCGCCGTCTTTTATTCCAAATCCAACCATAATAGGTAAATCCGTCATACCTCTTAAATTGCCAATATTCTCAGCTACCGAAGCATAATCCACCAAGGCAGCGCCAGTGACTCCCTTCAGAGAAACATAATAAAGGTAACCGCTAGTCACCTTAACGATGCTGCGAGCTCTCTCATCAGTGGTAGTCGGGGCAACTAAGTAAATAGTGTCAATATCTGCAACACTCAACAAACTGTGAAGTGCAGCAGACTCAGCAGGAGGCATATCGACAAGTAAAACCCCATCGACGCCAGCGTCACTGGCACGCTTAACAAAGCTCTCATAACCCATAATCTCAACAGGATTGAGATACCCCATCAAAACCACTGGGGTAGTACTGTTTGTTTCGCGGAACTGTTTGACCAAGGCTATTACATCAAGCAGCGATACACCCTGCTTTAAGGCGCGCTCAACTCCCTTCTGAATAACTGGCCCATCGGATGAGGGGTCGCTAAACGGCACCCCCAATTCAATAATGTCAGCTCCATCTTCGACGAGCTGATGCATCAGCAGTAAACTGCTACCAATATTCGGGTCACCAGCCACAATATAGGGGATGAGTAATTTCCGTTTTACAGCTTTGGCTTCACTTATTACTTTAGTTATCTGGCTCATGATGCTTACAAGCTTATCCCTTCAATTTTAGCCACTGTTTCAATGTCCTTATCTCCTCGCCCAGAGACATTAATTACTATGCTTTGCTCAGGGTCCATACCCTTCGCTAAATCCATTGCATAAGCGATTGCATGACTAGTCTCTAGGGCGGGGATGATACCTTCTAATCTAGTCATTTTGTGAAAAGCGGCCATCGCTTCAGCATCTGTCGCGGCAACATAGTTAACCCGTTTAATGTCTTTCAACCAAGAATGCTCAGGACCAACGCCTGGATAGTCTAGACCTGCTGACACTGAATGGGTCTCCATAATTTGGCCACCCTCGTCAGTCATTAAATAGGTTCGATTGCCATGCAAAATTCCGGGTCTGCCATTGCCACTTAAGGGCGCTGCATGTTGATTGGAGTCTAAACCATAACCACCCGCCTCTACGCCATACATAGCAACTTGAGTATCATGCAGGAACGGATGGAACATCCCTATAGCGTTCGAACCACCGCCAACGCAGGCAACCAGCGCATCTGGCAGCCGCCCCATTTGATCTAAAGACTGGGTTTTAGTTTCTCTACCTATTATGCTTTGGAAATCTCGCACTAGCTGAGGATAGGGGTGCGGACCCGCCACAGTACCTATAATATAGTAAGTGTTATCAACATTAGTTGCCCAATCCCGCAATGCTTCATTCAAAGCATCTTTAAGAGTCTGGGAACCGGATTCGACTGAAATCACGTTTGCACCCAAAAGCTTCATCCGGTAGACATTAGGGGCTTGCCGAATAATGTCCTGCGCCCCCATGTATACATGGCACTCCAGGCCCATGCGTGCAGCAACTGTAGCACTAGCAACGCCATGTTGACCGGCTCCTGTCTCTGCAATAATTCGGGTTTTTCCCATATGTTTGGCAAGCAGCCCTTGACCAATAGCATTGTTAATCTTATGGGATCCTGTGTGGTTTAAATCTTCTCGTTTCAGATAGATTTTTGCACCACCACAGTGAGCTGTTAACCTTTCCGCGAAATACAGCGGCGAAGGTCGGCCTACATAGTGTTTTAGATCGTAGTCATACTGGCGCCAAAACTCTTTATCAGCTGAAAGCTCTTTATACACGGCAGCCAATTCTTCAACCGCTGCAACTAATGTTTCACCTACAAAAATACCGCCGTAGGGACCGAAATGGCCGCTAGCATCGGGGCCATCAAATTGATCTAACTCTACCTCAGCTTGAGACACTTCTTACTCCTTCAATGAATTTTCTAATTAAGGCGATGTCCTTCTTGCCTGGGGAGGACTCAACCCCGCTGCTAACATCAACACCAAATGGCGCCACGCGAACAACCGCTTTCTCGATATTTTCTGGATTTAAGCCACCGGCAAGGACCAGTTTCAATTTTTCGTCTTTTGCGGTGTCTATTGCAATATCCCAATCAAACATTTTTCCTGTGCCACCCGGCGCTTCTTTTTCATAAGCATCCAGCAGTATCATCTTTGACTCAGGATACATTGCTATAGATTTTCGTAGATCGTATTCTTTACCAACACGAAAAGCTTTCATAGTTGGAAGGCCAAAAGACTGACAATAAGCTGGCGTCTCCTCTCCGTGAAACTGCAGTAAATCGATCATACCTGTAGCAATGACCTGTTTGACCACTTCTACGGTCGGGTCAACAAACAAGGCGACAACGCATATGTTAGCCGGCAAGTCTCTTACTATTGCATCAATTTGGCGCACTGATACAGATCGCGGGCTAGGCGGATAAAACACGAGCCCAATAGCATCGGCACCCAATTCACAGGCCGCTAAAGCGTCGCCGTGCTGAGTGATCCCACAAATTTTAATCCACGTGTTAGACAAGGTAAGCAATAAGCTGGGTGCCAAGGCAGGCACAGAGATTCAAGAAGACTTGAGTTTACCAAACTAGATCGACTTAGCCTAATTATGCGACGCTAAAACCGGCGGTTTCACGAGCATTGCAGGGCTTAATAAATCATCAGGATAACCTACCTCAACCAGATAGAGCCCTTGCGGGGGCGCTGTTATAGCTGCTAGAGATCTGTCTTTTGCTGCTAACAAACCCTCGATCCACTGAGGGCTTTTATCTCCGCCACCAACTGCCAACATTGAACCCATAATATTGCGAACCATATGTTGCAGGAATGCATTCGCACAGATAGAAAACACCAGAAATTCACCACGCTGAGAAAAAAATGCCTCAATTACGCAGCGATTGGCTGTCTTTGACTGGCATCCAGCTGCCCTAAATGAAGTGAAATCTTGCTCTCCCAGCAAAAACTGAGCGCCTTCATTCATGCCATCGACATCCAAGCTTCTGCGTTGAGTAGTCACTAAATCAGAAACCAAAGCTGATGCTATTGACCTACTGTGTAATATATAGTTGTAACGACGATAAACAGCACTAAACCGCGCATGGAAGTTATCGTCTACCACCAAGGCCTTCGTCACCCGTATTGTTGGAGGCAAGAGACTATTTACACCTAGCTCCCAAGCTTTCAATCCGCGATTAATTGGGGTGTCAAAGTGGACAATCTGGGCAGTCGCATGAACACCTGAATCAGTTCGGCCAGCACAAACAACCACGATAGTAGAGTCAGCGACCTTACTAAGCGCTAATTCAAGGGCACCCTGAACCGTCGCAAGCGATGGGGATTTTTGTTTTTGCCAACCCGAAAATTTGGCTCCGTTATACTCGACACGCAGTGCAATCCTGGTGGTAATGCCAGAATTGCCAACGTCAGCTGAATAAAATTGATCTCGATTGTCGGATTCAGTCACTGGAGGCTAGGGGTCAAATTACTTAAGGTTACGAAATAGCAGTCTTAGTCTGCGCTTGAACTCAAGGTTACAATTAGATCCTTGGCTTCTTTAATCTGAGCTTCAGTACCTTCTGATATGACTTCCCGCAGTATTTCTTGGGCGCCCTCAGAATCGCCCATTTTCTGATAGGCATATGCTAACTCAAGTTTGGTCGCCGTCTCATCTTCGTCTGACAGACTTTCTGGGTCGCCTTCATAGTCCGGAGTCTCAAAAGCAATGTCATCTTCAGCTAGGAAATCTAAGTCGTCACCAGCATCCGCATCAGTCCCAACAACGATATCAGCTGGAGTCTCAGCCACTTCGAAAGTGTCATCGAAGCCGAAAGCCATATCATCAGCTGCAGTAGCGCTATCGTGTTTGACTGGAGCCGCATGATCAGCCTCATCCAGGTCGCCAAAATCAAGACTGTTTTCATCTTCAGAAGCTGCTGATTCCTCTACTGAGGTAGCAGTTGAGTCGCCATCGAAATCAAAGCCTTGGGGATCAGCAACTGCATCTAACTCTGTCTCGACCTTAATATCGGTTTTTTCAAAATCAAAATCTAAAACATTGTCATCGAGTTCATTATCATCAAATGAGCCATCTCTAATGACCTCTTCGACAGACGTGGCTGCTGAAGCCGGCGCTTCATATGAGAAGACCTCTAAGTCCAGTTCTTGTTCAGGTTCTGCCGACGCAGGCGCTTCCTGACTTGGTTCGGCAACATCGAATTCTAGTGTATCTATTTCTAAGTCTTCAAGGTCTTTGCTGTCGCCGCCGGCTAGTTCTGGCTCGGCGTTTTGATCAAATTCCAAAGTTTCAAAAACGACCTCATCTGCGGCTGTTTCCACTGACAGCTCGACTTCAGTAACGCCGTCGGCTTCCTCACCATCAAACTCAATCCCATTTTTGGTACTGGTTGTTTTTTCACCCTCGGTTGGTGCTTCGATCGCAGGCTCTGAAGCAACTGGGTCTGATTCAGACTCAACGCCGGAATCAAACATCATGCCTACAGTATCCGGCTCAGATTCCTCAGCTAGCTCATCCGAGGACACATCGCGCTGTTCTGAAACTGCAGGTTCTTCAATTGGATCGACAGCCAGATGGAAGGAATCATCTTCAAAGGCGTCTAAATCAATACCAAATTCATCTAAAAAAGACGTTGTCTCCGCTTTCTCACGAAGGGTTTCTGCGTCACTAGCGACCGTGTCCTCTACAGGCGGCTCTATAGTTGTATGAGCCGACAGCTCCTTTCTAAGAGCATCAATCTTTTCGTCTACAGCAGGATTATTCTGATTTTGCAGACTTTTAGCCTGCAGTTCAAAGACTGAAAAATCCCTTCGTGCCACGGTTATTTCTAGCTGTTTCAATAGTAATTGGGCATCCTCAGGGCTCTGTTTAAGAACTTGTGCGAGTAAGAATTCAGCGTGCTCAAGCTGGCCTCGTTCAATTAAAATGTCAACGCCTAAGGCGACATCTTGTTCCGCATCGAGAACTGAAACAGCAGAAATTCCTGACAAACCATCTTGTTTTTGTTCGCCAATATTGAAAATCTCATCTAGCTCGCTGTCGAGCTCAGACTGTTTATAATCGTGAAATTCTGACCCCACTGCCGCATCACTATCGTCAGCAATATTTGTGGCATCAGTCACACCTTTGAATTCGTTTTCATTAATACTATCGAGGCCTTCCGGGTGAGACTGCTTGCCCTTGTTGCGCATTACCAAAAAGCCAGCAAGTGCCAAAATCACAAAAACCGCTGTCGCGATAAGCGCGATAGAATTACCCATCAAGGATTTCAGCAAGCTATCTACGTATCCAGCAGGTTGCGTTTCAGTAGTCGTAACCTCAGCAGGAATTGGAGCAGCATTCTGTGACTCTTGGGCAAGAAGTTCTGCCTCTGCTGCCGCGTTAGCTAACGACTGCTGAAGCTGCGCTAATTGCAAATCACGTAATCTGATGATTTCCTGTGCCGCGGCTATCTGCTCGTCAAGCTCGGCAAGCCTGAACTCTAGCTCTTCTTTTTCAATTCGGGCACGGTCTGCCTCTTCTTCCCGCAGCGCCAGTTGGTTCTCTAATTCTTCGATACGGTCATCAAGTGCATTATCGTCAGCATCCACAGAAATGCCAGCACCGTTAGTGCTATCAGCGTCAGGATCTGAAGTAATTACACTGAGCTGTCCGCTTGCCTCTTCGTCTTGCCTAGGCACTGTATTGGCTGGAGCCGCTAAAGGCTGAACATCAGTCGCAGCCAGCTGATTCTGTCGACTTACTTCAGCAACAGCCTCGCGCTGCCCTATTGCTTGAATATCACTGATTGATGGCACTCTAAGCACCTCACCATTGCGCAGGCGGTTGATGTTGCCTCCAATAAATGCATCAGGGTTGAGTTCTTGGATAGCGAGCATGGCTTGCTGGATGCTGACGCTGTCGTCCGGGCGAATCCGCAGTGCTATCCCTGACAATGTATCGGTGTAACCTGTGGTTATGGTTTCAGGCGCAACTTCTTCAACTGGATCGGCTTCTGCGGTTGCCTGCGCTTTCTCCTCGAAGGCTGAATCATCCGAGACGGATTCAGCGGCTAAGTCCCCAGCATTACTATCATCGGCACTGCTATCGTCAGTGTTACCATCACCAGTGTCATCGACTAGCTCTTCAGATGAATCATCGGCTACATTATCAGGCTCTTCGTCAAGCGCAGTTAAAGGCTTCGAATCATCCACCAAATCCTCAGCTAGCTCGACTTCCAATTCATCCGCAGCAGTTTGTGTCAGCGCGGAAAAAGCCTCGGCTTGAGAGCTATCCGATTCAGTTGATGATTCAACTGAATCGGATGCTTCCTCTGCCGTGTTTTGCATGGCGCCACTACCTACGGCACTTGGCGGCACAATCACTTCCGGCTGAATGCTAGGTTGAACAGAGGGGATTGAACTATTCGATGCGACCGAAGGCTCAGCAGCCTGCCGCGAAGACTGTGGAGTCAGCACTGTGCTTATAGCTCGTCTAACGGGTAAAGCAGTTATGGCTTCGTCTTCGTAAACAGGCAAATCTAAAAGTATCGTATGCTCGCTGAGTAGGCGCCCGTTCGTCCAGCGCGTCTCCAAAATAAAGCTTAAATATGGTTCTCTAACGATTTGATTTGTGGAGAGAATTACAAAATTGCCTTGAGAATTTACATCGGTGGTAAAGCGGATGTTGTCCAGGAATACAGATCGCTCGATATTGAAGCGCTTAAAGTCTTCTGGGGATGCAACCTGAATATTGACGTCCTGAAGCCGAGTATCGCCTAACTGCAACACTTCAATACGCATTCTAAGCGGCTGATTTAATGAAGATTCTACACTGACTCTACCCAGCCCTAAGGCTAAAGCATCAGTTGCTATGAACGATAAAAACACAGCCAATATGGCAACATACTTTTGTAACATGACACTAGATTCTCTCAGTACGCCCAACAACGGCTCAGTCTTACAAAATTCATGTTTTGAGTGTTTTTTCTAAACGCTCTACCAAAAAAATCATATTAATCGAGCGGTACACGTATAATTGAAGCTTGGTAACTATTGCAACCATACCGTTTATATATTAATTTTATTTCTTCAGTGTAGGCTGCAAGTATTCATTATAAATAGCTTTTTATCAACTCTTCAGCTATTTGAACTGTGTTTAAAGCTGCCCCCTTACGAACGTTATCGGCAACAACCCAAAGGCTTAAACCATTTGAAAGTGAGATATCTTGCCGGATCCTGCCTACAAAAACAGCGTCCTGTCCCGCTGATTCTGAAACCGCGGTTGGATAAGCGCCATCGTTATGCTCATCTATCACCGTGACACCCCGGGCATTTTCCATCAGTTCACGAGCGTCTTTAACATCTAGGAAGGACTTTGTCTCAATTTGAATTGCTTCCGAATGGCCAAAAAACACTGGCACACGAACACATGTAGCACTGACCAGCAGTTCTTTATCACCAAATATCTTTTGAGTTTCCCAAACCATTTTCATTTCTTCTTTGGTATAGCCGTTCTCCATGAATACGTCGATCTGAGGCAGCACATTAAAAGCGATCTGCTTTGGAAAAACCTCAGCAACTGCATCCCTTCCATTTAATAACTCGGCCGTTTGCTTCGCCAGTTCATTTACTGCGGACTTCCCTGCACCTGAAACAGCTTGATAGGTCGCCACACTGATACGCTTAATGCCTACCGCCGCATGAATTGGCTTTAAAGCTACAAGCATCTGAATTGTTGAACAGTTTGGATTCGCGATAATGTTTCTTTTGGTGTAATCAGCAACCCGCTCTGGGTTTACTTCAGGAACAACCAAGGGAATATCATCGTCGTAGCGAAAATGAGAGGTGTTGTCGATTACAACACAGCCAGCAGCAGCTGCTTTTGGAGCGTATTCCGCAGAGACACTGCCACCGGCTGAAAACAAAGCTATTTGCACCTGAGAGAAGTCAAATTCTGCAAGGTCGGTCACCATTACCGACTTGTTCTTAAACATGATTTTGGTACCTGCAGTCCTCTCACTGGCTAACAAAAACAACTGAGCTACCGGGAAATTTCTCTTTTCTAAAATCTCTATTAAAGCCTCTCCCACCGCACCGGTCGCACCAACAACAGCAACATTATACTGACTCATCTATCTTCTCTCTCATCTTGTTTAACAGGACTTTCGTCCTAAGTAATTGTATTAGTTAGATTAAGCGGCCCTTAAGGAGTAAGTTGCAGCGACTTGTCTTAGTTCATAAACCCTAAAACGTAATCGTTTAATGCCAACTCAAACGCTAGTGCTGGTGAAGTACCAAGGAGATTTTTGACGCCACTTGTCTTCAAATGCCTTAATTGTGTCGGCTTCTTCTAAGGTTAGGCCGATATCATCCAAGCCATTCAATAAGCAATTTTTGCGAAATGAGTCGACCTCAAATGCAATAACATTGCCATCTGGGCGAGTGATCGTCTGCTCAGCCAAATCTACGGTCAAAGAATAGCCTTCGTCTGCCTGAGTATCGCGAAACAGTTCGGAAATAGTTTCTTGATTAACAACTATCGGTAATAGCCCGTTTTTAAAGCAGTTATTAAGAAATATATCAGCAAAGCTCGGCGCAATCATAACTCGGAATCCGTAGTCATCCAAAGCCCAAGGCGCATGTTCACGACTTGAACCGCAGCCAAAGTTATCTCGAGCAAGCAATATTTTACAGCCCTGATAACGCGGCTGATTAAGAACAAAATCAGGATTCAGAGGTCGTTTGCTATTGTCAGAATCAGGCTCGCCTTTATCGAGATAGCGATGCTCATCGAATAAGTTGACCCCAAACCCTGTGCGCTTAATTGATTTCAAGAATTGCTTTGGAATGATGAAGTCTGTATCCACATTCGCTCTATCTAATGGCAGGACCAACCCCTGCTCAACGCTAAATTTTCTCATTGCATGGTTTCCGTAACCGACCTAAAAAGGCCTATAGTTGTTTAACTAAGCGATTTAACTGAGCTGATTAAGTGAAGTCTCGCACATCAACAAAATGTCCATGAATCGCAGCCGCTGCAGCCATTGCAGGGCTAACGAGGTGAGTTCGCCCGCCGAAGCCTTGGCGGCCTTCGAAGTTTCTATTCGAAGTTGAAGCACAATGCTTGCCATCCCCCAACTGATCGGCGTTCATTGCTAAACACATCGAACAACCAGGCTCTCTCCACTCAAGACCGGCAGCAATAAATATCTTATCCAAACCTTCAGCTTCCGCCTGCTGCTTAACCAAACCAGAACCAGGCACTACCATAGCCACTTCAACCGTTGCTGCGACCTTTTTTCCCTCGACAACCTTCGCCGCTTCCCGTAAATCCTCGATTCTTGAATTCGTGCAACTGCCAATAAAAATGCAATCCAGTTTTATATCTTTAATGCTTGTGCCTCCAGTCAGGCCCATATAATCGAGAGCTAGCGAGATACTCTCGCGTCTGGTCGGGTCACTTTCATCAGTAATTATTGGAATACTTCCATTAATTGACGCAACCATCTCAGGGGACGTTCCCCAAGTTACTTGAGGCTCAATGTCAGCCGCTTCCAATTCAACAATTTCATCAAAATAAGCATCCGGATCACTCACCAGATGCTTCCAAGCTTGCACTGCCATTTCCCACACTTCACCTTTAGGGGCAAAAGGTCGACCTTCGATGTAATCAATTGTGGATTGGTCAACGGCAATCAATCCAGCTCTTGCACCGGCCTCAATGGCCATGTTGCACACTGTCATCCTTCCTTCTATGCTCAGCGCCATGACCGCATCACCGGCAAACTCTATTGTGCAGCCAGTCCCGCCAGCGGTTCCAATACGACCGATAATTGCGAGAACCATATCTTTCGCAGTGACACCAGGCTTGAGAAACCCATTCACTTGCACCCTCATATTTTTCATTTTCTTTTGCATCAAGCACTGGGTAGCCAACACATGCTCGACCTCGGAAGTCCCGATGCCATGTGCCAAAGCGCCAAGAGCACCATGGGTAGAAGTATGAGAATCGCCACAAACAATACTCATTCCAGGCAAGGTAGCGCCTTGTTCTGGCCCCACAACATGAACAATACCCTGACGCATATCGGTCATTTTCAACTCGAAGATGTTGAATTCGTCGCAGTTGTTATCAAGGGTTGTGACCTGAATTTTAGACACTGGATCCGTAATACCTTCTAAGCCTTGGTCCCGCTCACTTTTTGTCGTCGGGATATTATGATCAGGAGTGGCAAAGTTAGCATCCGCTCGCCATGGTAATCGGCCCGCGAGCCTCAAGCCTTCAAATGCCTGAGGAGAGGTAACTTCGTGTATGAGGTGACGGTCGATGTAAATCAATGACGTGCCATCTTCTCGCTGACTTACTAAGTGGGCATCCCAAATCTTGTCGTAAAGTGTTTTTCCGCTCATGCTAAATACCAGTTAATCCTTTATGACACCTAATGTATGTATCACATTGTAAATTATAGATTTAATTACAATATTTCTGCATCTAAATCCTGCTTACTTCTAGACTGTTCTTATTTCTAAAGTCGCAACTAAGCCCTGCTCGCATTCAAATCACAGCGCTACTTAGACGCCACTATCGAGCCATTTGGCCCCTGTCTCTCAACAGATGATCCAGCAAAACCAAGGCAACCATCGCCTCTGCAATTGGTGTGGCTCGAATGCCAACACAGGGATCATGACGCCCGGTCGTTATGACTTCGGTGGGCTCGCCTGTCACTGTAATAGAATCTCCAGGAAGCCGAATACTGGAAGTCGGTTTTAACGCAATACTAGCAAAGATATCTTGACCGCTGCTGATGCCGCCTAAAACCCCGCCGGCATTATTTCCAACGAACCCATTTGGGGTAATCGCGTCTCTATGTTCGCTGCCTTTTTGGGTTATACAGGCAAAACCTGCACCAATCTCGACACCTTTTACGGCGTTAATGCTCATTAATGCCTTCGCCAGATCCGCATCTAAGCGATCAAATACTGGCTCTCCCAACCCTATCGGCACTGAACTTGCCAAAACTGAGATCTTGGCTCCTATCGAGTTACCTTCCTTACTTAAGGCCGCCATATATTCTTCCATGGCCTTAACTTTCGACGCGTCTGGACAAAAGAACGGGTTTCGTTCAACTTCATCAAAATCCACAGTTTCAGCACTGATTGGGCCCAGCTGACTAAGATAACCCCTTATCTCCGTACCACAGGTCTCCTTTAAATATTTCTTGGCGATGGCGCCCGCGGCTACTCGCATAGCTGTTTCTCTCGCAGATGATCGACCACCGCCTCGATAATCGCGAATTCCATACTTTTTCTGATAGGTGAAGTCAGCGTGAGCCGGTCTAAACTGATCTTTAATTTTGCCGTAGTCCTTAGAACGCTGGTCTGTGTTGCGAATAAGCAAACCGATGGGTGTACCGGTAGTCTTGCCTTCAAAGACACCGGAAAGTATTTCTACCTCATCGTCTTCTCTGCGCTGAGTCGTAAAACGGGACTGACCAGGCTTGCGCCGATCAAGGTCTAATTGCATATCAGCAGCACATAGCTCCATCCCAGGGGGACAGCCATCAACCACACAGCCAAGCGCGGGACCATGGCTTTCACCAAAACTGGTGACAGTAAATAATTTCCCTATAGTGTTTCCGGACATTGGACAACTCAGTCGTTGAAAATAAGGTTTACGCCATTAAGAACGCGAAAAGCGGAAGATTGTACACTATTTGCCAGTTACGCTGAAACCACGGAGTTGATCCGCCGTCAGACAAAAGACTCCAGACCCTCCGTAGCTAAACTCAAGCCAGAGAAACGGTAGTTCTGGCAGCGCGTCTTTAAGTGCTTGCTCAGAAAACCCTACCTCCATTATCAACAGACCATTTTCGGCAAGATACTGACCTGCTTGTTCTAGCAGCTTAATCGGAAGCGCCAGCCCATCATTCTCGCTAAGCAAGCCTAGTGCAGGCTCAGCAAAATATTCTAATGGAAGCTCGGCGTATTCATCAGCAGACACATAAGGTGGATTACACAAAATCAAGTCATATTGCCCTGTAACCTCCTCAAAACAATCGCCAAGCAATGGGCGCACTCGGCTCTCAAGACCATGTAAAGAGATATTCGACTTCGCTAACGCCAGTGCATCCTTGGATACATCCACCAAATCCACATGCGCCTGCGAATAAGTCAGCGCGGTCGCCAGCCCGATGCAGCCGCTTCCAGTACACATATCCAAAACCCGCCGAGGGTCTGTATCCAGTAATCCCGCGAAATGACTTGAAATTAGCTCAGCAAATGGAGATCGAGGCACGAGAGCCCTACTATCGCTGTTAAACTTATAACCTGCAAACCACGCGCTTCCGACTAAATAGGCGGCGGGTATATGTTCATCTATGCGTCGATAAGCAGCCGCTTCGAGCTTTGTTAAATCTTCGGTGGACAATATTTTGGCACTTAGGTCGACCTCCTGATCGAATTCGATACCCAGTAACACAAAGACAATATAGACCGCCTCATCATATGGATTGTCGGTGCCATGGCCATAAAAAAGTTTGGCAGAATCAAACCTCAGCGCTAGCTCCGAGATGTAATCCTGCACTGTGACTAGATTGTCCACTAATGAATCCATAAAATGCTTTACCAATAAATACTGTTATCGTAGGGTAGCGCCCAATATTTAAAATTGAGCTGTAAAGGTGAATTATCGATGGAAGAGTCCTTTTTAAAAATCATTCAGGAAATAGGAGAAGATCCTAGCCGTCCAGGCTTAGCGGATACGCCAAAACGCGCAGCTAAAGCAATGAAATTCCTCACGCAAGGCTATGACATGGACCTAGATGAGGTCATCAACGGCGCCCTCTTTCCCACTGAAAATGACGAGATGGTCATCGTCAAAAATATTGAACTATACTCCATGTGCGAACATCACATGCTGCCTTTTATTGGCAAGTGCCATATCGCCTACATTCCCAATGGCAAAGTTATTGGCTTATCCAAAATCGCGCGAATCGTTGATGTGTTCGCACGGCGCCTGCAGATTCAAGAGAATTTAACTACGCAGATCGCCAATTGCATCGTTGAAAAGACCGATTCCAATGGTGCCGCTGTCATTATCGAAGCACAGCATATGTGCATGATGATGCGCGGCGTCGAAAAACAAGGATCTGTGATGACAACTTCCTGCATGCTTGGGGCATTTCGAAATAGTTACAAAACACGAAGCGAGTTTCTCTCACTAATAAAGTAACTAGCGCAGAACAACCTCCACCCTGTTCCGGCATGCCTCACCGGTGCAATTCGGCACCAATGGCCCAACACCGTGAGCAGATACCCTCTTCTGAGATATTCCAGAGGCAAGCAGTTGCTGAACAACCGAATCGGCTCGCTTTTGTGACCGCCCCTGCAGTGCTTCTAACT
>Ga0302130_1000193_pt1 | contig 48481 bp, 50 predicted proteins | sample CB9_surface_MG_FD_203117 | JGI IMG/M metagenome (GOLD analysis project Ga0302130, IMG submission 203117) | Marine microbial communities from Western Arctic Ocean, Canada - CB9_surface | ecosystem: Environmental > Aquatic > Marine > Oceanic | place: Canada: Western Arctic Ocean | collected... | reverse complement strand
GCATAACAGTGTGTAAGTATTCGCGCGTAATGTGTCCAAGTATTCCTTTTTATAAGCGAAAAGAACCTCGTATATTCGCCGTTTTTAAGCCTCTAGCCTGAATGTAAAAAAGCCTCAAAGTTGTGAAATTCTGAGGCTTTTTTGTATCTTTGGAAACTAAGTAACTTAACTTCCTGACTTGCCACCAACGGGTTGAGCGTGCCAAACACGAGGGTTGTCGCACGTTGCAAGATTGCCATAGGCTGACTGTAGTGCCTGATTTCCGCCCGCCATCATCATGTCATGTGCCTGTCCTCGCTCTGCCATACTTGAGGCAACATAGACGTTATAAAAATCGGTTTTGCTACCACGCGGCTCACCTACTGCCGTGAACCAGCGAAATAACCCACCCGGCATATTATTGTCTGTCATCCACGCCGCCCATGCCTTATCTCCTGCCATTAATGATGCCATATCAGAGCCTTCATTCATTTCACAAGAAGAGATTTGTAAAAACCCAGGTCCGCCCATATTTTCAACCGGCTTCACCGCCATGGCGGTCATTAGTGAATGCGAGCTACAGGGAGAAACAGAATCAAACTTCTTCTGTACTTTTCCACCCTTGGCCATCCATTCATCATTAATAGTACCCATCGCTTGATGGTTGTTTGCAAAGCCTAACCAGACTGTATCAAACGGGAAATCTGCGTCATTTGCGACAACCGATTGCAACACATAGCCTCTGTAGTCTTTGCTAAAATTATTGCTCGCCCAAGCATCCCATTCGCCGGCGACCTTCAATAGATCATCCATATCTTTGCCGTCGGCAAAGCTACAGAAGAACGTTTCAACTGCACTAGTTTGTGGTGCATGGTGATCCGCAAATGCTATCGGAGTAATACAAAAAGCTAGTAACACATACATTAATTTATTCATTCTATATCCCTTCCCTTTTATTATTTGAACGATCACTCTAAACAAAAGAGATGCGCATGTCACTATACGTATATAAATATAATGGCCTGCATTAATTACAGTTTGCTTGGTTCTAATACCAATAGCATTAATATTCTGCAGAGGTGTTGCAGTAGTTTTGCTGGGGTGCTTTCAGAAGCGGGGGTACCTCGATCTAGCCCTGATTTGACTGGATGGGGTATTCAGCTATAAAGCCTGTAAATGAAATCAAACAATGATTTAAACACTCCCCTCTTCAACAAGGGAGTGATTGATTATTTCTCGCAGTAGGACATATCTATATAGTCATCGTTTTTAAAACAACCTTTAAAAGCTAGTTGACCGTTCTCGTGGTACCTCTCAGAAAGACCGTGTTTTTTCCCGTCTTTGTAGTTGTCTTTATACGACAATTGACCGTTCTCGTGGTACCCCTCAGCAAGACCGACTGCTCTTCCGTCTTTTACGGTTCCTTTATGCTTTAATTGACCATTATCGTAGAATGACTCAGAAAAACCGTCTATTTCTCCGTCTTTGTAGGTTCCTTTCCGTGCTAATTGACCGTTCTCGTGGTACCTCTCAGAAAGACCGTGTTTTTTCCCGTCTTTGTGGTTTTCTTTAGACCGCAATTGACGTTTCTCGTAGAACGACTCATGGAAACCGTCTTTTTTCCCGTCTTTGTAGTTTACTTTAGATTCTAATTGACCGTTCTCGCGGAACGACACAACAACCCCAGTAACGAGTGCATTTGTGTTCTGCTGATAAGTGACGCCGTGCCTGATGAGAAAGGGTCCCTGAATAATTTCCTGAGAGTGAGAATGGGCACTCAGAATAGTCAAACTAAAGAGGATTAGTATTTTATTCATATCTAATTCCACATTATCTAAATGAGAGACTTAGAGTCTATACCGAATAGAAGGACTTATGAAGTCTTAGGAATCAGCTCGATCTAGCCCTGATTTGACTGGATGGGGTAATAGGGCAATATCTGCCTAAGGCTTGGCGTTTAGAAGAGGGCTTATTCCTAGCTGCGGGTCGGGAAAATAAGTTACCTTTCTCTTTTTGCGACCTCTAATGGCCCTAGGGAATCTAAGTATGGCGATTGGTTGGGTGCATACTTTTCGGCATTAGTAAGAATCCCATCACGGAAGCTTTTCAGGGGTTGCCCTAATCCTAAGATACCCCTTTCTCGACTGCGTCTAACCCTTCCGAGGTCGGCTTCAAAAAGGATAACTTCTTCTCCACAAAGCGCCTCATGGATGACTTCACCTTCTGGACCAACCACCATAGATTGACCAACACCGAGAGCGCCCGTGCCGTTAATATCAACCACATAGCTCTGTTGTTGTGCGGCGGTCGCACGCGCCATAGCTTTTTCGACATCCCTATCACATGTATCGGTGAGGGTAGGGTGCAAAATAACCTCAACACCTTCAGCGATCATTGCTCTACTGAGTTCTGGGAACCACATGTCATAGCAGATATAAAGGCCAAATCGACCCACCTCAGGCACATCAAAGAAACAGATATCTGAGCCTGCTTCAACACCTTTCTCAAATGGCAAAAACGGGCATATTTTCTGGAAGCGCGTAATGACTTCACCTGTGGGGGAGATCACTGGGGCAGTATTGAAAACCTTGTCACCCTCGTGTTGATAGATTGACCCTGGTATTAACCAAATACTAAACTCAGCCGCCAGTTCACAAAGGGAATCTTCAACCTCTTCAATCATTGGCCCTGCGTAACCGACGCCGGCCCCGCAGATTGATAGTTCACTGCCGACAATCATTTGAACGAAAGGAAAGCGTCGCATAGTAGACCGTACCTTGTCGCGAAAAATATCAAAATTTTGTCTGTCTTTAAGATTTAGCTGCAAACCAGCAATCGTAAAATGTGTCATGGTAATTTTCCTTATTAAATATCTAGTTCTTTTATTTCACTGCGCTTAGCTGGATAAAAAGCAACGATGGCACAGGCGACTAAACCCATCGTTGCCAGATTGATAATCATCGTAAAATTACCAGTACCAACAACTATCGCGGCAACTAATGGGCCACTGGCTAGGCCCATTTTTGAAATAAAACCTGCAAATATAACTACCTGGCCACGGTCGTCAAAAGTGGCACAGAGGCCCAACAAATAAGGCACAGTAAATGCCCAAGTAATCCCAGTTACTGCATTGGCTAAAAAGTAGGCGGCCGGCAGTTCTGACCAATGAAATAAAAATGTAAACAGTGCGGCGACCGTTGAACCGAGTAATATAGGTATTACTCGGCCATATTTAGTGCCAATGACATAGACTAAAAGAGCCCCGCTGACGGCAATAATGTTGGCGACGGTCAATAGGTTACTTAGATAATCAATGCTATAGCCTCTGTCTTTGCCAAGTTCGATAGCATAGTCGGCGACACCCATATTTGATGACTGAAAGAAAAACAGTGCCATTAAGCCTAGTGCAGTGGGTACCAAGATTATTTTACTGGCAGCACTCACTGAGTTCGAATTTTGATCTTGAAGTTGTTTTTCGCGTTTAGTGTAATCTGGAATAAAGGGAACCATTAAAAGGGTAACCGTACTGAAGACAATGAGTGCACCAAATGCTGCCCCGGGGCCAAATGTTCCGACCAATTTGGGTACAGTAAAGATACCGATACTGCCAAAAGTATATTGAATGGCCACCAGCATACCAAAGACCTTATCGGGACTTTCGGTACGAGCAATAATAGAAAAACCCAAGCCCACTAAAAATCCGCCGATGCTTCCATGAAGAAATCGTACAGCGATCAATGTTTCTGGATCGGTAAGGGAAAAAGATAAGAGATCAACACTGATTAACGAGAGTAAAATAATGTAAGCAGATTGTCGCCAGGGGATGTATTTCACGATAAAAGTAGCTAACAATGCGCCAAAGGCGGCGCCATATTTATTAGCGCTGGTGATATAACCGGCAGTCTCGCGGCTAATGCCCAGCCCGTCAACAAAAGCAGAAAGAAACGCACCTCCTAAATTTACATAAAATAATCCGGCAGTCGCTAGGAATGCTAAGAGCACAGCAACCACAACGCCCTCTTCCGCTACTTTTGGAAGATTACTCAGGGGTGCCTGATTAGTGGTTTTTATATTCATGACAGTTCCTTAACAGATTGGATTGATTTTATGCAGGTGCTGAATAACCTCAGTGAAACGAAACACACCGCTGTCACTAAAGTAATAGTAGGCATCTCCATCGGGCAGCAGGACGACACTAATGCCGCCATAGCCAGACATGAATGGTAGCCATTGACTGTTAGCGCAGTCCAATGATGGCCCCGCATCCCATGCCCAAAAGCCATTGTTAAATTTCAAGTCAGCAGCGCCGGCTGTGACTCCTCGATCCGACACATCTTTTTGCATAGCTCTATCTAGCATCGATTTATCTAGTAGTTTAGTCAGTATGGGATCACTCGCTGACAAGGCACTAGCAAGTTTGGCTATATCGCTTCGCAGCAGCATTAGACCCCAGCCGGTAGAAGGTTGATTCTGTTCGCGGTGGGGCGCATCAAGTAAAGGTGACAACCCTAACTCCGCCCATATCGGCATTAGCAGGTCAGTATAAAAGTCTTTATCTTTCCCCTGCTTTTGTTGCCAAAAATTCTGCATAGCTACGCCCAGAAGCCAGAATTCAGTGGTGTGATACACCCATTGCTCACCCGGCTTAGCTTTTGTTCGATAGCGGTTGCAAGCATGTTCGGTTTTGGCTTCAACCGAGGACTCTTCAAAAAAGGCAAATAGGTGTTTGTCTTCATCCCGATGCGGATATTTACTACCGTAACGGCCGGTGGTGTTGTTTAAAAGATGCTTAAGTGAAATATCACCCCAAGCGACGCATTCAGGGATTAAATCTTTTACCAACAAATTTTGCGCACCTGGGTAAAGCGCTTCTAGGCGCATTAATCCAATACCACCAATAATAGATTTCGCCAGAGAGTAACCTGGTAGGGGGACATGGCTGCAGTCAGAAAAGTTAGCGGCTCTCGTAGGACAACCACTGACATAGTGGGTACCGTCGATCACCGCACCATAAACTGACATTGATGATGGTTCTATATAGGTAGCCTGAGAGAGCACGCTAGGGTCAAGTTTAGAGTCATCCTTTGAGGGGCCGAAAATAGATTCTTCAGGTAGTCGATTTAATAGTTCTTTTGCATACTTTAGGGTGACCGACTTACTTGAGCCAGTTCCTTTATCGAAAATGCTAATATCCGCAAAACCTTGCGCATTAAATTGTAGATATTGGCAGGTTTCTGTGGCTATCTGATAGCCCGCCTGACCACTTTCAATGATAATGGTACCTTGATGGGTACAGTTCTGACCTTTCTCTATTAGAGCGAAAGGCAGTACTAGGCTGATTTTTTCGTTACGAACATACCAAGTGCCCGGCTCAAACATGATATCCCAGCGCTGGTTTGAGGTAAGTTTAAGTCCACGCTGCGCCGGAATAGCTGTACCATCATCTGCAATCACCAGATCAAATTCAGTAGCAGGTAATTTGGCCAATTTATCGCCAGTGGTACGCGTATAGCGAAAATCGTCTTTTAATATTTGAAACTGTTTAACAGTAGACGAACCCATTTTTATAGTGACTTCTGTATCAGCTGCGATCTGCAGGCTGGCCGCTGCCATGCCAATAAAGATCAGCGGCCATAACCACCTGTCTTTTCGGTACATTTTGAGCCGCGAGTTAACTGACATCGATACCCGCCTTTATCAAAATCGTGCTCAGTTCGTCCAGATTCTTGCCATATTGTCGCCACCTATCAACTGATTGAGCATAGACGGGTTGCCTAACTTGAGTCGCGCTAGCGGTGGTAGAAGGTGCTGTGTTTTCGTGAAATTTAAGACAGCCTGATTCCCAATTTAAGCCACAAAAATCTAATACTTTTTTGACTTCTAGTTCTGTGTCGGTGACCAAGTTTTCATAGGCAATCGAGTGAATGACGCCAGGCATAACTGATTGCCAGTGACGCATGAGTCGGTGATACGCCACGTAATATCTACCTAAATCTGTAAGGTTGTAGGAGAACGGGTATATATCTCTAAATTGCTGCTTATAAATAGCCCAGCAAGCAGCCAATGGGTGACGTGTTAAGTTAATGATTTTCGCATTAGGTAAAGCACGATGGATAAGGCCGGCATATAAGAAATTAAACGGTAATTTATCAATAAAATGACTGCCCTCAAATCTCATTGGGCGCGCTTTTTCTAAGTAATGAAACCCCAGTCTATTAACGTCTAATTGGCTGGATAGTCGAATAAGATCAAGAGCGGAAGTGTTTTTGTCACCACTTTGGGTCGAGGACAATGCCATGACTTCTAGACCAAATGCATCTAACTCTCCGGCTGAGGTGATGCTTGAATGGCTATCTAAAATACGTTCTAGTAGCGTTGTTCCAGTTCGTGGTAGTCCAATAATGAAAATAGGTTCTACGCTATCATGCCCCGTCAAATTCTTTAGGAAAAAGGCCTCATTAAAGGTGTGCGTGATCTGTTGTATAATTTTTTCATCAGCGCTTACGTCATAAGACATTGCGTTACGGCGAATATCCGTGCCGATTGTGAGGTAGCGAAAGGACTTATCAGGTTCACTTAAATCATCATATTCTTTAGACAGGGCATAACAGATACCTGACTTGGCTTTATCCTCGATATCTGGATTCGAGTATGCGTTGAGTAATTCTTTTATGTGATTGTGTTCTATCGACTGCTTTCGCAGCGACGAGCGCATGCCCTGAGCTTCAGCATCTAAATAATTTAATGCCAAGCAGGCGTTTAAGCTTTCTTCACATTTATTTATATCGCCTATAAACCTATAGGCTGCAGCTAAATTATAGTGAAGCAAAGAATTATTGGGCTCATCAGACAGAGCGCTGATGTAGTGCTTTATTGCTTCGCTATGCATATGCTCCGCCGAGAGCATTATTGCTATTTTCTCATGTAATGCGGCACTGTCGCATTCTTGTATTGCTAATATTTGAAGATGTTCTAGCACGTCTTGCTGCTGGCCTAGTAGGGAGAAGCATTCAATCCGTTGAATCAGTACACTGGGTTCGTTAGGCTTTATTGAAAGGGCTCGAGATGTTGCAATTAACCCGGCCTCAGGTTTGTTTAAGTGAAGATGAATGCAACCGGCCAGCCACCAGCCTTCAAAAAGCGTCGGAAACTCTGCGTTAAGAGCTCGACAGCCATCGATGGCTTTTTTAATATCATTTTGAGAAAGGGCCTCTTTTGAGAAAGAATATAGTTGTAAAGCGTTTGGTTGCATAACAGGTTTCATTTCACGTTATAAGAACACATCATAAAGCATGTGTATTATTATTTTTAAGGTCGCTGAAGGGTATTCAGCGACCTTAAAAACCTTGTTACTAGAAACGGTAACTCGCTGAAAGACTAATAGTTCTCGGTTGAGTGATGAAATCTTTCTGACCAGTACCATAGAACCCATTGGCAACATCAGATGTCATGTACTCTTCCTTATAGGTTGCTACTGTGCCGCGCTCATTGAAGAGGTTTTTCGCCACCAGTGATGCCGTCCAATCAGCACCTACAAGACTCATGGACATAAACCACAGATCAAAGCCATCTAGAGTGGTGGCCCAGTCGGGGTCTATATTTAGAATAGAGTTTTCGACATCTGACTGATAATAACCATCGATACGGCTGATAAGAAGCAAGCCATTATCTAGGTTCACTTCATACTTAGCGCCGATATTGATGGTATTTTTAGCTGTTCCAGGAAGTTGTGCTCCATTAGTGGCTCGTAATTCTGACTTACCGTCGGTCAAGTCGCTAGCATCGTGAAGATACAAGTCCTCTGTGAGTGAAGCATCAATATAAGTATATCCGCCGAAGAATGTGAAGACTTCAGATACAGCCCAGTTGAACTCAGATTCAAGTCCTTTTGACGAGGCTTCTGATCCATTAGCAACGGCATAATAGGCTCCAGAAGGAGTAGCCACGTTAACCTGCGGGTCTGACCAGTCTACATAGAATGCTGCAATGGTGTAATTTAAATTGTCAGTTTGACCCTTTATGCCTATCTCATAATTAAGAACAGAGTCGCTATCGAAACTGTTCCACTCAGGATCATTGGGATAAGATGGGTCAGGCCTTACTGGCGCAGCGTTTGTGCCGCCACGACGATAGCCCTCGGAAATTGTGCCGTAAATCATGGCTGAGTCACTATAGTCCCATGCTAGGTTGAATCTAAGTAAAGTGTCACTATCCTTGTTAGTGTCGGTCACAATAGGATTACTTAGATACCAGATGGGGAATGATGTCTGGGAGGTCACCTTATCTTTATTGTCGAAATAACGGGCGCCCACAGTAGCCGATAGGGTCTCAGATAGGTCCCATGTTACTTCACCAAATAGAGCAAAATCTTTGAATTCACGCTCATGGGTCCAGTCAAAGGTAATGTTAGTTGTTGGATCATAGTAAAGACCTATGTAGCTATAGGGAGGTGCAGCTAGGAAGCCTTGATAGGGAGCTGGACCACTGGCGGCTGCCCACCATTCTTGGAATCCACGCGCTCTGGTTTGTTGTGCAGCAGAGGCTTCTTGATCCATATAGAAGGCACCCATCGTCCAGTCAAATGGTTGGTCACCATTTGATACAAGGCGGACCTCTTGGACGAATGCTTCTTCTGAATTTTGACGTTCAGCCGCTATGGCCGGACGCGTCATAAGCCCGTAGCCATACCAATATAGCCAGCCTTTTGAAGCGAAGAAGCCTGTATTGTCACTGGTTCCTTCATAGGCGCGCTCGTAGAATGAGGTGCTGGAGCTAAGAGTAGCAAAACCTAAGTCATAGGTCATTTCTAAGCTAGTAAATTCAGACTCATTTGATGAGGGTTCATTGATGACAGCGCCAATTTCATATTCACCGTAGTATTCTCCCCACCCGTCAGGACCAGATGTAGCCTGGCGACGACCGCCATACTCTCCTTCTTGACTCATGTAGGTAAGCACCGCTTCAAAATCATCACCCGGAGTCCATTTTACAGCGGCTCGGGTATAGTCAACTTCAACAGTGTCGGCATCTTCGTTATTAGTATATACAGGACCGCCATAGGCAAGATCATTAGCATCAGCAACGGGAATTCCACTGCTGTCAGTCGCATAGACATTGGCATAGTCAATGACCCCTGCATTATCGATTAAGCCAGTACTAACTCTTATAGCGAGGTCTTCACTAAGTGGAATGTTTAAAACTGCGTCAATACTGAAGTTTTCCCCTTCCGAGCCATCGGTCTGGCCATAAGATGTATTGATACGGCCCTCGAAACCTTCGGCACTTGGTTCATTCATAACAAACCGCACGGTGCCACCCAACGAACCAGAACCATACAAGGTGCCCTGTGGCCCTCGCAGTGCTTCAACTCTCTTAACGTCCTTAAGCACAAAATTAGCAAAAATGGGTGTATCACCCACATAAGTTGATACAGTAGGGTCAGATAGAAAGCGTCTGTCTGTAGCTGAGGGATCAACGTTTAATCCACGAATACTAATAACATTGTTATTTTCCGCAAAGCGGCCACCACCGTCAGCAACGGTGATACCTGGCATGGCGCGCATCAATTCTTGCATATCAACAATATTTGCAGCTTCGATCTCATCACCAGTGATCGCAGAAATATTGAAGGGGATGTCGCTAGCCTTCATATCTCGACGTGTTGCGGTGACAATAATTTCTTCCAGGGACGCTGATTCTTGCGCTATGACGTAAGCTGGCTGATAGAGCATTACTGTTGCTAATGCGACCGCTGAGGCTATTTTGGTTTTATTATGAGTTTTGGCATTGATCATTCGTTTGCTCCCAAATTGCTAAATAATACTCTATGTTGTTGATGCAAAAACCGCTTAGCGATACTGGTGGCCGTATCGTCTGATGGTTAGTTAACAAGCGTGCATAGACCTATAATCATTTATAGTCGGAAATAAATATAAAGTCAACTCTAATTTATTGTCTAAATAACGTCCAGATGCAAGAGGGCAAGGTTATTTGAGTAGTGGTGTTAAGACGAATTTCACATCTTTACCAATGGAATTGCCGAGTTCTGTTATCGACATATCTTTTAAATAGATGAAATTTAGAAATTGTATCCTTTCATTGCGTGTGAGGAAGTTGGACAGGTAAGTTACATCAACAGTAGGGTCTAGCGTTCCATTTTTTTGACAAGCCTCAAGCACATGCAAAATTGCTGTACCTAATCCACCTGCGATGGTCTCAATATATCTTGGTGCTACGGTCTTATCCGAAGTAGTGGCAATATAGGCTATAACATTACCCCATAGTTCACGACTCAGTGTGGATATGGTGTCATGAACATTGGACATAATAACTTCTATCACCAAGTCCACAGGGTGTTCAGAAATTGCGCGATGAGAAAATTCCGAGTCTTTTTCGGCAACGCCGACCTCACCCCGGGCAACAATTGCGAGCAGTAATTCGTCCTTGGAGCCGTAATAGTTATATACCGTCGCCTGAGAGACCATAGCTAAAGCCGCTATTTCCTCAATACTTGCGAGTTCAAAGCCCTTTTCGACAAAAAGATTTTTGGCGGCGATCTCTATTAGTTCCCGTCGTTGGGCTTTCTGCTGTGCTCGTAACTTGGACATGACTTCCCTACTTTCTTGGTCTTACTATGACTGCAATTTTGAACAACGTGTAAAGGTTGGTCGATTGAGAGATTACATTAAATTGCTTCGTTTTCAAACATTATTGGAACTTCAACAGGGTTCGATGTGATTTTTAGCGTTGCAAATTATAAGATGGTTAAATGGGTGCCGTAAAAAGCATCCTGATTCCTACGCGAATTGTTAACTGTAACCACTAACCCTCCGCAGCCCTAGAATCGACAACAATCTGCATAGGTGGAATCTCTCTCAAAGGCTCAGGCTGATTCTCACCCCAGTTCGCCCTATCTCTGACCTTTAGGTAGTAAATCATTGCTGTGACATTACCTTGAGTAGCCTTTTCAAAGAGTGCGTTAGAGACGCTGTGTAAGCCCTCAGCGCGTCCCTTTTTTATAGCCTGCATAAACTGCGGATAATCCTTCTGCTTCTCATAGACAGTTCTTTCACCCAGACCTAGGCAATCAGCTATTTGTGCCACTGTAAGGCCACGAGAAGCCATCTCACGAGCTTGTTCGCAGATAGAGTCAGTTGGTATCCATGCGGGTCTGCCAGTCATAGTGTTTCCTTATTCATTCTTTAATAAATCATCTCATACTAGTCAGGTTGATGTCTAAAACAGCTCATTACACTCTAATGCCCATTGTTCTTCATATTCAGCTAACCATTCTTCATTGGTTTGGTTCTGTACTCTCTTAGTATCATCTATAGGGCTAATAGGATTACTTGTATACTCACTTACTTGTTTACTTATTACGTAGTTATTTACACATGTAGAAGAAATGCTCTCTTGTGTAGACTCCGTAGGGGTTTGATTAACATCCTTATCAGGGGTAGTTATCAGGTTTTTATCAGGAAGTTGTCGGGTAGTTATCAGAGGGTTATCAGGCAAACTCATAGGTCTAAGCGTTCCCGCATCTAATCTAGTTCCCTTTGAAATCTCAGCCATAAATACGATTGATTTCAGCTTACCCATACAATCATGAAAAGATGTCAAACTCCTAGGTAAAGGAAGCAAGGTAGATCGCCACATTTGCATGAAGCCACTATTTGGTTTTGGAGTGAAATGGCCTTTTGGTAAAGGTGAGCCTTTTTTGTGGTTCCTCGTGCTTCTTTGCCTAACTAAATCAGCGTTGAAGAAAACATGATTGCCTAAGCCACTATCATCACAGACAAATTGCATAGTTATACCAGGGTACTTCCCGTTTTCGTAGAGTCCCGCCGAATAAGACACATATCTTAGATTAGTAATTAACAAAATCTTATACCGACCGCGCTATAGGTTCTGAACAGACGTTTTTTGGCTGTTGAGAGATTTATTAGCCTGATAAGGACGAAACCTATGCAATGGGCAGGATTCCGACGAACAAGACGAAATAGAGTCCTTAAAGCCCCTTTCTAGGTGATCTGGAGTGCAACCAACACACTCCGCACATTTGGCTTTTACTGCATAGGCTCTTGAAGAGGGATTAGCTCTAAACTGTCCGATAGGATTAGACCTCTTCATTATGGCCACTCCCTCGGGTGTCTTGATGTCTGCTTTCGACGTAAGCACATATCTCATGTTCCCACCAGCCAGCGCCACGGCCGCCTTCAATAAGCTTTACAGGGGAGGGGAAGCGATCTTGGGATATTAGGTTGTATATATAGGAACGGCTAAATGGGATTAGTTCTTGAACTTGCTTAAAGCGTAATATTCGTTTGGGCTGATTAGTGGTTTCCATGTTTAGTCCTCTAGGTTATTTGTAAACATGGATAGGTATTGTACACATGAGAACCTGAGGGGTTACAAGAAAGACCTTTACAAAAACCATAAAAAAACAAGGCAATTCGTAAAGGTCTTTAGTCTTGATTATGCGTGATGATCATGTTGTCCGTGAGAGCACCATTCATTTGGCCATCAAAAGACACTTGGTGTTTTCTTACCCAACCATCTTGATATCTAGGATTCACTATTGAAAGAATTCTGTGTGTGATTTTGATAGGTAGTCGATTAGCATGGCCATTAACGATGATCAGGAGAACATTACTTAGAATTGCAATCTCTCTTACAAGATTCCTCGCAATTAGCGGTTCTTTATTTTTCATAAGATCAGGAAATTTTTGAGCACATTTGCCTAATGCAATCCTCTTTAGCTCAATTCTTGTATTTAGACTAATCGTTAGCCCTTGCTCATCGAGGCCCATTAGCGCCTCTGCGAATCTTTTTTTGTTCAGGTCACTCGGTAAATTAGCCTTTGCACTTCCAGTTAAAAAGGCGTCATATCCGAATGAGAGAGGATCGCAGTATACGAGAAGCGCACCGGCAAATATTCTCATAAGTACGAGTTTTAACTGAAGTGCCTCAGGAGCAAGGTGGTATTGGCTCCAACGGAGTTTGATATTCTTTTTTTTAGTTAGTACATCTAACATCGGAGTCAAATGCTTTTCACGATTTAAGAAGGTCTCAAAATCTGTACCATGCAGTGCATCTAAATCCCTCTGATAGCGCTGCTTATAATCATCGAGCCTAGTACTAGAATTGGTCAGTAGTAACCTATCCGCACTTCGTTCGAGCTTTGTATACTTCTCTATATAATCTCGGCTTATTTCTCCTATCTCTTTGAGTTCCATCTTAAGGTACGACTCCGTATTGTATTGTGCTCAGAAGTCTATCTTTGATTGCATGGGAGTGCCAAGTGATTTATTAGAGGGGCGGTTTAGGCAGCCTAAATTCGGCTAAGGTGTACCAAAAAGTGTACCAAGATGAATTAAATCATGACAGATATAAAAAAACCCCTGCAAAAACAGAGGCTTAATTAATATATATGGCGGTGGGATAGGGATTCGAACCCTAGTTAGGCTATTAACCTAAGCCAGTTTTCAAGACTGGTGCATTCAACCGCTCTGCCATCCCACCTATTGAAGGCGCGATTATACAGCGCCTTTTTCTACTAACAAGTACCAATTAACCCTTTGGCGTATTTTCTTGCGAAGAAACATCATTTGAAACCGTATTTGGGGTTTCAGACGCAGGCTTCTTGGCCTTAGCCGGTGCTTTTGGCTTGGTGCTAGCACGTTTCTTTCTCGGGTCATTAGATGCCCTTGGTGCTGCTTTGGCCGGTACTGGGGCAGAAGTTGCAGGTTGAGTGGCTGGTGCAGATGCAGCTACCGGCTTCTCACCGCGCTCAGTACTTACTTCAACCTCAGCCTTCGACGTTGGTTTTTTTCGTGGATCGTTACTGGCGCGTGTCACCGTATCTGCTGCAGCGACCTTAGAAGGCTCTTCTTTTTGCTCCTTAGCCACTTTTGGTTTCGCTTTAGCCGCTGGCTTTCGAGTAGCACGAGCTTTCTTAGGCGCCTCTGTGACAGCAGGAGCATCCGCTTGAACGGTAGCGGGTGCTTCTGCAGTATCAGTTTTAGCCACCTTGGGCTTAGCAGGCTTGCGTTTGGCTCTAGGCTTTGGCGCAGCAGTATCGGTAGCTGGTGTAGTCGCTACAACCGAGCTATCAGCGGCTGGGCTTATAGGAGACGATTCATTTGCTGGCTTGCTAGCAACTACAGCTTCTTTTTCAACAGCGGGAGTGGCTGCCTTAGCGTCGGTGGTTGCTGCTGGTGTAGTCAGCGCGTTTGCTTGATCTAACATGTCCTTGGGGACATCCTGACGTTGGCGACGACGACGCGGTGGACGACGTTTGTCATCAGGGCGACGTTGCAGTTGATCAGCAGTTTCTTGTTGCGTTGCACTTTTAACCGGCGCAGTGGTGGTTGGCTCAACCGCTACCTGAGCAGTTTCAACTTGATCCTTCGGCCGGTTATTTCTGTTGCGACGGTTGTTGTTGCGATTTTGATTAGCTCTAGGCGCATTCTTTTGATCGCTGGACTGCTCGTTAGTCGTTACGGGTGCATTCGTACTCGTAGTGTCCTTATTGGCTTCGGTATCACGATCATTGGCGCGCGGATTATTCTGCCGGCCGCGATTATTTTGGCCACCACGAGTTCGATTTTGGTTATTTCGATTGCGGTTGCGATTATTGTTATTGTTCGGCCTCGGCTTCTTTTCTTCTTCTTTAACGGGCTCTACGGTCTCTCCAAACATGCTTGCCCACAGACGCTTGACTAATCCGGGGCTCTTCTCTTTAACGACCTCAGGAGTGGCAATAACGGGTGCTGGAGTAGAAGGTATCATGGTATTAACAGCTGGTTTTGGCAAATTTTGAGGCGTAGCTGTGTCTGTTACCACCTCTTCTTCCGATTTACTCAGCTCATTTGCAAGGCGATAGCTGAAGTCAGAGTCGTCTTCATCCTGGTTACGGATTCGAACAACCTCAAAATGTGGAGTCTCCATCTCTGTATTGGGTAATACAGTCACCTTAATTTTATTGCGTGTCTCTATGTCAGACACTTCTTTGCGCTTCTCATTGAGTAGGAAGGTGGCCACAGGCACGGGCACAATAGCTCTGATTTCGCGGCTAAATTCTTTTTGTGCTTCTTCTTCAACCAATCTCAATATTGATAGTGCTAAAGATCGAGTACCACGAATGGTGCCTTGACCCTTACAGCGTGGACACGTACGAGACATGGTTTCTTCTAGTGACGGACGCAACCGCTGGCGAGACATTTCAAGTAAGCCAAATCGAGAGATACGACCCACTTGAACGCGAGCACGATCAACTTCAAGTGCATCACGCATCTTATTTTCAACTTCTTTTTGATGGCGAGTATTAAGCATATCAATGAAGTCAATCACGATGAGGCCGCCGACATCTCTCAAACGAAGTTGACGAGCAACCTCTTCTGCAGCTTCTTTGTTAGTATTAAACGCAGTTTCTTCGATATCACCGCCTTTAGTTGCGCGGGCGGAGTTAATATCTACAGAGACCATGGCCTCAGTAATGTCGATAACAATAGACCCGCCAGAGGGTAGGGTGACTTCTCGACAGAATGCCGTTTCTATCTGGTTTTCAATTTGATAGCGGTTGAAAAGCGGTATTTCGTCCTGGTAAAACTTAACTTTACTCGTAAAGTCCGGCATGACCGTCTTTATAAAAGCCGCAGCGAGGGCGTAGGCTTCTTCACCATCAACAATGACTTCCCCAACATCCTGTCTCAGATAGTCGCGAATGGCGCGAACAATCACGTTGCTCTCTTGGAATAGAAAGTGAGGTGCCTTGGCTTTACTGGATTCTTCGGTAATTGTATTCCAAAGCTGGAGTAAGTAATTGAAATCCCACTGAAGCTCTTCGGTTGCTCGACCGATACCTGCGGTGCGAACAATAGCACCCATACCGTCTGGAATGTCTAAACCGCGCATGGCTTCGCGTAGATCTGCGCGCTCATCACCTTCGATACGGCGTGAGATTCCACCAGCACGTGGATTGTTAGGCATAAGCACCAAGTAGCGGCCAGCCAAACTTATAAACGTAGTCAGAGCTGCGCCTTTGTTGCTGCGTTCTTCTTTTTCAACTTGAACAACGACTTCCTGACCTTCTCTAAGGGCGTCCTGGATGCGAACTTTGCCGCCTTCTGAGGCGCCTTTTTTGAAGTATTCTCTGGAAATTTCTTTTAATGGCAGAAACCCATGACGTTCTGCGCCGTAGTCCACAAAGGCCGCTTCTAGGCTGGGCTCTACGCGGGTGATTCTACCCTTATAAATGTTGGATTTTTTTTGCTCTCTAGTTCTATTTTCAATATCTAGATCATAGAGTCGCTGGCCATCGACCATAGCTACACGCACTTCTTCTGTGTGCGATGCATTGATTAACATACGTTTCATAATTCACCTTTACTCGTTGGTTTGAGAGAGTGCCAGTGGATACGAAAGGGGGAATATAGGTGACGAAAACAAGAGGTACATAAAACAGAAACACACACCTATAGATGCTATCTTAGGTGCAATGTTAATCTGGCTTACTGTCTTTACATCTCCCAATGAGCGACACGAGGTGCCTAACTATTGTTGAGTGTACAAACAAACCAATCTTACTTTAGGTTAGCGAATTAGAGGGCTAAGGAGCAACTTGTTACATATTCACATCGCAATTTACTGGGATGTTGGCAATAACTTATCGCCTTTGAACTATTGCAAATCTTTCTCTAAATCCACTAGAATTTTCGTACTTACTTGGCCTACCACTGTTTATCAACGCGCTTTAAAACAAGTATTGCCGATTGTGTAATCGACTACCATCGCGGCAGTGGAGTGCCTAAAACCTTTGTCTCTTTCGGACCATTACTGGCTGAGCTCACTCAGCTATTGTTTGCTTCCTGCTTTATATTTAGCAGGAAGCCATGTGTTTGTTGCCTAAACTATTTCAGGCTATTAACTATGCCGTCGTCGTACGTCTTTTCGACGCAGCGCTCTCACAGCGGACGCAATATAACAACAAACAGCTGATGGCACAAACTAAAGCTTGTAATAAGGTAGGTTTATCTGAGTCAGCTCGTTACAATGCGCAGCTTTAACAACCTATGAGTCTGATTTTCGTGGAAGAAACGTCTAAGTTCGATAAGGTGTCCTTTGTAGAGGTAGGCGAAGAACATGCCGGTCAGCGGTTGGATAATTTTCTTATACGCCATCTAAAGGGTGTACCAAAGTCGCGTATTTATAATCTCCTGCGCAAGGGAGAGGTGCGTGTCAATAAAGGCCGAGTTAAACCGGATACTCGAGTAAAAATTGGCGATCTGGTAAGGATAGCGCCGATTCGAGTTGCGCAGCGTGGCGTTGCACCGACAGTGGGCAAAGATCTAAAAAATTACTTGTCGGAGAATATTTTATTTGAAGATGAAGGGCTGCTTATTTTTAACAAGCCAACTGGATTAGCGGTACATGGCGGTAGTGGCGTGTCCCTAGGCGCCATTGAAGCGTTTAGGGCAGAGCGGCCAGAGCAGCGCTTTTTGGAGCTGGTTCATCGGTTAGATCGAGACACGTCAGGGTGCTTAATGTTTGCTAAAAAACGTAGTGTCTTACTTGAACTACAAGCGGCCATGCAGCGTAATCAGATTACTAAAAATTACCAAACATTGGTCATGGGCCATTGGCCCAAAGGGAAGACTACCGTTAACGCACCGCTACGCAAAAACCAAGTTTCCTCGGGTGAGCGTATTGTTAAGGTAGACGTGGAGGGGAAAGCCTCAGTGACCCACTTTAAGATTATCGAGCGCTATAAGCAGGCAACGTTAATGGACGTATCCTTGGAGACGGGCAGAACTCATCAGATCCGAGTTCATTGCCAGTTTTCTGGTAATCCGGTGGCTGGGGATGAAAAATACGGTGATAAAGACTTTAACCTGGCTATGCGTAGTTTAGGTGGCAGGCGCCTGTTTTTACATGCGAAGAGCTTACGATTCAAGCATCCCTTGTCTAATGACTGGGTCGATGTCGAAGCACCTATCCCCGCAGATTTAAAAAGATTGCTCGGCAATCTGTCTTAGCCGTTTTAAGGAATTAATTATGCTAAAGCTCGTTATTTTTGATTGGGATGGAACACTTTGCGATTCTGTTACTCGTATTGCTAGTTGTATACAGTTGGCGGCGGCTGAAAATCAGATGGACGTCCCCTCAACGCAAGCTGCCGCAGATATCATCGGTCTTGGCCTTCCTGAGGCTACCAATCGCCTATTTCCCGGCATAAGCAAGGAGCAGGCGACTATCTTCACTGCATCCTATTCGGCTCAGTTTCGAGCTCAAGATAGCGTTCCCAGTCAATTTTTTGAGGGTGTTGACGAAACCTTGGCTCAACTTCGCGCCAATGGTTATCTACTGGCTGTGGCCACAGGCAAAAGCAGGGCTGGCCTGGACAGGATTTTGGCAGCGCTGGGTATGACTCACTTTTTTGATGCTTCTCGATGTGCTGATGAGACGCTGTCAAAGCCGAATCCGCTAATGATCAATGAGCTGCTGCATGAATTGTCAGTTAGCCCCGATGAAGCTGTGATGGTGGGCGATACCGAATTTGATTTAGACATGGCGCAGCGGGCAGGTGTACGATCAATTGCGATGACTTATGGGGCCCACTCAGAGAAGCGCTTGGCTGTCTTTGATCCTATTGTTTGTCTAGATAACTTTCGTGGTATAAAAAAATACCTACTATAATTAATAGCTTATGATTCACATCTTATTCTATTTGCTAGGTATTTTTACCCCAAATTTAGTCAGTAGCGAGCACACATCAATGAGCGGCAAGCCAATTAGCGAGGTGGGATCTGTGCTCTCAATACTTGTAAATAGGCTAATACCCAAACCCTCTGCCTTAAAGCTTCCTGCGCAATCATAGGGCTCTTCTGTTCGCAGATATAATTCGATGTCTTGCTCGGACAGGGTTCTGAAGATTACTTTGGTTGAGTTTACGCCGCTGTAGCGCTCAATGTGACCATTTAAGCTACAGCGTACGATGGCCAGCCCACTGTGAAAGATGACCTCACGACCAGATTGATGCTTAAGTTGTTGAACCGCTAGGGCGTGGCTTCCTGGTTTGTTGATTGCCTCACCGTTAATATCTGCGATTTGGTCAGCACCAATCACGATTGTGCCGATATTTTTACGGGCGATGGCTTTTGCTTTTGTTAGTGCTAGCCGCTCGGCGGCCTGTATCGGCAGTTCTCCCTCCGCCGCATACTCATCGATGTTCGGATAAGCAATTTCAAAGGGTAGTGACAATCGATGTAAAAGAGCGGCTTTATACTTTGAGCCTGAAGCAAGAATAATGTGGGTCATAGTGGTTTTCAATTTAAGTGACTATTTATCGTGGTTAACCGAAACGCTTTACCTAAATATTAGGGTTAGCGGACATTCTAAGCGCCTAGACTACTTTAAAGTACTGAAATTACCCAATTTTCTTTGACAGGTCATAGTCTTGTGCCTATCATGCGCGGCTAAAAGAGATTGACCTGATTTTATGGCACTGCCAACGCACATTGACCCGCGAAAACTTGCTTTGCAAGGCTATCTTCTTGAAGGAGAGGTTAAGACCGATAGTCTACCAAGGCTAGCTTCGTCTGTTTCAGCAATTTGTTCGCCGCTAAAGGCGGCAGTTCAGTTTGAACTAGATGAATCTCGAGCAAAAGTGGCCCACGGAACGGCAGATGTTACAATTGACGTTATTTGTCAGCGTTGTCTAGATACAGTGCAGATTGACCTTCACGCGGACTTTGCTGTTCAGGTGATTTGGTCTGAAGACCATTTGCACAGGGTCGCAAGCAACTACGAGCCTTGGTTGGTGGTCGACCGAATGGCAAGTCTCAGTGAGTTACTTGAAGACGAGATTTTATTGGCTCTACCATTAGTAAATTATCACAAAGTGGGCGAGTGCACGGGAGATACTTTTTTAAATGAAGTAGCTTCTGAACCCGATGGTACTATCAGCGATAGTCCATTTAGTATTTTGGAGCAGTTAAAGCAAAAGCGATAACTGTAAAACATTTTTATTAGGAGTATGTTATGGCTGTTCAAAAAAGTCGGAAAACACGTTCAAAGCGCGGAATGCGTCGTTCACATGATGCATTAACCGAAGCAACTGTATCTACTGATTCTGTAACGGGTGAAAGACACTTGCGTCACCACGTGACAGCAGATGGATTCTACCGCGGCGAAAAAGTCGTAGAGACCAACGCCGACTAGGTACTGTTTTGGCGAGTTTAATTAGGGTTGCAGTAGATGCGATGGGTGGTGAATTTGGCCCACCCGTTGTCGTGCCTGCACTGATTGCTTGTCTTCGCAACAATACGTCTGTTACAGCATTAATCTTCGGCGATAAGCAGGCTATAGATAAAGAGTTAGTCGGTTTTGGTCTCTCTTCTGTACGCAATCGAATGACGGTGATTCACTGTGCTGAGGTCGTTAGTGACTTTGACAGACCCTCAGTTGCAGTAAGGTCTAAAAGAGATTCGTCAATGGGCCGGGCGGTAAAAGCCGTCGCTGAGCAAGATGCAGACGCCTGCATTAGTGCTGGAAATACTGGGGCATTAATGGCCCTCGGTCTTTTTAATCTTAAAACTTTGCCTGGCATTTCTCGTCCAGCAATTTGCACCACTTTCCCCACCGTTCGTGGCCGCACCTATGTGTTAGATCTTGGTGCAAACATTGAGTGCTCTGCAGAGCAACTCCACCAGTTCGCCGTACTAGCCAATTTAACCTCTCAACAACTGGATAAAAATCCTAGTCCTACTATTAGACTCTTAAACGTGGGCGTCGAAGAAACTAAAGGTGGTGACCAACTGCAAAAAACCGCGAGTTTGCTGGAGCAAGACGATAGCCTTAATTATGCTGGTTTTGTCGAAGGAGACGGGATTTTTGAAGGGCTATCCGATATTGTTGTCTGTGATGGATTTAGTGGCAACATTGCGCTTAAGACTTCTGAAGGTTTCGCAAGCATGATTGCGGTACTGCTGGAAGATTTGTTTAGTAAAAGCTGGATAGCGCGAGTTTCTTTGATTTTAGTAAGCCGCTCTTTTAAAGATCTCAAGGCCAGATTAGACCCCGCTTTTTATAACGGCGCCTACTTGCTGGGTTTAAATGGTGTCGTCGTTAAAAGCCACGGTAGCGCTTCCAAAAAAGCCTTTGGGCATGCCTTGGATGTCGCCATATTAGCCGCCGAAAGGAACTTACCAAAGGCGTTAGCGCCGCTACTAGAATCCAAACTTACGAAGCTTAACAAGGAGTAGTTCCAGGGTATGAAAAATAACTTAGCATTCGTTTTTCCAGGGCAGGGGTCGCAAAAGATTGGCATGCTCAAAGAGTTAGGTGACGCACATAATGTTGTTTTGGACACTTTCGCTGAAGCGTCTTCGGTGCTCAATTATGATCTCTGGAAACTTGTCCAAGAGGGTACCCAAGATGAAATAAACCTCACTGAGAGGACTCAGCCCCTATTGCTGACCTCAAGTGTAGCCATTTGGCGCCTATGGGAGGAGATGCAAGGTCCCGTGCCCGCACAGCTTGCAGGCCACAGTTTGGGTGAGTGGTCCGCGCTGGTGTGTGCTGGTGTTCTACGCTTCGCTGATGCCGTTTCGATTGTTAAGGCGCGAGGCTCCTATATGCAAGATGCCGTCCCTGTGGGAGTTGGTGCTATGTCTGCCATTATTGGTTTGGATGATGAGGCTATAGGGACAGCATGTACTGAGGCCCAACGTTTTGGAGTTGTCGCCGCGGTTAATTACAACGCACCTGGACAGGTTGTTATTGCAGGGGAAGTTAAAGCTGTTGAGCAAGCTATGTCGTTATGCAAGGCCGCCGGTGCTAAGCGCACATTACCATTGCCTGTTAGCGCACCTTTTCACACGTCGCTTATGAGGCCTGCGGCTGAACGTCTAACTGCACTGGTTGAGTCGACTGTCTTTAGTTCACCAGTGATCCCAGTAATTCACAATGTTAATGGGCAGGTGCAGGCTGATACAAAAATCATCAAAAGCCTTATGATTGAGCAAATTTATAGCCCAGTCCGTTGGGTTGACTGCGTGCTAACGTTACGTGATCGAGGTGCCGAGCATCTCATCGAATGTGGTCCCGGAAGGGTCTTAAATGGCCTATCTAAGCGAATTGATCGTGAATTGAGATCATTTGCTACCGATGATATAGGTAGTCTTGAAAATGCATTGGCGTCAATAAAATAACTTATCGTAGGTAACTTACATGAATGAACAATCTAAAGTAGCGCTTGTAACGGGTGCCAGTCGTGGAATTGGAGCGGCGATAGCAGAATCATTGGGGCTAGCCGGATATACCGTGATTGGAACAGCAACATCGCAAGCTGGAGCGGACGGTATTTGTGCGCGTTTTGAGTCCTCTAAGATCAATGGTTCAGGTATGGTCCTAAATGTGACTGAGCCTGATTCGATCAATAGCCTCCTGTCGTCGATCATCGAAAAATTTGGTGCACCTACTATTTTGATTAATAACGCCGGTATCACCAAAGATAATCTTTTGCTGAGGATGAAAGAGGAAGAGTGGTTAGATGTGATCAATACCAATTTAACCTCGGTATTTAGACTTTCAAAAGCCTGCGTTAGAGCGATGACTAAGGCTCGCTGGGGACGTATTGTGACAATTAGTTCAGTTGTGGGCTCTATGGGTAATGGTGGCCAGAGTAATTATTCTGCGACTAAAGCGGGGGTCGAAGGGTTCAGCCGTGCGCTAGCAAAAGAGCTTGGCTCGCGAAGCATTACTGTAAATGCAGTAGCGCCGGGGTTTATTGAGACCGACATGACCAAAGAACTTCCTGATGAAAATAAGGCAGCAATGCTTGATCAAATTCCACTTGCTAGACTTGGTGCACCGAGTGAAATTGCGGCAGTTGTTAAGTTTCTTGTTAGTGATGCCGCTGGCTACATCACCGGAGAAACCATCCATGTAAACGGTGGTATGTACATGTCTTAGAAGGCCGATTTTATTAATTACATGACATTTTTTTTAATAGACACTAGCAATTTCGGATTTGTAAGGTAGAATGCCGTTCCTAGCGACAATGATTGTGGCTAACTAGTCAGTTGACTGTGTAGCAAGAAAACCATCAGATCCCTTATATGGAGTGGACCAAAGATGAGTAATATTGAAGAACGCGTTATAAAGATGGTTGCCGAGCAACTTGGTGTTAAGGAAGAAGATGTCAATATTACGTCTTCATTTGTTGAAGATCTTGGTGCAGATTCGCTTGATACTGTCGAGTTAATTATGGCGCTGGAAGAGGAGTTTGATGCTGAAATTCCGGATGAAGAAGCAGAGAAAATTGCGACGGTTCAGGACGCAATCACCTACATCAACGCGAATAGCTAGAACTCAAAATATTAAAGACCGTCCTAATTGGGCGGTTTTTTTTTGCCTCAAATTTCTGTTTAATAGACCTATGGATAATGGCGACGATTTATTAGTGGATTCTGACGATTTCAAATGGCGCGAGGATGACCTGCGACTGCCATTTTCAGATCGTGGGCTTGCCTATGGGCATGGTGTGTTTGAGTCCATGCTGTACAGCGATGGTCGGATTGCGCTTGAAGATCTCCATCTCGATCGTCTGATTATAGGTGCCCAGCGCCTGGGTATATCGGTTAGTCGCACAAAGGTTGTGTTATCTCTTAATAGTTTTTGCGCTAGGCTAGTGCTTGAGCAGAGAGACAGTTGTGTCATAAAACTTATTCTTACCGCGGGTAGCGGTGGTAGGGGGTATATAAACCCCGACGAAATGAATCCGCGCTTAATTGTCATAGACAGCCCAACGCCAGATGACCTTGATGAGCAAAGAACTGCAGGGATCAGCCTATGGCGCTGTAGTAGTCAATTATCAGTTAACCCCCAGCTCGCAGGTATAAAGCATCTCAATCGACTAGAACAAGTGCTTGCGCGTAACGAATTGCATCGCCAGGACTGCAGTGACGGTTTGATGTTCGATTATTCAGGTTGTTTAATTGAAACCACCTCGGCCAACGTTTTCGTGAAAACCCGATCAGCAGGATGGATTACTCCAAGCCTTTTGAATGCGGGAGTCGCTGGGGTTATGCGATCTATAATGATCAATACGCTGTTTCCAAGCTTAAACATTGCTCTGGAGGTAAGATCAGTGCATGAGACCGAGGTAGCAGAGATAGAGGAAATATTTGTCTGTAATTCGATTAGAGGGATATTGCCGGTCAATGGTGTGGCCAGTCGGGATGATGTTATGGCCAACTATGCCATAGGAAGTGTAACTCGGGATCTGCAAACTATGCTGTGTCGACTTTATCCGTGCTTTGCATGAATAAGCTAATCCTGCGTGTTAGTTTATGGACTTTTCTCGCTGCATTTTTGGGCGGTGCCTTGGTTTATGGCTTCATCGCTCAACACATGGATAATACTGTCAACTTAGGCGCCTCACAGCAAGAGCGAGTCGTTTGGGCCATCGCCAAGGGGAGTAACTTAAGTCAAGTCAATAGACAGTTGTCGGTTGAAGGAATAATCTCCAATCCAAAAGTCATGTCCGCTTACGCCACTCTCTTTTCTCAAACGGAGATACAGGCTGGGGATTATTGGATAACGTCGGAAGACACCGCTAGGTCTCTATTGGCAAAATTTAATAGTGGCGACGTGGTTCGTCGAAGTATTACGTTTCCCGAAGGGTGGTCGTTTAAGCAGTGGTTGACGCATCTGTCTAGTATTGACCAGTTTCAGTCCAGTGATAGCGTCGAATTGGGGTATCTGCTTAAAATGGCGGGTATAGAGGTAGCTAATCCGGAGGGTTGGTTGTTCCCAGATACCTATCGTTATACTTCAGCGGATTCGGTGGTTGATATATTAAAACAGGCTCATCGTAAAATGCAGGAGACTCTGTCCTTAGAATGGAAAACTCGACAGCCAAATCTTCCCTACGATACAGCCTATGAAGCCCTGATTATGGCGTCTATTATTGAGAAAGAAACCGGTTTGGTCAGCGAACGCGCTCAGATAGCTGGGGTTTTTGTTCGTCGCCTTAAAACGGGTATGCGACTGCAAACTGACCCAACAGTGATTTATGGCATGGGTGATGAATACCGTGGGAATATTAGGCGTAGCGACCTGAAGGCATTTTCACCTTATAACACTTACAGGATTAATGGATTACCGCCAACCCCGATCGCTATGCCAAGTGCTGATGCGATTCGTGCCGCACTTCACCCCGAGGAGGGTTCTAGCCTATACTTCGTAGCCAGGGGCGATGGCGGACACTATTTTTCAAATACCCTCGAAGAACATAACAAAGCAGTGCAGAAGTACCAAATTGAATATCGTAAGAAAGAATATCAGTCTTCACCCCAATAACTCAGAGTAAAAGTAGGTAATAAATGCACGGTAAGTTCATCACTATTGAGGGCACAGAAGGGGTTGGTAAAACGACCAATATTGAGTTTATCCAAGCTTGGTTGAATAGCCGTAAGCTTGACTTCGTCTCCACCCGCGAGCCCGGAGGAACGCCTCTCGCAGAGCAAATTCGAGAGTTGCTCTTAACCCCTCGCAAGGAAAAGGTTTCTAACTCTGCTGAGTTATTATTAATGTTCGCCGGACGAGCGCAGCATTTAGACCACGTAATACTGCCAGCCATCCAATCCGGCCGTTGGGTTCTATGCGACCGATTTACTGATGCAACATACGCCTATCAAGGCTATGGGCGAGGTATGGACAAAGCGTTAATTGCCCAGCTGGAACAGTTAGTTCAGGCTGACTTGAGACCGAATTTGACTTTGATTCTAGACATTCCCGTTGAGATTGGTCTCAAGCGCGCAAGCCAGCGGAGCACCCCAGATCGTTTCGAGCGAGAGCAAACAGAGTTCTTTGAGCGAGTTCGTCAGGGTTACCTCAGCATAGCGACAGAAAGCCCTGAACGCTGTGTTGTTATCGATGCTTCCCAGCCTCTTGAAGATGTTCAAAGAGATATTGCCGAGGCATTAAATGACTTCTTAGCTCGGGAGCAGAGCTGAGATGGATGGCGTTAATTCGGGTCTCGCATTACCGCTGCCTTGGCATGAAGCTGTATGGGCTGATTTAAACAAGGCAATAGACCAGGGTAGGATGCCGCATGCCATCATGATTAGCGGGCCTAGCGGAATTGGTAAACAACGTCTGGCCACAGCGTTGGCCCAGCGATTACTCTGTTCCGCGGAAATGAATAACTACGCCTGCGGTGCGTGCAAGAGCTGCCAACTTCTGTCGGCTGGGTTTCACCCAGATTTGTCGGTCTTAGAGCCCGCCGAGGAGGGTAAGGATATTCTGATTGGTGACGTTCGGAAATTGTGCAGCACCTTAGACAAGACGGCTCAACAGGGTGGTTGGAAGGTCGCTATTATTACCCCCGGCGAAGCAATGAATATAAGTGCTTCAAACGCGTTATTAAAAAGCCTCGAAGAGCCTCAGGGGAAGACGCTCCTCGTTTTGGTGTCCCATAGGCCAAGTTTACTATCAGCGACTATCAGAAGTCGCTGCCAAAAGATGTCACTGCTTACACCAGTTCTAGACGCTGCTCGCCAATGGTTGGGCGAGGTCTCTGGGCAAGACTCAAATGTTGATAAGGCGCTTGAGGTTGCTGCCGGTCGTCCTCTTTTGGCATTACAGTATATTCAAAGTGGAACACTTCAGGATCAACAGTCTTTTCAGGGTGTGATAGAAGCAGTACGACGCAGTGAACTTTCCTTTGTTGATGCCGCCCAGCAGTGCAGTAAGCTCAATCCCGCTATTGCGCTTGAGTGGTTCATGACTTATTTGCATCTTGCTGTTACACAGGATGCAGCGGTTCAGTCGAACCAAAATGTTTATTTATTTCTTGATCGGCTCAATCATATGCATCAAATGATTGTCTCTGGCAGTACTGTTAACCAACAGTTGCTTTGGGAAGAGCTTTTGATGAGTTGGGGTCAAGTTTTTTCAAAACGATAGGGCTTACTCTAAGCCGCTTGTTAAGCGTTCATTCAGGTAAATAGTCAATATGTTAGTAGATTCTCATTGCCACCTCGATCAGTTGGATTTAAGTGCTCGGGACGGAGGCCTTGATGGGGTTATAGCGGATGCTCGGGCCAAAGGAGTTCAGCAAATACTCAGTGTTGCGGTTGACCTTAACTCGTCAAAAACACTGCCAGGGTTGACGGAAAAGTATCCTAATGTGTACACCTCGGTTGGCGTTCACCCATTACACAAGGACTTTAGTTCTGTCCCTTCGGTAGAGGAGCTGGTTACCTTGGCGGGTATGCCTGGCGTTGTTGCCATTGGTGAGACAGGGCTAGACAACTTTTATAGCGCTGACACTATTGAATGGCAGCGGCAAAGTTTTATTAATCACCTAAAGGCTAGCCAGCAATGTGGCAAACCGGTGATTATTCATACTCGAGATGCGGTTGATGAAACCATCGCCTTGCTCAGGGAATACCGTTCCCCAGCCGCTGGGGTAATGCACTGCTTTACTGAATCTTTAGACATGGCCAAAGCGGCGCTTGATCTTGGCTTTTATATCTCTTTTTCAGGAATTATCACTTTTAAAAGTGCAGCGGATTTGCGCGCGGTAGCGGCTGAGATTCCCGCAGATAGAATTTTAGTGGAAACGGATTCACCTTGGCTGGCACCGGTTCCTCACCGAGGTTTAAAAAATGAACCGCAGTATGTCGTTGAGGTGGCCCAGCGTCTTGCAGAAATTCGCGGTATTGAAGTAGACGAATTAGCAAAAATAACCACGCAAAACTTTCAGCGACTGTTTAAACTACCCGCTGTTTGAAGCCGATAAACAGATTTAGAGTATTTTATGATTAACACAGATCAGCAGTCGCCCTCACAATTTATTATTAGAACGTTTCCAGTGGGACCTTTACAGTGTAATTGTTCCATTATTGGCGACCGGCTCTCGTCGAAGGCGTTGGTAGTTGATCCCGGTGGCGATGCAGAGCAAATTCTAGGATTAATTAATGAGCTTAATCTAACGGTAGTGGCCATTATTCATACCCATGCGCATTTAGATCATATTTTAGCATCCGGTATTATTAAAGAAGCTACTGGCGCGCCCATATACCTCCATGAAGGCGATAAGTTTCTTTGGGACATGGTTGAGCAACAGTGTGCAATGTTTGGGGTTCCTGCAATTACACTTCCTGAGCCGGATGGTTTTATTAAGGACGATCAAGCTCTAAACTGCTGTGGAGGTGTCGCCATACATACACCTGGCCACACTCCAGGTTCCGTGAGTTTCTGGTTTGAGGAATATAAAACACTCATCGCGGGAGATACACTTTTTCAGGGTAGTATTGGTCGGACTGATCTACCTGGGGGTAACTTCGATCAAATTATCACCTCGATAAAAGAGCGTATTTATTGTCTGGATGACCAGGCGTTGGTGGTCACAGGGCATGGGCCCAATACTGTCATAGGTAGTGAAAAGGTGAGTAATAGCTTCGTTCGTGGGTAAAAAAACGTATTGAATTTACTGTTAAGGAATAAAAATGAAACAACAATTAGTTACCATGCTGGAACTGCAAAATAACATGAACGCCAAGGTGCATGCGAACTGGAAAGAGCAGGAGTTCGAGTGGTACCGCGCAATCTGGGTTGAATGTGCAGAACTTTTGGATCATTACGGCTGGAAGTGGTGGAAGAAACAAACCCCTGATGTCGATCAAATCGCTCTCGAGTTAGTTGATATTTGGCACTTTGGATTGAGTTTGATGCTTCTCACTGGAGATTCTTCCGAGGACATTATTAAGAGGGTCGAAACAGCTTTTGCAGAACCGGAGTCTGGCGCTGACTTCGCCACTGATTTGGAAGACTTTACCGAGCACACACTAGCGACAAAGGACTTTGATCTTGATGGCTTCGCCCGTTTAATGGTCGGTATTAAAATGGACTTTGAAACGCTCTATGTAGGTTATGTGGGTAAAAATGTACTCAATTTCTTTCGCCAAGATAATGGCTATAAAGATGGAAGCTATGAAAAGCAGTGGGCCGGGGTGGAAGACAATGAACATCTTGTTGATATTGTTGCCGATCTGGACACATCCTCAGCGAGCTTTGCGGATGATCTGTACATAAAAATGAATGATCGCTACTGTGAACTCTGCAAGTAATCTGCATGAGTATTTTCTTGATCAATAGTATTCATAATGACGTCTAGTAATGCATTTTTTTGAGCCCTCCGTATAATGGCGGGCGTTTAACCAACCAACAAACACATTGGAGACAAACTGTGACTTCACCCGTTCGCGTTACTGTAACTGGAGCAGCAGGCCAGATTAGTTATTCCCTATTGTTCCGCATCGCCGCTGGCGAAATGCTTGGACCTAACCAACCTGTTATTTTACAGATGTTGGAAATTACCCCAGCGCTAGAGGCTCTTAAAGGCGTCGCGATGGAACTAGAAGACTGCGCTTTCCCACTGTTAGCGGGCATGGTTTGTACTGACGATGCGAGTGTAGCGTTTAAAGATGCCGAATACGCCTTGCTAGTAGGCGCACGTCCTCGTGGACCCGGTATGGAGCGTAAAGACCTTCTAGAAGCAAACGCGGCAATCTTTTCTGCACAGGGAAAGGCATTAAATGATAATGCGTCTAAGGCCATCAAGGTGCTGGTTGTCGGTAATCCCGCAAATACCAACGCTTTAATTGCTCAACGTAACTCGCCTGATATCAATCCTCGGCAATTTACTGCTATGACACGGTTAGACCACAACCGAGCGTTGAGTCAAATTGCCAATAAAACCGGTACTACCATCAATGATGTTACCCATATGACTATTTGGGGTAATCACTCAGCGACTCAATACCCTGATCTTCATGAGACTAAGGTCGCAGGTAAACCTGCTATCGATATGGTCGACCAAGATTGGTATGAGAATGACTTTATTCCGACTGTTCAACAGCGCGGCGCAGCGATCATTAGTGCTCGTGGTGCCTCCAGTGCTGCCTCGGCAGCGAATGCTGCAATCGCTCACATGCGTACCTGGGCTTTGGGAAGTACAGAGGGTGATTGGGTTAGTATGGGTGTTTATAGTGACGGCAGCTATGGCATTGCAGAAGGCTTAATTTACTCATTCCCATGTGTCTGTAAAGACGGCGATTGGTCAATTGTGCAGGGTCTGGAGATTAATCAATTCTCGCGTGAAAAAATGTCTGCTACGGAGCAGGAGTTGGCCGAAGAGCGAGATGCGGTTCAGCATTTATTACCCTAGTTCTTGTTTGCAACGTTGTAAAATTAACGCCATCGAGTTACCCCTCGATGGCGTTTGTGCATCGAAGGGGCAATTGATGCGATGAATTGCTTGTTACTCGTGGTTTTTGTCACATTAACCGCTGGAAATTTGATACGATCGCGGTCAGGTAAACGGCATAAAAAGGTATCTGTGTGGCATTTTTAAAAGTTGGCGAGCAAGCGCCCAAATTTTCATTAGCTAACCAGCGTGGTGAGCTAGTAACTTTAGAGCAGTTCAAGGGTGATAAGAATATTGTTGTCTACTTTTACCCGAAAGCGATGACTCCGGGCTGCACCGTGCAGGCCTGCGGCATACGTGACACTAATGCCGAGTTTACAGCTCTAGATACAGTGGTTATTGGGGTTAGTCCTGACTCAGTGGATAGACTCGTCAAGTTTGAAGATAAGCAAGAGCTCAATTTCATGCTGTTATCCGATGAGGACCATAGTGTCATCGATAGCTTTGGCGCCTGGGATCTGAAGAAGTTTATGGGTCGAGAATTCATGGGTGTTCTAAGATCTACCTTTATCATCGACAAGCAGGGAGCAATCGTTCACGTGATGGCCAAGGTAAAAACCAAAAGTCATCATGAAGATACTTTGCAATGGGTCCGTGAGAACCTTGCCTAAAATATTGCTAAACAGTCGTGCGAATCAATCGATCAATCAATCAAGTTAACTTAATTTAATTTAATAAAGGAAAAATCAAAAATGTTTTTTGTCTCTAATGCTTATGCCCAGTCAGCCGGTGCTGCTGAACCAAATCCTATGGTTACCATTGCAATGTTCGTTGGTCTGTTTGCGTTTATGTATTTTTTAATTATTCGCCCACAGCGCAAGCGACAGAAAGAGCATACCAATCTGGTGACTGCGTTGGGTAAAGGCGACGAAGTGGTTATGACCAGTGGTATGTTAGGTAAAATCACCAAGCTGGAGGGTGATTATGTGGTTTTAGAAGTTAACAACAACCTAACGCTTAAATTTCAAAAAGTTGCTGTGCATGCGGTGCTCCCTAAAGGTACCATCAAGGCAATTTAAGGGCTCGAACAATAGGGGTTTGTCAACATGAGTACTAGCTATGCGCTCTAATCATGGTTGATTATCCCGATAGGCTATCACTGGCTTGTGTGCCGACGCCGTTCCATTGTTTAGAGCGGCTTTCAGCACGGGTTGGCGGCCCTCGGATTTGGATTAAGCGCGATGATCTAACGGGTTGTTTAACCTCTGGCAACAAGGTGCGTAAGCTTGAATTTATTCTTGCTCAGGCGGTTGCCGATGGCTGTGATACGCTCATAACCGCGGGTGGCACCCAGTCCAATCATTGCCGGGCTGTTGCAGTCCTCGGGGCGCAGTTAGGCCTTAAGGTGCATCTCTTGCTCCGAGCCGATTCTTCTACTCATCCGGTCGGCAATCTGCTTATGGATATGCTCGTCGGCGCTACCATTAATCATTACAGCGCTGAGCAATTTTCCGATCTAAGTGCGTTATATGAGCGCTGGAGTGACTATTACAGTTCACAAGGGCGTAGACCGAAAATTATTCCTGTTGGCGGCAGTAATGCTTCTGGCGTGTGGGGTTACATAGCGGCGGTTGAAGAGTTAAGAGATGATTTTCGTCGTGCCGACATCACACCGGGGACTATTATTCATGCCACTGGATCTGGTGGCACACAAGCAGGTCTAATCGCCGGACTAAAACTCCATAAACTCGACGTGACTGTCCATGGTTATGCGGTATGCGATGACGCTGGCTACTTTCACAACAAAATTCACACTGACTTGACCGCGTGGAAGCACGAATATTCAGTGAATATTGATGTTGATCAGCTACCGATAATAACCAATGATAAACATCTTGGCTTGGCCTATGGGGAAGCGAGTCCAGAGGTTTTTCAAACCATTAAAATGGTTGCCACAGAAGAGGGAGTTGTGCTTGACCCGGTATATTCGGGCAAGGCGTTTCATGGCATGCTAGAGGAGATAAAGCTTGGGCGTTATGACCATGAGAAGGATATTGTTTTCGTGCATACCGGCGGGATTTTTGGTCTTTTAGCGCAGCAAGAACAATTACAATTATAAATAAAGGGGCAGTTATGTTTGAACAGGTAGTCGACCAAATAAATAGCTTTGTGTGGGGCCCGGTGATGCTGATATTGCTACTGGGCACTGGCATTTTCCTTACCATCGGGCTAAAAGGAATGACTATTAGTCATATTCCTTATGCTTTTCGCCAGTTGTTTAAGGGCCGTACAGGGAGTGGTGAGGGTGAAATTACGCCGTTTAACGCTCTGATGACCTCGTTGTCTTCTACTATAGGCATGGGTAATATTGCGGGTGTCGCCACTGCCATAGGTTTGGGAGGGCCTGGCGCTCTGTTTTGGATGTGGTGTGCTGCCTTTGTCGGTATGGCCACTAAATACGCCGAAGCCGTTCTGGCTGTTAACTTCCGAGAAACCGATGAGTCAGGCCGGAAAGTTGGCGGCCCTATGTACTATATTAAGAATGGATTAGGAGATAACTGGAAGTGGCTGGCCATGGCCTTTGCGCTATTTGGTTCTCTGGCAGGTTTTGGTTTGGCTAATACGGTTCAATCCAATGCCGTGTCGCAGGTGTTAGAAACTAATTTTAATGTCCCCACAGCTATTAGCGGCCTAGTGATGGCAACGCTCGTTGGCGTGGTTCTTTTGGGCGGTATTAAACGTATCGCCACGGTTGCGGGAAAGCTCGTTCCCTTTATGGCTCTTCTTTACATAACCGCGACTTTGATCATTCTCGTCACACATGCGTCTCAAATTCCCGATGCAGTGGTTTTGGTGGTTGATAGTGCGTTTAATGGGGCTGCAGCGTCAGGTGGATTCGCGGGGGCAACGATTATGTTGGCGTTGCGTATGGGTATTGCACGTGGTATTTTTTCTAATGAAGCTGGGTTAGGTTCGGCACCTATAGCGCATGCGGCTGCTGAAACAAATAGTCCTGTGCGGCAAGGCACTATCGCAATGTTGGGCACCTTCATAGACACTCTAATCATTTGCACCATGACGGGACTGGTATTGATCGTGACCGGAGTCTGGAATGGAGAGCCGCAAGGCGCGGCTATGACTCTCGCCGCATTTACTGGGGCACTGCCATTTGGCGATCTGGTACTATCTCTCTGCGTAGCCTTGTTTGCCTTTACTACTATGTTGGGATGGAGTTACTACGGAGAGCGATGTGCTGAGTTTCTTCTTGGACCGAAGGTAATTCTGCCGTTTCGGGTGTTGTGGGTTATTGGTATTTTTGTCGGTACACAAATGAGTCTGGAGTTGGTTTGGAAAATGACCGATGCACTAAACGGATTAATGGCGATTCCAAACCTTATTGCCCTAATCCTGCTGGCACCAGTTGTGTTTAAGTTAACCAGAGAGTACTTTGAGGAAGAGCAAGCAGCGGAGGCTCCGGTAGGCGACTAGCGACTATGAATACGGAAAACAAATCAAAATTAGTTATTGCGATCTCATCAACGGCGCTTTTTGATATGGCTGAAAGTCACCATATCTATGAACAACAGGGCGTCGCCGCGTATGCGGAATACCAACGGGCGCATGAGGACGAAGTGTTGTCACCTGGTGAAGCGTTTCCTCTTGCACAAAAGCTACTGCGTATTAACGATAAGCTAAAAGGCGAGCCTAGGGTTGAAATTATTTTATTGTCGCGTAACTCTGCTGACACTGGACTCCGCGTATTTAATTCGATTGCGCATCATGACTTGGCAATTTCTCGTGCTGCTTTTTCTGGCGGAGAGTCTCCTTATCGCTACGTATCAGCCTTTGGCTGTGATTTGTTTTTATCGACCAATGCAGAAGATGTACGTAGCGCTTTGAACAATGGTGTTGCCGCGGCTACATTATTGCCTTCTCGCGGTGGGCCTAGTGATACTGATGAATTAAGGTTTGCTTTCGATGGAGATGCAGTACTGTTCTCAGATGCGTCAGAGCGAATTTTCAAAGAACGAGGCTTAAAAGCATTCACCGATAATGAGCGAGCATCGGCACACACCCCATTAGATGCGGGACCATTTAAAAACTTTTTGCAGGCATTACAGTCGCTTCAGTCCGAGTTTAGTCAAGACGATTGCCCGATTCGTACCGCTCTGGTTACCGCTAGATCGGCTCCGTCCCACGAAAGAGTGGTTCGCACCCTTCGTGACTGGAATGTACGCATCGACGAAAGCCTATTTTTAGGGGGGTTGAGTAAGGGCGACTTCTTGAAATCCTTCGGTGCCGACGTATTCTTCGATGACCAACAGGCTCATTGTTCTTCTGCACGTGAATATGTTGCAACCGGTCATGTGCCACATGGCGTAGCGAATGAGTAATTATAGGATTCCAGGGATGGCGTCCAATGGCTAATTTACTGCGTTCTAATAAGTACCAGGCTCTGAGTGACGAAAAAATACTAAAGTTGTTTAATGCTCATCCAAAGGGTGAAGCCAAGTACTTTTTGCAGATTGAAATAGATGCGAGAGGGTTAGAGGAGGTGGCTTCGCTGCGATCACAAAATATCAAAAAAAAGCGTACCCATTCGGTTTGGTATTATGTGTTCTATGCAGTCATGTTGGGTTTTATTATGGCTAGATTTGCGGGTCAGTTGTTTTAGTCATTTAAGTGCTTTCTTTGGACGTCACTAGATCACTCGCTCACGGGCTATTCACTTATTCTTAAATTCGTCCATATTCTTATTGACGATAACTTTTGGGTATATACTGTGACTTCGACACTGATTGAACTGCCTAGGTGATTTAAATGAAGCTCCAACAACTGCGATATATATGGGAAGTTGCTAATCATGATCTAAACGTTTCAGCAACGGCTTTAAGTTTGTATACGTCTCAACCTGGGATAAGTAAACAGATTCGTCTACTTGAGGATGAACTTGGCGTGGAGATCTTTTCTCGAAGCGGCAAACATCTTACAAAAGTGACCGTGGCCGGTGAGCAAATTTTGGAGATCGCTGGAGACGTACTACGCCAAGTTGAGTCAATAAAACAGTTGTCGCGTGACTATAGAAGCCCTCATTTTGGCACATTATCTATCGCCACAACGCATACCCAAGCAAGATATATACTGCCTAATATTATTAAAAACTTTATTACCAAATATCCTGATGTATCGCTGAATATGGTGCAGGGCTCGCCATCACACATATCCGAAGAGGCTACCGGTGGTACCGTAGACTTTGCTATTGCCTATGAAGATTTAGAAATGTTTGGCACTCTCGCGATGATGCCTTGTTATCATTGGAATCGATTTATTTTGGTGCCCAAAGGTCATCCATTAGTCGATATCGAAAAGATAACCTTAGAGGATGTGGTTAAGCATTCTATTGTCACATATCCCTTTGGGCATGAAGGCCGCTCGAAGCGCAGTAAAGCCTTTCGTGAAAAAGACTTGTCACCCAAAATTGTATTTACAGCGACTGATGCTGAGGTAATTAAGACCTATGTACGTTTAGGTCTTGGGGTAGGGATTGTTGCTCATATGGCCTATGACCAAGAGGAAGATTCTGATCTGGTTGCCATTGAAGCGTCCCACCTTTTTGAGTCTAGCGTCACCAGCATTGGAGTGCGCAGAGGAACCTACTTACGCGGATATATGTATGACTTTATCGAAGCCTTTGCACCTCACCTAACTAGACAGGTAGTTCAGGACGTTATGATGCTTACCACACGACAATCTCAAATCGCTTATTTTAGTGAGTTAGACGTTCCCTTTTATGTCATTAATTCTGCCTAGAGGCTTGCCTTATTGCGCCTGGATTGTATTTTCAGTAAAGTGCCTCACTCTATTCAGATAGGATTACTCTGTGGAAATTGCATGCTTGGACCTAGAAGGGGTCTTAATACCTGAGATTTGGATAGCATTTGCCGAAAAAACTGGCATAGAAGCGTTTAAAAAAACCACGAGGGATGAGCCGAACTACGATATTCTGATGAATTATCGGCTAGACCTGCTGCGGAAAAACAACTTGGGTCTCAACGAGATTCAATCTGTCATAGCCACTCTCGAGCCGCTTGATGGGGCGATTGAATTCGTTAATTGGTTGAGAGAGCGTTTTCAAGTAGTTATTTTGTCTGACACTTTTTATGAATTCGCCAACCCATTAATGAAGCCGTTGGGTTATCCCACACTACTCTGCCACAAACTTGAATGTGCTCCGGATGGCAGTGTTATGAATTATCGCTTACGGCAAGCCGATCCAAAGCGACAATCTATTGTTGCTTTTAAAAGCCTCTATTATAGAACTATTGCCGCCGGTGACTCGTATAATGATACCACTATGCTTGCCGAGGCAGATGCAGGGATCTTGTTCCATGCGCCAGAGAACGTGGTCAAGGAGTTCCCTCAGTTCCCATCGGTTGATACCTATGAAGACTTGAAGTTAGAGTTTGTGAGGGCAAGTAAAAGGATTATTGTGATTTAGCAAGCTGTGCTAACCAAGCACACCTCTGGTAGACTGACAGTTGAGGAGTGAAACATTTGACGCAGGGAAACATATCTAGCTCGAACCGCATTCGTGAAAAAAAGAAAATTTTCATGGCGCGTGAAGAAAAGATCGTTCACGCCGCCCTAGAATTATTAATTGCTGAAAATATTGATCGAGTGACGGTGTCCAAAATTGCCAGTAAAGCAGGAATTGGCAAAGGCACTGTATATAAACATTTTTTGACTAAAAATGAGATTTTAGTGAGAATAATGTTGGATTATGAACGTAGGATCGCGCGGCGTTTAGCTCAGGCGCTTGAGGAAGCCGAACACGGTGACCCAGGTGCCGTATCCAAAGCTTACTTCGATTCCCGCCTCGAGCGCCCAGAGCTAGATCGGTTAGTTCAAAAATTAGAAGATAGGCTCGTCGATGCTGATGATATCAAGTCTCAGCTTGACGAGTTTTCTTGTATTCGGCGGTCCCATGAGGATGCGCTTGGTAGCATGATTACCAAACTCATTAGCGAGGGTATTCTCGAAGATGTACCTCCACACTATCACTATCTATCATGCTGGGCCTTAGCCCAAGGCGCTGTCGAACTCTGCTTCAATAAGAGCTGGGGTGACCGCGAGGACACTCCTGCGCTGATGGGTTTTATTTCTAGTATTGGCGTGACTATGGGTAACCGTGGCCAGTATCATCAGGCAGGTGATAAAACACCTAAGCCAACGCAATAATGATTGCTAAGGAACTCGATAAGCTGTTCTCCGATGTCCTCTCTGAGCAGGATCAATCGCGTCAGTCATTGCCCCCTGTGCATCGCTGGAATCCAGAGTTATCTGGGGACATGGATCTGATTATTGATCGTGAAGGACGCTGGATTCACGAGGGCGGGGAAATAAAGCGTGCGCCTTTAGTGAAACTTTTTGCGAGTATTCTCAAATACGAACAAGGTGAACACTTCCTAGTTAGTCCTGTGGAGAAGTGGCGTATTAAGGTTGATGTCGCGCCGTTTTTCGTCACCTCAGTTGACATCAATACCCGATGTGGAGAACAGGCGATTACCTGTATTACCTCTACGGGCGACAATGTGGTGATCGGGAAAGATCATCCACTTTGGGTGGATCATAATAAAATAACCGATGAGCCAGTGCCGTTGGTGATGATTCGTGATGGGTTAACAGGTCTGTTGAGTAGAAATGCCTACTACCAGTTAGTCAGTTTAGCGGAGGTAAAGGACACGGGTGAGGGCGAACAATTATTTGTCTCAAGTATGGGTCAGCAGTTTTTATTGGGTGACGCTGCCTAACTGTTATCCATAAAAGAGGGCGAGAACATCTCACCCTTTTTTATAGCCTGCAATCACATGTTCGGGTAATTCGGCCCACCGCCACCTTCTGGAACGATCCAATTAATATTTTGGCTTGGTTCTTTAATATCGCAGGTTTTACAGTGCACACAATTTTGCGCGTTAATCTGAAAACGGTTACTACCATCTTCATTTGCAACAACCTCATATACCCCAGCAGGGCAGTAGCGCTGTGCTGGCTCATCAAACATCGCCAAGTTATAAGCAATAGGGAGCTGAGCATCTTTTAAAGTAAGGTGACAAGGCTGGTCTTCTTCATGATTAGTGTTAGACATAAAGACAGAGGATGCTTTGTCGAAGCTAATAACATTGTCGGGTTTGGCATACTCAATTTTCTTGCAGTCTGCTGCCGGTTTCATTGCCTTGTGATCTGGCAGTGTGTCGCGAAGAGTGAAAGGTATTTTGCCGCCAAAAATATTTTGTTCTATCCACACGAACGCAGAGCCTATGAGCATTGGAAACTTGTGCATCCAGCCGGAGAAATTGCGTGACTTATAAAGTTCTTCATATAGCCATGACGCCTTAAAGTTCGCATCAAAACCGATTAGATCTATGGGTGCCTCCGCACCTAATTTCATCGCTTCTGCAATAGTTTCCGCAGCGATCATGCCGCTTTTCATCGCAGTGTGGTTGCCTTTTATTTTTACTGAATTTAATGTTCCAGCATCACATCCGATTAGCAAACCACCCGGGAAATTCATTTTAGGCAGCGAATTGAGCCCACCTTTTATGATCGCTCTGGCCCCATAGGTAAGTCTTGAACCGCCTTTTAAATACTTGAGAGTTTCCGGATGATGCTTCCATCGCTGAAATTCTTCAAAGGGGCTCATATGTGGATTGCTATAGTTCAGATCAGCAATCAGACCAATGTAAACCTGGTTCTTCTCGGCGTGATATAAAAATGCACCGCCACCGCTACTTGATTCCTGTAACGGCCAGCCGAGACCATGCACAACCAAGCCCTCTTGGTGCTGGTCTGCAGGTATCTCCCAAATTTCTTTTATCCCCAGCCCGTAGTGCTGTGGGTCGCTGTCTTTGTCTAAATCAAAACGTTTAATAAGCTGTTTTCCGAGGTGGCCTCGGCACCCTTCAGAAAATAGGGTGTACTTTGCGTGTAGTTCCATGCCTTGGGCATAGCTAGCTTTCTGCTCTCCGTCGTGCCCAACACCCATGTCACCGGTGGCAATGCCTTTCACCGAACCGTCTTCATGGAAGACCACTTCTGATGCGGCAAACCCTGGATATACGTCTACCTCGAGCATCTCAGCTTGCTCAGCGAGCCAGCGACATACTGTGCCCATGGAAACGATATAGTTACCATCGTTATGGGTGGGTTTAGGAATCATGAAGTTTGGTAGCTTGATAGCGCTTTTAGCACCGGTATACAAAAAGAACTTATCTTCGCTAACTGCAGTATGCAGCGGTGCTCCTCGCTCTTTCCAGTCGGGAAACAACTCGTCCAAAGCTCTGGGTTCAAAAACCGCGCCGGACAGAATATGGGCGCCCACTTCAGACCCTTTCTCGACCACACAAACAGTGATTTCTGAGTTTAACTGCTTAAGCCGAATTGCCGCTGAAAGCCCAGATGGGCCTGCACCAACAATGACTACATCGTATTCCATTGATTCTCTTTCCAAACTGCGACTCCAGAATTCTATTTGCACGTTGAGTATGATTCTTGCGAGTTTATCATACAGGCTAAACTATATTGAACATAAATAAGCGCAATTCATAGAGCTTATGCGGTTTTAAAGCTGACCCGTGGGTCGAAACAGAGTGACTTCTGAGTTGATTTATTTACACTTTTTGGGCACTATAGCGAGCTGAAAACACTGGCTTCTAGCAACGCTTAGCAGCTACAGCCTCCACATTATTTACTGATTTAGAAAGGATGACCATGAAAGTTCTGGTAGCCGTTAAACGCGTCGTTGATTACAACGTTAAAGTGAGGCCTAAAGCAGACGGTAGTGGCGTCGACTTGGCGAACGTAAAAATGTCGATTAACCCGTTCTGCGAGATAGCTGTGGAAGAGGCTGTGCGCCTCAAAGAGAAAGGTGTTGCGACGGAAATAGTCGCGGTCACCGTAGGCGCTCAGCAGTCACAAGAACAGTTGCGTACGGCCCTAGCACTTGGCGCGGACAGAGCTATTTTGGTATCAACCGATGAAACCTTAGAACCACTTTCAATCGCTAAATGCTTAAAGGCGATTTGCGATGCAGAGTCTCCCGATATCATCTTGATGGGCAAGCAGGCCATTGATGGTGATAATAATCAAACAGGTCAAATGCTGGCGGCCCTGATGGGTATTGGCCAGGCTACCTTTGCATCTGAGCTGGTTATCGATGGCGCTAATGCCAGTGTGACTCGTGAAGTAGATGGTGGCTTACAGACTCTCACATTGTCATTACCATTGATTGTAACCGCTGATTTGCGATTGAATGAGCCGCGCTACGCATCACTTCCTAATATTATGAAAGCAAAGAAGAAGCCTTTAGATAACACTACTCCAGCAGACCTCGGCGTTGATGTCACGCCAAGAGTGACTCAGCTGAGTGTTGAGCTACCAGCAGAGCGGCAAGCAGGTATTAAGGTTGATGATGTTGCGCAATTAGTTGATAAACTGAAAAATGAAGCGAAGGTGATCTCATGAGTATTTTAATTGTTGCTGAACACGACAATAGCACTTTAAACGTTGCAACCTTAAATTCCGTTACTGCCGCTGGTGTTATCGGTGGTGATGTGCATATTTTAGTCGCAGGACATGGGTGTAGCGCAGTCGCTGATCAAGCCGCTCAGGTAATGGGCGTTGCTAAAGTTCTACTCGCTGACTCTGCAGCTTATGCGCACGCCTTGGCCGAAAATGTTGCTCTTCTTGTAGCAAATCTAGGCGCTGGTTATAGCCATATTCTAGCAACCTCGACTAGTAATGCTAAAAACATTATGCCTCGTGCTGCAGCCTTGTTAGACGTTCAAGCAATCTCGGATATCTCTGCGGTGGTAGATGCCGATACGTTCAAGCGTCCTATTTATGCGGGTAACGTTATTGCCACGGTGAAAAGTAGTGATGCAATCAAGGTTATTGTTGTGCGTGGAACAGCATTTGATGCATGTCCTGCAGAGGGTGGTGCTGCCGCTATAGAAGCAGTGACTGGTGAGCATGACGCCGGTAAATCAAGCTTTGTTAGCGAAGCGGTTGCTAAATCAGACCGTCCCGAATTGACCGCAGCTGAAGTGGTTATCTCTGGTGGACGCGGCATGGGAAATGGTGAAAACTTTGCACTTCTTGATGGCATAGCTGACAAGTTGGGTGCCGCTATTGGAGCATCACGCGCTGCGGTTGATGCCGGTTTTGTACCTAACGACATGCAGGTAGGGCAGACGGGCAAGATCGTCGCTCCAGACCTCTATGTCGCGGTGGGTATTTCAGGCGCGATACAGCACTTGGCGGGCATGAAGGACAGTAAAGTCATTGTGGCGATAAACAAAGACGAAGATGCACCGATATTTTCGGTCGCTGATTATGGCTTGGTTGCTGATCTGTTCGATGCTTTACCGGAGTTTGAAGCAGCGCTGTAGTGATTACTTAAGTAAATCTGCTACATAAAAAAGGCCCTCCGGGGCCTTTTTTAGTTTCTAGGTAACACCTGTGTACCATCAGCTAGTCATTATTAGCGACTAACTCTGCGTCATAAATGTCTAACCAATAATAAAAGCCCATACTGTCAAATTCGCTAATAGCCTCGCCATCGCTTGATTCAATGAGTTGTACACCGGCCACTATAGGTTCTACTGCGGGTGTCGACTGGTCATTGAGCGGCGCCATGACAAGAAACGTGAGGCCACAGCAGCAGGCAGTGGCTGCTAACCAGTTACTAATGTTTGGCCGTCTGTTTGTCTGGCTCATGGCGACCCTCCGGGCCTGCGCTAGTCGAAACAAATCTCTACTGTGCGTGTTTTGCTCAATATACTCTAAGTCATCTTGGTAGATTTCTTGGTCAATTTTATTGCTCATAATATTCTCCTAATATGTCGCGCAGCCTCGTCATAGCCCTTGAGTAATGCGTTTTCACGCTTCCCTGAGTACAACCCATGGCCGTTGCTGTCTCCTTAGTACTGAGTCCCTCCCAGCAGCGCAACATAAAAGCTTGCTGTTGGCGCAATGGTAGTTGTTGAATTGCGTTAGTAAGCTGTTGTGCATGTTGCCCACGTAACAGCATGTTAGCCGGCTCGCCCGAACTCAGGCTGATGCCTTGATTCAATTGCGCCGCCAGATAATCTTCGGACTCTTGATCGTCTGCTTTTTTCCACGGAAAAACTTTATCTCGCACCGACTTGCGACGGTAATAGTCAGTAATTTTGCTGTGTAATATTCTATAAAAGAGAGGCTTCCAATCGGTAGGCATTTTGTCTGAGTATTTCTCTACCAGCTTGTACATTGCATCTTGAATGATATCGTGGGCATCTTCGGTGTGGCTGGTGCTAAGGCGCGCCATATGAAATGCACGCTTCTCAATAAACTTTAGGAATTCTTCAAGGGTTTTGTAGCTCAACTCTGCAGAGACTTGTTTTTGCTCGCTGGTAATACTCACCTGATTACACTCATTTTGTTTGTCGCCACTAGTGTTCATTCGCTAATTGACCCCATCCACTAAACCGTCAAGATCAATGCGGTACATTATGTACAGCCATTCTGCATAGTCTTGACTTGGATCATGTCCAAGATCAGTCGCCAGGTTTTTGTGGTCAACTTGCCTCTGGTAGTGTTTCAAGTGCTGCATGTAAAAACGATCAGAAGTAGCGCCAGTATATTGCCTATATATTTCCCTCCGTCTAAATGTGCCCTTATAGTTAACAGGCACCCACAGGAAAACCTTCTCTGTACTGTAAAACTCATCCCAAAAGCTGCTGTTATGCCTTGGTTTACGTGCTAGCTTTGCCGCCACTGCGCCATGGTCTGTGCGGATGGTTCTGGCATTGCTCTGAGCCAATAAAGTCTCATTTTTACGATGACTACCGTTACTTTTTGTTACCACAGGTTCGTTTATGTTTATTGCGCCACCCTTATTCTCTCCAGAATCAGCCACTGCGCCTACGGACAATGTCAGTAGAACGATCGGTATCAAAGCTGACATAAGCTGGGCCACATTAGCCTCCTTAAGTATTCAAAACGTAAAGCGGTTGATATGGTTGACAGGGCTGAGGAAAATACCGCTTACAGTTTGAAGTCGGCCCAAATAGGGCAGTGATCTGAGGGCTTTTCAAAGGCTCGCGCTTCAAAGTCTATGCCCGTTCCAACCAAGTGGCTCATCAGCGCATTAGAAGCAAGCACCAGGTCAATACGCAGGCCACGCTTTGGTTCTTGTTCATAGCCGCGACTACGATAATCAAACCAACTAAAAGATGTATCATCATGGATATTCATATGTCTGAACGTATCGACAAGGCCACAATCCATTAGTCGGCTAAGCCATTCACGCTCCTCGGGTAGAAAGCAGCATATTCCGCGCTGTAACCAGCGCTTAGCATTTTCAGGCTTGATGCCAACATCAGCGTCAGCGGCCGCCACATTCATATCACCCATGACAATGACTTTGTCATCGGCACCAAAGGTATCTTTTACATAGCGCATTAGATCAGCATAGTACTTTTCTTTGGCCGGAAACTTAGTAGGGTGCTTGCGACTCTCACCTTGAGGAAAGTACCCATTGATCACGTGTAAGACTTGATTGTTAAAGTGATATTCGCCATGAATCATACGACGTTGCGAATCTTCATTGTCAGTGGGAAATCCACGGGTGATTGCGGTAGCATCAATTTTACTCAACATGGCCACACCGTAGTGGCCTTTTTGGCCAAAAAAGTCCACTTTATAGCCCATTGCTGTGACCGCTTCGATGGGAAAATCTTCATCGCTAACTTTAATTTCCTGAAGGCCAATAACATCAGGCTTATGCTGTGCAAGCACATGCTCTAGCTGGTGTAATCTAGCGCGAATGCCGTTAACATTAAATGAAATTACCTTAACCGGTGCGCTCATAAACTAGTCTCTTCGGTTTTTTTCATCAGTGCTAAGCGCTGGCTATTAGTTTGTGTCTGCAGTTGTATCTGCTCGCTCAATACCTTACCAGCTTCAAATAGCATAGGGTCGGATTCGGCAATATCCTCGTCTTCCTCTTCTTCTTTGGCCTGTTCTAGCGCTAGTTCGACATCGGTATCGCCAGTTACTTGCTGTGGCTCAGAATCATCGGTTGATTGCTCTGAAGCCTCTGAATCAGTGCTTTCTTCTGCGTCTTCACCACTGTCTTTCCATGCAGTGAGATCCGCATAGGGCTCCAGACCCTTGGCGACCAAGCGACGATTTTCTAACTCGAAAAGCCCTACATCCCAGCGCTCACTTCGCGCTCGTCGGTTGTCCAGGTTTAGTGACAATGATTTTTCTGTACCCCAGGCATCACTCAATTCGATTTTTTCTACTAGACTCGCTAAATCCGGGTCAGCGCTGCGACGTTCCAGGTGCGACTTAGTGAGAGGCGCGATAAAGGGGCTCAACTGATCCTGTGCTTGGTGAGGTACTCGATGAATGCGATCCCAGGGTAGGGCATTGTCCTGCTCGCTCTCACCGATTTTCTCAATGTCATGCAAGGACGGAAACGCAATGTCAGGAATGACGCCGCGGTGTTGTGTACTGTCGCCAGACACGCGATAGAACTTAGAAATGGTCATTTTAAGCTGACCTTCACTGAGCGCCGTTACATCTTGCACGGTACCCTTACCGAAAGTCTGGGTACCAACAATCAGTGCGCGGCCATAATCTTGTAGAGCGCCAGCAAAAATCTCTGACGCTGATGCGCTGAGCCGATTGATCACGACAATCAAAGGGCCGCTGTAAGCCGCACGTCTCGAGGCGCGATGATTACGGTACACCTTTTGCTTGGCGTCTCTAATCTGCACTACCGGCCCATAATCGATAAACAAATCGGTCAGTGACGTGGCTTCATAGAGAGAGCCACCACCGTTATTACGCAAGTCTAAGACAATACCATCAACTTTGGCCTCGGTTAATTCTTCAACCAAGTTATAAACATCACGAGTGGTACTTTTGTACTCTGGATCTCGCGCTCTATAAGCTTCAAAATCCATATAGAAAGCGGGAATATCAATTACCCCAAGTTTGTACTGCTGCCCATTCATGTCTATCTCTAAAATCTTACTCTGGGCTGACTTGTCCTCTAGTTTTACCTTGTCTCTGACAATCGATATAGTTTTAGTGTTGCTGCTATCGCCCTTGGATGGAATTATTTCAAGGCGCACCGTGGAGTCTTTCTCACCGCGAATAAGCTCAACAACCTCATCAAGGCGCCAGCCAACAACATCGACAATGTCATTATCAGACTGGCCAACACCGACTATCTTATCCTCGGCTTTAAGAGAACCTTGAATGTCGGCAGGGCCTCCTGATATCAGGCGACTAACCTTGGTGTAATCATCCTCTGTGGTTAATTCTGCGCCAATACCAGTGAGCGACAAAGACATATTGATCTTAAAGTTTTCATTGGTTCTGGGGCTGAAGTAGGCGGTATGTGGATCATATAAAGAACCCAGGGCGTTAACGTACAGTTGAAACACATCTTGGCTGTCACGCTGGTCAAATTGTTTCATTTGATTCTTATAACGCTTAGTGAGCAATTCTCTGGCTTCTTCGGGGTCCTTTTCGTTGAGTAGTAGGCGAATCATCGCATCGGTCATTCGCTTCTCCCAAAATACCGACGCGGCATCAGGTGAGGTAAACCATTCGCGATCATCTGGATCCAAGACAATGGTCTTCTGACCCTGGTAATCAAATTGAAACTCAGAGTCATCTAGTACCGCAATATTCGACTGAAGCTGAGCTATAGCACGGTCTCGCAAGCGATTGAACATGATAAATCCAGGCTTGATGTTACCGCGTTTTGCCAAGTCATCCAGCTTTAGTCGCCACTGCTCAAACTCGTCGATATCAGACTGTAACAAGTAATTTTTGCCTGCATCGAGAAGACCAATATATTCGTCAAGATAACGCTCGGAGAGCCTGTCATCCACCTTCTGAGTTCTGTAATGCCGGCTCGCTAAACGCTCAAGTACCTCACGATACACTGAGGATTGTCCATCTTCAGTTTTGATGGCAGTGTTAGCCACGGTATTCGGATGCCAAGCCATGGCAACAAACAATAGGCCCAAAGCCGTTAACATTGATAAGTATTGGCGCATAAAATTTCCCTTGAAGTTACCCAAAGTTTACCAGAAGTGACGAGAATGGATAGACGCTAAGCGCTATTAATAGGCCGATTTAACTAGCTTTGAAATTACATGGCGGTACCCAGTAAAATATCTTTGCAATCTCTAATCATCTTGCAATAAGATTGGCATTCGATGCCAATGGCAACCATTGGACTTAGTTATATGGAAATCACAATACTGAGGGATCTATGCGCCAACTACTTTTAACTGTAATGACTTGTTTTTTTCTAACCTCCTGTGGGAATCAGTCCTCTTTAGAAGCTGTCGTAGATCAGCAATCTGAGACTGAAAAACTTAATGCATGGTTTGAGGTGAAATACGAAGAAGGCCTAATGATGAGCCCTCTGGGTTTAACCTTTCAAGGTCGCAAGGAGCGATACAACGAAATTGATGACATGAGTGAGACTGCTCAGTTAGAGACACTCCAGTGGAAGGGCAATTCTGTTCAAGAAATGAAGACTACCTTTGACTACAGCAAGCTTAGCGATGCGGCCAAGATCTCTTATGACCTCTGGGAGCATCAATATGAGTCTGGGTTAGCCGGTAAGGCCTTTATGCGTCGTGGCTATGCTTTTCATCAAATGAACGGCACCCATTCGTTTTTTCCAACGCTAATGATGAATTATCATTCGGTCGAGACCGAGCAAGACATGAAAGACTACGTGTCGCGTCTTAGCGCCATCGGCGGCGCGATGACCGAGCTTACCGATCAAGCAAAGCTCGCTGCATTAGAGGGTGTTCGTCCCCCGCGTTTCGCCTATGAGATCGTTGTTAAGGAAGCCCAGTCAATCATTTCAGGGGTTCCATTTGACACAGGCAGCGACGACTCATCCCTCTGGGCTGATGCCAAAGCTAAGACCGCTATATTGGTTGAATCAGGCGTCATCACAGAAGAGCAGGGCGCTGCACTGCTAGCGACCACGCGCAGCGCACTGGTTGATAATCTTGCTCCTGGTTATCAAAACTTGATTGCCTTTATGAACGACGACATAAAAAACACCAGTGAGAGTGCACAAGGTGTGCATGCACTGCCGGACGGTACGGCCTATTATGAGTATCGGCTTAAAAGTATTACTACCACTGACATGAGCGCTGAAGAAATTCATCAACTGGGTCTTGATGAGGTCAAGCGCATTCGCGGTGAAATGGAAGTCATCAAGGAGAAAGATGGTTTTGAGGGTACCCTACAAGAATACTTTGCCAAGATTAGAGACAGCAAAGATGATGAAAAATACTACTATGACAACACCGATGAAGGGCGGCAAGCCTATATTGATGATGCTACCGCTGCCATTGAAAACCTTAAGAAAGAGCTGCCTAGCTATTTTGGTATCTTGCCTAAGGCTGATTTAGTGGTCAAGCGCGTTGAAGCGTTTCGTGAACAAGATGGCGCACCACAGCACTATTATCGTGGCACTCCAGATGGTTCTCGGCCGGGTGTTTATTACGCGCACCTTTCAGATATGAAGGCCATGCCCAAAAATGAGCTAGAGGTGATCGCTTACCATGAGGGATTGCCAGGGCATCACATGCAAATCTCCATCGCGCAAGAACTTCAGGGAATTCCAAAGTTCCGCACTCAAGCGGGCAGCACTGCCTATAGCGAAGGCTGGGCGCTCTACACCGAGGCCTTAGCCAAAGAAATGCCAAATACTTATGTGACGTTAGGCTCTGACTTTGGACGTTTAGGTAGTGAGATTTGGAGGGCTATTCGCTTGGTTGTGGACACTGGTATGCATCATAAGCAATGGTCACAGCAGGACGCGGTTGATTTCTTCGCAGAGAACTCACCAGCGCCACTGCAAACCATTGAGACTGAAGTTCGTCGTTACCTAGTTATTCCCGGTCAGGCCACGGCTTATAAGATTGGTATGATCGAGATTCAGCGTTTACGCAAGATTTCGGAAGAGCAGTTAGGTGATAAGTTCGATATAAGAGCGTTTCACGATACAGTGTTAAGTGGCGGTGCTTTACCATTGAGCATGCTCGAGAGGCAAGTAAAGAGTTGGATCGCGGAGACATTAACTAACTAGCGTTATCTTAGGCTTGGACTTGAGGGTCGGTCTGTTTGACAAGGAGATAGAAATATTATGGTATCCACAGAGCCGACCGATACGCAACTAAGAGAGCTCAT